>Ga0078972_1010755_pt1 | contig 16830 bp, 18 predicted proteins | sample YelNatPaOPGAMG01_FD_67568 | JGI IMG/M metagenome (GOLD analysis project Ga0078972, IMG submission 67568) | Hot spring thermophilic microbial communities from Obsidian Pool, Yellowstone National Park, USA - OP-RAMG-01 (SPADES assembly) (version 2) | ecosystem: Environmental > Aquatic > Thermal...
AACCGACATCAAACGAGACCTTCAAGCCGGGCAAACCCAGTTCGTCCCGAACAAGTTGCTCTAACTTCTCCCAATCGCGCTGCCAGCGCTCATACTGGTAGGCAATGCTCATCGCCCGTTGAAAGCCGATGGTGCTGAAGTTCATGCGAATTTCACTGAAGTCGCGAAAACGCGTGCCCCATTCGGCGTTGAGTTTGTCAATCGTGCCGTAGCGCTGGCGAAGCCAAGTTTGGAAATCTTCGTGGTCAACGGTCAACTCAGGCATCCCGTTGCGGGCATAGACCATCTGGAAAGGTTTGCCGAAGAGCCAAGTCCAAGCAGGGGAACGAGCGTAATCGCGAAGCCATCGATAAGTGTCTCGCCGCTCGGAAATGTTGCGCCAAAAGTCGCGCATTGCGAAATTAGTGCCGTCTTGGTAGTAGCCGATGAAAACCTTGTAGCCGAGGGAACGAACTTTCTCAACGGCTTTCAGAACCGTTGTCTCTCTCGGTTCGTTGTTTTCGCCCCGCCAGTCGTGACCCCAGTAATCAATGAAAAGGTGAGTGATGCCCCAATCGGCAGCGAGTAGAACGGAGCGGAAGTTGTCTTGGACTTTGCGACTGTCGTAGTAGCCGAAGAGTGGAGTGTTGTGGACACCGCCTAACCAGTTGCCCCACTCTTCGCCTTCGTCCCACTCATACCAGTAGAAAAACACCGCACCCACAATGGGACGGTCAAGAGGTTGAGCCAAAGCGGAACCACTTAGCACTGCCATCAATGTCGCCATCCCCAGCCATCTCATTCGCCTTACCTCCGTTTGCTGTCAGTTCTAACCCTGCCGCTCTAGCATCTGCTCTTTAGGGTTGAAAGTTTGTGGTGAAGTGTTTGGCAAGCGCTCATTTCACCTTTGCGGAAGGAACTGCAACAAAGGTTGGAGCGCAGGGTTTTTCTTTATGGCTTCCAATACAGCCTTTCTCGCCTCTTGACCGATCAACGGTTCTGACTTTTCCAAATCCACCCGCCAAAGGATGAGCATCTCTCGAACCAGAACGAAGGGCAATTGAGCGCTGCCGTTGAGTTTCAAGTTGAAATTACCGAGTGCAACTTGGGAGAAATTGATGGTGACTTTCGCAATTTTCTGCCCTTGGTGGTCTTCAATCCCAGCCAATTGGGCACTCATATCGGGGAGATACTTTGTGAAGCCGATGAAACTTGAGACGCGGTCTCGGTCTTTGGCGACAACCAGTTTCTTCAAAGTTGCTTCATCCCGTCGTGCAAGGGCATTTGCCCACTTTTGGGCTACTTGTTGCGGTGAGTTGATGAAAGCAATCGCCCCGACGACGGCTAAGATGACAAGCACAACCACAGCAAAAATAATGCCTACTCTCCCACTCCGTGCCATCTTGTCCGTCACCTCTCCGGTTTTTTTCAAGGTATCGGCTTAAAGATTGGCATCCCTCGTTGCATCATGCCAGCGATGATGCTGAAGAAGCCATAAAAGATGTTCAGGACAATTGTGGCAACGACGATGACCAGAACGATTATCCAGTCGTTGGGTGTTCGCCTCAATTCGTTCCCTTGAGCATCTCTCATCACACCGGCAACGATGAGGATGAAATCAATCAAAGCCCAAATCCCACATCCGCCACAAGTTATCAACTTGATGACGCCCAAGCCGATGTAACCGAGATAAAATCTGTCAACCCCAAAAACTCCCAAGAACCATGCCAGTAACGCTGCTGCAAGCCAACTTTTGCCTTCTGCAGCGTAGGGAACGGGAGCAGCGGGAGCACCAGTGACACTTGGTCGGGCTTCCCTTGTGGGTGCTGTCGGTAGTGGTCCCATAGCACCGCTTTTGAGGGGTGACATGCATTTCCAGCAATAAACCCTCTCGTCCAGATTTTCAGCCCCACAACGAGGACACTTCATCGTTTTTCACCTCCTGTGCCAACTCCCTCAACCCCACGACCGCAACCCGTGCTAAAATTTTGCCGCAACTTGTTGCGGAACTTCTGCCAAGGCTTGACGGAGGGAACAAGATGCGAAAGCATCCCCAAAAGCGCTACTTTCGGTTTGGTTATGCCGTTACGCTTCTGCTCGCAGCCGCTTTCACGGTGTGGTTGTTTTCAAACACTAATCAAGTCCCTACATCAAGTTTCGCCTCCACAAATGCGCTCTTGGTGCTGCAAGGTCCGTTGAACCCTCATGACGAAGGGGTTGAAGACTTGTGGGAGCATACGCTCTCGTCCTTGCGACGAGAGGAGGAATGGCTTGAGAAAGTTTTGCGCTGGCTTGGCGTGCCCCTTGAAATGACGGTGGCATTCTACCAATGGGAACCTTCGCCCATTGGCATCGCTGTTGTCAACTTCCCGAAGGGTTACAGGCTTCTCTGGATACCATTCCGCATCTTTGGGAAGCACTACAAGGGTGCACATTACTTCGCCAACACTCCAGGGACTGCTCTCGGCATGTATGGAGGGACACTGATTCTGGCTGACGATGAGGCGACTTTTTGTCTCGCCATTGACAACCTTCTACGCGCGAAGGGGCAGAAAAAATTTCATCTCTCCCCGCCACGCCGCTTGCGTGACCGCTACGATTTCGTTGGCGCGATGAACCCTCGCTTTTTACTCCCTCAAGACTACGGGCAGTTGCCGTCAGACTTGGCTGAAGTAGGGATTGACATTATCGGCGCTAATGAACTGAAGGGTGAAGTTTTCTGGGTTTGCCAGAGCGAGCGTGAGGCGGAGGCAGTCATGAAAGCGTTGGACCGACTTGAAAAGAAAATTGCAAGGAAATTGGGTAGCAGAGGCGGTCGTTGTTCATTTCAGAAGTGGCGTGAAGGTATGTTCGTTTGGTGGGAATTTCGGCTTACCGGGTTCGCATTTCTTCCATGAAATTTGGTGCCGGGGGCGGGACTTGAACCCGCACGGGGCTTGACCCCACCAGATTTTAAGTCTGGCGCGTCTGCCTGTTCCGCCACCCCGGCTTTCAGCGAAAATTAAGGCTAATCCCGCAAAAATGACGGCTGTTTTTTCTACCCACTGATACGCGCCAGATTTTGCTTTACATTTCGCCACAAATGTAAAGTAACACAGCCAACCGTCCGTGTAAAGAGCCAGACATACTACAAAGAAAAAAGGCAGCGCCCAAAAGGCGCTGCCTCGTTGTCAGCCGGCGAACTATCAGGCTTCAACGCTGTAGTCGCGCAAGATACACTCCGCTTTTTCGGCTAACAGCGAAAGCAGTTTGCCGATACCCGCAAGGGTTTCGCGTTGGTCAACGAACAAAAACGCAGGCTCGGCGTTAGTCAGTAGGTCAGCCAACACTTTGAGCGGTTGGAGCACATACTCGTTGAGCAAGGTCACAGCGTCGTCAGCGCTGATTTTGTGCCGTCCCTCAGTCATGGCTTTCACCTCCTTCTTTGGGATTGTTTTGCCCAAACGCTTTTGGGTCATTTTGCTCATCGCAAACGCATAACCCCATTCTCTCTTTTGCCAGCCTTTTGTTGCCACCACTTTGCGCCCAAACAGAAACAGGAACGAACCCGCCTTTGGGCTTACCGCACTTTTCGCAAGTGCCTGCAACCCTTTTCAGCGTCGCGTCAAATTCCCGAAGGAGTTTCGCCAAATCCTGCGGTCGCATCATTGCCATCGTTGTTGCCTCCTTTCCCGAAAGCGATTTAGGGCGCGAGCCCATTTGAGCCCGCGCCCTTGATTTGCTCAATCTTCAATGACCGTTGCCCGAACGGGAAAGACCCACAACCACAACGAAGCAATGTCACGACAATGATTTCGCCGAAGCCAATTCTTTCGGCTTCAAGTTCCCGATAGCGTTGACCGCAAAAGGGGCAAACGGGTTGGTCGCCACGATAGAACGCTTGCAGTGCTGCTTCAAAGGGAGCGGGAACGCCGTCAATGGTTCGGTCGCTTTCACGGCGAATTTGGTCGCTTTGACCGTTGCCATTGTCTTTGGCAGCGTAAATGTCCGTGCTGAGCAAAATGCCAACGACCTGCATGTAAACTTCCGAAGCGACCCAACCGCATTGTTCGCAAGACAGAGCCACAAACGGTTGCTTCCCCGAACGCCAACCCAAAGCAGGAAACGCGAACGAACCGCAGCAAGGGCACTTCGCTACGATGCCATCGTTGAGTTGAGCGACCCGAACTGACCAACCGCAACTGTGACACTTAGCCGAACCCGCTTTGACAGCACCACGCAACAATTTGACCGTGACCGATTTTTGGCGACATTCAGGGCACTTAAGCCCCGAAGCGACTTTTGTGGTGGCTTGACTTTGTTGCGTCGCTGTGCTAAGTTGCTTTTTAGTGAACATCGGCTTTCAACCCCTTTCAGTTCGTTTTCCTCAGCGGGAGAGCCCCCACTCTCCCGCTGCCGCTTTTATTATGACACAGCACGGAACAAAATGCAACACTCCAACGCCAACATTTTTCAAAATCCGCCAAAATGGCGGTAAAAAGGTAGCAAACTGGTAGCGTTTCAACTATTGACATAGCAACGGACAGCACTTAAAATCTTTTGCGGTGACGACCATGCTCAAACTCAACGACAAAATCTTTTTGAGTTTGAGAGAAGCAGCACGCCAAATCGGCGTTTCCGTTGACACTTTGAGCCGCCATGTTCGTCAAGGCACGCTCAAAGGACAACGCATCGGTCAATATCGGATGGTTTTAGTGGAACTCAGTGAACTTGAACAATGGCAAAAAGAGGTCTATAACGCAGCGAAAGCCCAAGTCGTTAAGCGGTATTGGGCAAAACGGAAGCGTCGCAAGCGTTGACAAAGTGTTACAAGTAAATTACAATGAAAGTGGGTGACGGCTTATGACAGGCAAAGAGTGGACAAAACACACAAACAATGGAACGGTCGCTGCTGAAGGCAGCCACCGTTTCACCACTCTTTGCCCACAGCCGTCGCCCGCGCCCGCCCAGCCTGCAACTGAGGCGGGTTCTCCATTTTACCGCCCCGTTTCGGTTGAGGAGTTCCTTGAGCAAATTCATCGTGACGAACACAAACGGCGCATGTTTGCGTGGAAGTTAGCAACCTGTTTGAATATCTCTTTAGAAGAGGCTTACGCCATCTTGGAACGCCGTGACAATGCCCAAATCTTGAAGGAAGTCTTGCTTGAAGTTTCACAATTAAGTTGCGACGAAAAATGGTGGCAAAACCCGCTCAAACGATTGTTGAAGTTGCCACTAAAGCGCAAACAGCGATGTAGTTTTTGGCTTGCAAACGCAGCCCCTTGCGCGGAGCGTGCCCCAAATTTCCGCGCTGCCTCGTGGCGGTGCGTCGGCGGTTAGTCGTTTCGCACGCCGCCTGAACGCCCTGCCGAAAATCGGCAGCGCCTGCCCGCCCGTCCGACGCGCCGCCTACAACTTGCCGCCCTTTAAAAGGGTAGGCGGGAGACTAACGAGGCGGCGTGAGAAAAATGTTCAACGAATTCGTCCAATGGCTTCAATCGCAAGGCGTCCTGTTGCGTCCGACCAACAACGGTTACCTCGTCCGTTGCCCCGTTCATCCTGATGACCAACCCTCTTTGTCTATCTGCGAAGGCAACAACGGACGCGTGTTGCTTTACTGCTTTGCCCAATGCGACTATCGCGCCATCGCCGACGCCTTTGTCCGACAAGGCGCTAACCCCGCTTGGTTTGGCTTGTTGCCCCGCATCACTCTGTCCGCCTTGGCGCAAAACGACCCGCAACTTTTGGCGACTTTGCAAGTGTTAGGTTGCGTGGAGCAAGACAGCAAAGTTGGCTTCCCTGTCACCTACGCTGATGGGACGCAAGGCTTCCACTTCCGCGTCGCCCTTGACGGGAAAGGCAAATGGAAGCACCAGACAGGTGGCAAAGCATCCGAAGCCGTTTTCGCCTTGCACCACGAACGCGTCCGACAAGCCATCGCCCGTTGCCAAGCGGTCATCGTCACCGAAAGCCCAATGGACGCTGCCACGCTCCTTGCGGCGTCCAAGTGGACGAACCTGCCTGCCATCAGCGTTTTAGGGAAAGGGAACGCGAAAGCCATCAGTGCTGACCTACATCGGCAAACCTTGTTGGACGCCATCGGCAATGATGGGACAATTTTCGTTTGGGTTGAACCCGACGCCGATGGTTTTGCTCAGAAAATTGCCGACGCCCTTCAACGCCCCGTCAAAGCCATCTTTGCGCCTGCTGCCGAACGCAAAGACGCCTATCGGCTTTGGCTTGCGCTGAACAAAGATTGGAACACCTTCGCACAAATCATCGCCGACTTGGTGGCGCAAGCGACGGAAGTCACCCCGCAGCAATCAGCCCTGTTGGATACCCCGCTGAATGGCAACGCACCCCAAAGGGAACATTCCACTTGCCCCTACTGCAACCTTACCGATGATGAACTGTTAGCCCTTTCCCGACCTATATTGGACGCCCAAAATCCTGTCGCCGATGCCGCCAAACGCTTGTGCGACGCCGCAGGCATCGTCGCCGAAGACGACAATGCCCAACTCCTTTTGCTTATTGCCACAACCCGTATCTTGCCCAATCCCGTTCATGCCCTTGTCGTCGGCACAACGGGAGCAGGAAAATCAGCGCTCGTAAACGCCATCAGTGCTGCTATCCCGCCTTGCCACCGGCGAACCCTCATTGGCACAAGTGCCCGCGCCTTGCTCGTTCATCCCCTCAAACCTGCCACCTTGCTGAATTGGCTTGAGTTGCCCAACTTAGACAGCGAAAGCATCGCCAGCACCATTTTGCGTGCCCTTCTCTGGCAGGACAATACCGACAGCGCCGATTACTTGTTAACTGAATGGGTAGGCGGACGCGCCAAAGCCCGAACCCTCAAACTTCCCCGCCAAATCGCCCTGCTTAGCACCCGTGTTGACTTGCCAAAAGACGAGCAGTTGGTCACTCGCCTCTTTATCGTTGAAGTTAAGGAGACGCCCGAAAAGCGCCAAAGCGTTTTGTCTGCTATTGCCCGCCAATGGCAAGACAGCGAACGACCCGACCCTAATGTCTTGCGTCAACCCGTTGTCGCCTTTATGGAATGGGCGCAACGGCGAACTTGGCGCATCGTCATCCCCTTTGCGGATGCCCTGATGGCGTTGCTAAGCCAATTGCCGCCTGCCGAACGGGATTATCGGGATGCCGCCAACTTACTACGCCTCATCGCCGCATCCGCTATTTGGCACTTGCAACACCGCCAGCGCACCATCAGCGACGAAAGCGTCACTGTTATCGCCGACCTTGCCGATTACGCCCTCGTTCGCCAACTCGTCGCACCCGCCTTCGCCAAGACCCGTGCCTTCGCCCTGAGCGAAGGCGAACGGCAAATCGTGGACGCTTTGCGCGCCAGTGACGCCCCGATGACCGTGAAGGAAATTGCCCAAGCGACCAACCTGTCGCCGACCGCTGTCCGCTGTCGCCTCAACCGCTTGAAAGCCAAAGAGATTGTTGCCGACGAACAATCGCCTGAACGCCGAGAAAAGGTTTGGCGCGTCGTCGCTTCCGCGACCTTCCTGAGCGACTTGCTGCCGACGCCCGACCAAGTGCGTGCCCATTGGCGTCCCGACCCGACCAACCCACCGAAAAATTTCCAGACTAACTTATCGCCAACTGAGGAAAGTAGTAGCGTTCATGCGTTCACAAGCGTTCATGACCCGCGAACGCTTGAAAACGCTAAGCAGGATTGGGATTTTTGCGCAAGCGTTCATGCGTTCGCGGAACACAGCGTTCAAGTGTTCGCAGATCATTATCAGGGCAAATCGCATCAAAATGAAGCGATATTGGCAGCCAACTCCAATGTCATTGAAAACGGCGAACGCGCGAACGCATCGCTAAAAACGCTAAGCAGCATTAGCGAAAATGAGCGTTCGCGCCCTTTGAACGCTTGCGAACGCACGAACGCTGCCGACAGCGGCTTGGAAGTCAAGGTTACCTGTCCCCGCTGCGGTTCGTGGCGTCGCGTTCCGCCTGACGCCCTAATGCTTGCCGACCCACTCTGCGACATCTGTGGCTCGGTCATGAAGCCCGACCCCGAAGACAGCGGGGAACGCTACATAGACACTGAAGATTGGGTCGCTTCCTTCTTTGAAGCGTCCAATGAGCCCGTTGTCTTTGATCTTGAGACTGATGAAGCCATCCCTGTCGCTTTCCCCAACCGCCCAACCAAAGAAGCCCACTGTCCCCGTTGCGGTCATCGTGAAGCCGTTGACCCTGAAGTTTTGCTGCCACCTTTGTGCCCCGCTTGTGGGACAACGATGGATTGGGAGGTGCATGGCGATGGGTAAGGCGCAATATTGGCGCAACGGTTGGGTCGTAAAGTTGTTGGAGCGGGTAACGGAACGGGACGACTTTTTGGTCAAACCTGTCCGCTACCGCGCGACCACACGGGTTCAGCGCCCACTCATTAGAGCCAACAACTTCCAAATCCATGTTTGGCTACCCATTAAGATGGGCGAATTTATCCCAATCCTTGCCCGCTTGACGCGTGACTTGAAGCGTATGAAGTTGAATGCAACAATGAGAGACCCTGCTGATGGCAATGGAACTAAGAGAGCGCCCGTTGCTTCGGTTGAAGTTCGCAAAGGTTAGCAGACCTTACCTGTTGCTAAAGCGAGACCAAAACGAGTTGGTGGCAGTTTTCCCGTTGCGCGAAAGGGAAAATCGTTGGACAATTTTGGAACAATTGATTCGTTGGCGCGATTTGCTTTGGGCGCAAAAGCCAAAACGAAACTGACACTATCGCAACAAAGCGACGCAATTTGGGCATTGAGTTGCGAAAACGCAAGCAAAAAAGGTAGTTCGCGAAGTGACAAAAAATGTTGCGGCTGCAATTGTTGGATAGCGTTGTTCATATTGTTGTGAACACTGCCGAGGTGACCAACAATGGCAGTGACAGCAAACGCTTTAGCGAAAAAGTTGGGGTGTGCTTGGGTGACTATCAAGCGTGCAATCCAACGCGGCGAACTTAAGGCGGTTTGGGACGAGGCGCGTCGCGAATGGCTGATAGAGGAAGGGCGCGAACTTGTGTTCTTTTGTGTTCGTTTGGACTACTTGCGCCACCTTCGTCGCGAACGCGCCGAGAGAATGCGTTTGTTGTGGAAGGTTGGACGGTTGAAGCCGCGAAAGCGAAGGCAGGTTCCAACTGTCGTCATAGAGCGCCTGAAGCGCCCGTCGCTTATTTCGGTCGGTCAAGGTCTTGGGACGCGAACAATGCCAATCGGTTGGCGAAATGAAAACGAAGGCGAAACCCATTGCCCGAGTTGCGGGACGGCGTTGAAAATTCGCTAACGCTTCTTTAGGCACTTTCGGCAACTCAGTCAACGCGTCCCGAACCTCACCACGCAACACCCGCTCCGCCGCTTGTGGGGAAATTTCCTGAAGTGCTTCTACAGCCTCAGCAAATTTCTCGGCTCGGCGAACGGTCGCTTGCCCGACACCAACTTGTTCGGCTATCGCCCGCGCTGTCGCAGCGCTACCTTCCCGAGTGCTCAATTTGAGCACTCGGTCACCATTGTCTGTTTGGAACTGCTTCAGGTTCAAAATGGGATTTTGCTTGACTGTCTTGTAAAGCCTCCCCATGACGACCGCTCGTTGCTCGTCGGTAAGGTTGCGCCGACCAAGTTGGTTGCGGCGATTAAGGTGCGATGCCCAACTCGTTAGCAGTTTTGCGCAACTTTTGGATGGCGCACTTAAAGGCGTGCCAAATGCGTGACCGAGAAACGCCCAACTTTTTCGCGATTTCAGCGAAGTCGTCGTAACCTTGTAAAAAGAGGTAAATGACCTGTTTTTCGCGAGGGGAAAGTTCCGTTTGCTCCAGCAAAACCCGCACAATGTCGCGAACTTCAAGCCGCTCAAACTCGTCAGCGCTGCGTTCGTCCTCAACTTGCTGGACGAGTTCCCAATCAGCGTTGTCGTCTTCGTCAACGATTTGTGTAGTCTTGACCCTGACGAGGTTTTCGGCAACTTCAACGAGTTCAACAATGAGCGCCATCGCTCTTGCAGGGTCTCTCTCAAATTTTTACAGCGACTTTCGCGCAACGACAACTCAAAAGCGCTGTTTTGGGGTTTAACATTCTGGCTTCACACAGTAGCGGAAACGGGAAGCGACCAAGCCGACGGCAAGGCTTGGCAAGTGTCTTTCGGCGAAAGTTTCGGCGCGAAAGCCCGAACAATGGGCATCAAAGCCGTGAGCGTCGTCAGATTTTCCGACGAAGCAAACCAGCGGGAAGATTTTCCAACGGTGAGTGCCGTCGGTGAACTGCGACCAAATCTGTCCCGAAAAGGCGCGCGTAGTAAGCCGTCATGATGGGCGTCGTATGACCCAAAATGCGCTGCAACACAATGCTGTCCCCGCCAGATTGCAGCCACTTGCGAACAAAAGTGAAGCGTAAGACATGCGGCGACACTTTTGTTTTGATGCCAGCCTTTTTCGCGGCGCGCTGGAAAATTTCCTGCACGCACCTGATAGACCGCAAAGGCGTCCCAAACCTTGTAATCCATAACGCGGTGACATGCTGTTGGGCGCGCATCGCTCTATGCAGCAGATACTTTTGCAACACGCGCATCAACGAGGGGCTCATCGGAACCATTCTCTCGCGGCGACTTTTGGAGTGGCGAACAAAGATCAAACCTGTTGTGAAGTTCAAATCAGCGACATCAAGGTTGAGCGCTTCGGATAATCGCAAGCCAGTGTCCAACAAAAGCGAAATAAAAGCCAAGTTGCGCAAACCCTGAAATGTTTTGGGGTTGAAGACACTCAGCAACGCAGTGATTTGTTCGTCGGTCAACGCTTTGGGGAGCGGTTGGGGTTCACGGAGCAGGGGGAAATTTGCCATCGGGTTGTCGGGACGAAGGTCGTTTTTGACCAGCCAGCGAAAGAAAGCGCGAACGGCACGGAGAAACGAGTTGACAGTTGGGGCAGACCATTTGCGGTCGCAAAGAAGGTGTTCAGCGAACTGCTCAATTGTTTCGCGGGAAACAGTTTGGGGCGTTTCACCGAACTGTTGGGCAAATTGGGCGAAAGTTTTCAAGCAGTCGCCATACCATTGGACGGTTCGCGGGGTTAAGTTGCGGGTTTGGGCGGCGCGAAGGAAGTGTTCCAAAGCAACATCCCAAGACAGTTCAGGGCGAAGCACTTTAACCGTCGCGCCCTTGACACTTTCCTGCATGGCTAATCCCTCCACACGCGTCAGATTTTTGTTTGGGGTGTAGAAACGAAAAAGCCTTACGGGATTAGCCTTTATGGGGCGCGCAGGCTTTTTTGGGGCACGCTGAGCGATTTTAAGTCTGGCGCGTCTGCCTGTTCCGCCACCCCGGCACCAGTGAGAATCGCAATCAATGTTGAGAATCGCGAAGCACGCTCGAGTATGCCTCACTTCAACCAAAAGTTAAAGTAGCGCATTCAGCCACTGATGTAAAGGGAAGCCGCTTGAAGACGAAACTCGTTTGCAGGTGGAATCCGAAGTCGGAAGGGCAAACTGCGAGGTAATTGACATCTCAAGAGACAGTCGGGGAGAAATATTGACAGGCAGGAAACTTTGTGGCATTATAAAAATGCCTCATGACCGCTCCGGGGTAGCTCAACAGGCAGAGCGGCGGGCTGTTAACCCGCGGGTTGCAGGTTCGAGTCCTGCCCCCGGAGCCAATTTGTTCCTCTCCCCCGATAGGACACAGAAATCGCGCCATCATTCCTAAACACATGCCAAGCAGCAAAAATGGGGGAAAGTTCAGGATGAGAGCATTTCTTTTTGCCTGTGGTCTCCTGCTACTGGTCTTAGTGCTGGGGTTAATCTCTGCACAGCGCGTGGAAATCACGCGTCTGCAAATTCCCTTCAACCTTGCCTCGCCAATTCGGTTTGCAGTCTTGAGCGACATCCATATTGGTCCTGAAGGACGCGGTGTTAATAAGGCTCAAAAGTTCGTTCAACATGCAATGGCTCAACACCCTGATGCTATCCTGCTGCTCGGTGATTTTGTCATTAACCGCAAAGCAGTTTCGTTTTTAAAATCAGCGCTTCATGGGATTCAAGCACCATTAGGGGTTTTTGCCGTCTTAGGCAATCACGACCATTGGGCTGGTGCTGGTGAGGTTTCTGAGGTTTTGCGAAGCCTCGGCATTAGAGTTTTAGTCAATGAGAGCACAATTTTGCGGAAAGGCGAAACCACTGTTGCTTTAGTCGGTGTTGACGATTTGTGGGCTGGTAAACCTGACTGGCATAAAGCGTTTTCCAATGTCCCTGAAGGTGTGTCCATCGTTTTGCTCTCTCACAATCCTGATGCAACGCTCTTTTGGATGCCAGCGTCTGAGCAGGAAAAGTTTCTGACGAAACATGCAGCAGTTTCAAAGGCTGACTTGCAACGCTACGGGAATTTCTTGCGTCGCCATTCCGTCAAACTTATCCTGTCAGGACACACTCACGGAGGTCATGTTTGGCTGCCCCTTAACCGCTTGTTCAGTTACTTGACAGGCGTGAGGTTCATTCCTAAGACTGAGTTCGGGTGGCATCACCCTTATGGCTTGTTGGACATTGGGACAACTTGGGTTTATGTCACCAAAGGGGTAACCGCTGGCAACCGAATGCCACGATGGTTTAACGCACCAGAGATCGCAATCGTTGAAATTCACTGATTTACCTCACTGCAGCCACAATCACTCTTTCAAAGCAGCGGGAAGGTTGGCATACTTAGGAATGAGTAGCCTTTTCTTGAGGAGTGAAAGCGATGGCAGTTCGCATAGTGGCAATCATCACGCTCGGGATTTTGGGAATTTTACTCGTTGGCTTTGAAGGAACGGCAGCATGGTGGCAGCCTTTGAGGCAATTGAAGGCTTGGCACTTGAACCAAAAAGGGCAACACGCTTACCGGGCAAATGAACCCGAAAAGGCTCTGAAGTCCTTTCAGGAAGCGAAGAAAATCGCGGGCAATCACCCGATACTGGAGTTCAACGAAGGAACTGCCTTGATGGCTGTTGGGCGTTTCAAAGATGCAGAACGGGCTCTCCGCTCGGCTTTGAAAGGTATCCCGCAAAATCAAAAACGCGAACAGGCTGCCACCTACTACAATTTGGGCAACCTTTACTTCGCTCAAAAGCGTTGGGATGAGGCAGCGAAGGCATACATCGCTGCCCTCAAAAGGACACCTAACGACTGGGATGCCAAGTTCAACCTTGAGTTGGTTCTGCGCCAGCAACAGAAGAAGCCTCCTCAGTCAAATCAACAACAGCGAAAGCAGCTGCCACCTCCACCGCCTCCTCCCGTCAACGAACGAAAACCTTTAGTAAAGCAGTTGCAGGGGAGGTTGACAGCACCATGGCATGGGGAAAGGGATTGGTAGTTTGCTTGAAAATCAAGTCGCTTGTCTTGGCAATGATACTCGCTATGATGGTGAGCCTCGTTGAGGCTCAACCGTTGAGAAGCAGCGTCACTTTGAAGCGGGGAAGCATCACTTTGAAGGTTTACCTTGAAGAGCCCAAAATCCCGATGGGAGGGATTTTCCTGCTGAAAATCCAAGCAGTTGCGCCGGGCGACCTTTACGGCGATGCTGTCAAGTTCGAGTTACCAACGCTTTGGGCTGATAGGGTTGTTCAACTTAGCGCTGTCAGCGACCGAGAAACCTTTGAGCAAGCGGGACGGATTTGGACTCGCATCACATACACTTATCGCCTTGCTCCTTTGGTTCTGGGACGAGTTCGTTTTGATGGGCTACAGGTCACTGTCCTGAAAGAACGCTTTTCTGTGCCCACAATTGAGGGCATTGTGGTCAGCGCTGCAACGCAAGAGCCTGAGCAACCCGTTGGTCCGCCAGTGAAGGTAAATGCGAGGGTATCTGCGACCAATGTTTTTGTCGGCGAGCAAGTCGTTTACACGCTCCAATTCTCTTCGTTAGCCAACGCCGAGTTCGCCAGTCAGCCGACTTATGAAGCGCCTTCAACCGAGGGTTTCTGGCTGGAAGAGTTCCCGCAAATTTCAAGGTCATATCGGGGCGGCTATGAGGTGCAGCAAGTTCGGTTAGCACTCTTTCCTCTCCGCGAGGGTGTATTGAGAATTGGGAGAGCGAAGGTCACCGTTAGGCTTCAAGGTTCTCCATTTCCAGAGGAACTTCAAACGAGCACCATAGAGGTCAAAGTGAGAGCGTTGCCCCAACCAGCACCTGAAGGTTTTCAAAACTTAGTTGGCACTCTTTTCGCTTCAGTTGAGGTCTTGCCCGAAACCGTAGGAGTAGGGGAGACTCTGACAGTAAAGTTGAGGGTAGAAGGGACGGCGAACTTGAGAAACTTGGAGCAACCGCCAACCCTCTCGTTACCCAATGCTGTGGTAGGTTTGCCGAGAACCGATTTGAAGCCAACGGAGCGAGATGGGAAATTGTGGTTTGTTCGGGAATTCACTTGGAGGATAGTGCCTCAGAAGGAAGGGCAATTGACCATCCCTCCCTTTCGCATCCCCTACTTTGACCCGAAGGAACAACGATACAAATTTGCCTCCACTAAACCCATCAGTGTGCGAGTTCTGCCGGGCGCAGTTCTTCCGACTTCGGTTTCCCCCACACCAGAACCCAAACCTACTTCCCTTCTTTTGCCTGTTGTGGGGGCGGTTTTCTTGATTGCGCTTATTGCCAGTATTGTCGGCTTTCGTTACATCCAACGCAGGAAACGGTTAACTTCCGTTCAAGTCTCCGACCCTCAGTTGCGCCAAGCGGTCTTGACTTTCCACGAAAAAGGAGCAACGGAATTTGGTCGCGCTGTCAGAGATTGGTTGAGAGAACAAGTCTACCAACGCACTGGCGTCCTCTTGTCTCCCAACGATCCACCCGAAAAGGTGCAACAGTTGCTATTGACGAAAGGCGTGAGCGAGGCAGCAGTTAGGGCTATCAAGGAAGTTTGGGAACAAACTAACAACCCAATGGGTTGGGATGAGGCTGTTCACCTGCTCCAGAACGCTTCAGAACTGCCTCAAAGGCTGTGACAGCCTCTCGTCTGACCCGTCCTCAAAGCCATCATGTTTAGGGCTTGCTGTTTAGAACGAGTTAAAGTGGGGTGAATCCGAGTGGCGAGTCTAAGCGAAATATTGACCCTAATTCGCCAAAGGCTCGACAGAAAGGAAGAACTGCGCGAACAAGTCTTGCCGTTGGCACGGCAATTAATTCGCGAAAGTGCTGCCCTCATCAAGAACGCTCACAGGAAGGAGTGGGACGAGGCTCAGAACCGCCGAAAAGTTTTGCTTGAAGCAGTCAATGACCTAAAGGTGAAGTTGGCGGAAGCGCCTGACCTTTGGTTTGCCGGTTTCATTCAGGACGCTTTAAAGGAAGTTGCCGAAGCATGCATCGTTTACGCGCTTCTCAGGGACGAACCAGTGCCATCCCCAGAAGATTTAGGCATAGATGATGCCCCTTACCTCAACGGGCTGTTAGAAGCGATGGGTGAATTGAGACGGGCAACTTTGGACGCAATTCGTTCTGAAGATTTGCCAACCGCTGAGAAGTTCCTCGCCATCATGGACGAAGTTTACTTTGCGGCTATGACTTTTGACCAAGCGGATGCCGTTACCCAAGGGGCACGGCGAAGGACGGATACGCTGAGGGCGATTTTGGAACGAACCCGCAGTGACATAACATTGGCTTATCAATACCGCAAACTTTCAAATCTTCTCCCCGCCCTCGGAGAGGTCGCGGAGACCGAAAACGAACTGCTCCCTTAGCGTTACAGGGTTTGGAGTTTTTCACCTGCGCCCAAGTGGAGTTCAAACTTGTCGTGAAGGGCATGGACAGCCCTAACCATGTCTTCCTCCAAGACGAGACAAGAGACGGAGTGTTGAGCGTCGGCAACCTGCAAAACTGAAATGTTGGCGTCCACCAACGCTTCCAAAATGCGAGCCATTATGCCCGGAACTTCCCTCGTGTTCAGGACGACAAGGCTGACGATAGCGCAGTTGGTCGTGACCTCAACGGGAGCGTCCACAATTTCCAACTTCGGCTGGATTTGCGAGAGCATCCGCCTCCGTTCTCTAAGGGCAACACTGTTTGGAGCCATTGTGAGCAGGTAAAGTCGGCTGTGTCTGTTGACGGAGACGGGAATTGTCAAGCCATCCAAAAGAGACCGGACTTTCTCAAGGTTGTCCCTGACGATAGCGAACTCAAACAGGTTTTTGCTCTTGCCCACGAAGTATGTGACTACTCCTGCTTCTCCGAGCAAGCGGTAGATCTCCGTCTCAATCTCAGGCAAGTCGTCTTGATGGGCAACATGGACTTTCAAGTGGGCGACATAAGGCAAATTGGTCACCCCAGTGAAGCGAAACATTTTCTCCGGCAAATCGCTTGCCCGCTCCTTAATCACTGTCCCGGGGTTTTCACTATCAGGCTTCTTGACCCAAACCGGGATGCGATGGTCCATAGCGATTTCAACGCATCTCGGGTGAACGACTTTTGCCCCCAAGTGAGCCATCTCTGAGACTTCCTCGTAAGTCACTGAAGGCAAGACTCTTGCCTTGTTGCCGACGATTCTTGGGTCAGCCGTCATGACGCCTTCAACATCGGTGTAGATTTCGCACGCTTCCGCTTTCAACGCCGCAGCGACGGCACCTGCTGTCGTGTCAGAGCCACCTCGCCCCAGAGTTGTGATTTGACCGTGACCACCCAACTTGAAATGCTCTGTCACCCCTTGAAAACCGGCGACAACAGGGATGTAGTCTTTTTGCAACACTTCCAAAATAGGTGTCGGGTCAATCCGAACAATGCGGGCATTGCCAAAGTTGCCATCGGTGTAAATTCCCGCTTGCCCCCCTGTTAGGGCGATGGTCTTGTAGCCGCTCAGCACCTTTATCGCTTGAGCCATCAAAACGATGCTGATGATTTCGCCGCAAGTCA
>Ga0078972_1010756_pt1 | contig 16829 bp, 17 predicted proteins | sample YelNatPaOPGAMG01_FD_67568 | JGI IMG/M metagenome (GOLD analysis project Ga0078972, IMG submission 67568) | Hot spring thermophilic microbial communities from Obsidian Pool, Yellowstone National Park, USA - OP-RAMG-01 (SPADES assembly) (version 2) | ecosystem: Environmental > Aquatic > Thermal...
GAAAAACATGCAAAAAAGGCAGAGAAATATAAAAAATTACAAGAAGAACTAAAAAGTATAGAAGTTAGTTTAAAAAGCTATGAATATAATAAATTTTCTCTCGAACTTAAAAATTTATTACAAATAGTAGACTCGCTAAGAAATGAAGTAAATAATTTACAAAATAACATAAATAGTGAAGAGACTAGATTGGAAGAAGGAAGAAAAAAGATATTAGAAGAGGAAATAAGTTTAAATTTAAAACAGGAAGAATTTTATAAATTAGCTAATGAGATAAATAATATTCTAAATAAGATTAGTTTACTTAATGAGAAAAAAGAAAGTATACTTAAAAATGTTGAAGATGTTAATTTGAAAATAATAGAACTAGATAAGAAGGAACAAAGTATAATTGCTCAAATTGAAAGTATTAAAAAGGAATATGATGAAACCATAAAATCTTTATCTTCTGAAAGAGAAAATATCAATGAACAAATAGAAATTACAAAGGTTACAAAAGATAAATTTAAGAATGATGAGAAAATATTAGATGAACTTAGAATAGAATTATTTGATATTATAAATGAGGGACTTCATTTAAAAAATGAAATAAAGAATCTTGAAGATAAGGAAAAAGAACTTAAATATAGAATAGAAAAAATTAATAAAAAAATAGAAGAGTTTATAAATTTAAAAAATTTAGACGAGAATAAACTTTTAGAAATAAAAAAAATTTTTTCATCTATAGGAAGTGATGGTGGTGATTTTACTTCAGTAAAGGGGATATATAAATATACGCAGGATGAAATAGAAAGTATAGGGAATATTGAAAGACAAATAAATTCTCATTTTGAAGAGATAGAAAAAGTAGAAGATATAGGTTTTATCAAGAGTGTTTTAAACAAGATTAAAGAAAAGTGGAGAAATTATATTAGCAAGATTAAACCACTGTTTTTAATACTACAGGATGTTGAAGGAGTAGTTGCTAAAAAACAAGAGGAACAAAGTCTATTAGCTGAAATTGATAGAATTAATAAAGAAATAACATTGCAAGATTTAGAATTGCAACAAATGCAGGATGAGTTAAATAATATTAAAAAGAATAAAGAAAATATTATCCAGAGATTTAACGAAATACAAGATAAACAGAAGCAAAAAGAAGATAAAATAAAAAATTTAGAAGATGAGATAAATACTGCAAGGAAGAATGAAGAAGTAGCAAATGCAAAATGGACAGATCTTAAAGTAAAGTTAACGTTCCTTGAACAAAAGGAGATAAATTTAAAGAACGAAATTAGTAGACTTAAACTTAACTTAGAGGAAATTAAGGTTGATAAAAAATCATTTTATAAGGAAATAGAAGATAAAAATCAACAGAAAAATAACGTAGAGATAGAAATTGAGACATTAAATAAATTTTTAAAAGAAGTAATCCCTAAGAAAAGTGAGCTAGAAGATAGTCTTACTAAAGAAAAGAGGAACAATGAAGAGATTAGAAGAACATTTTACAAGGATGAAGAAAGACTTAGAGATTTGAGAAAAAAATATGAAGAAAAGCAGAATGAACTATATGAAGTTAATCTTAAAATTAACGAGTTAACACTTAAAGTTAAAAATTGTAGAGAACAGATTTTAAGAGATTACCATATTGATTTAGAAGGGTATAAAGCAGAAATTGAGAATATAAATGTTGAAGATGCTTTAGCAAAAATAGAAGAATTAAAAGAAGCCATAGAGGAAATTGGTCCGGTTAATTTAATTGTAATGGATGAATTTGAAGAGTTGCAAAATAGATTATCTTATTTGACAAATCAAGAGAAAGATATCGTAGAGGCAAAGCAATCTTTAATAAGAACAATACATTCCCTTAATCAAATTAGTAAAGAGTTGTTTTTAGAAACTTTTACTAAGATAAAAAATAATTTTAATGAAATATTTAGAAAGTTGTTTAATGGAGGGCATGCTGATTTAATACTAGTTGATGAGAATAATTTATTAGAGACAGGAATAGAAATAGTTGCTTGGCCTCAGGGTAAAAGGCCAAAAGATGTATCTTTACTTTCGGGTGGAGAAAGAGCATTAACTGCTATAGGATTACTTTTTGCCATTTTTATGGTAAAACCCTCGCCATTTTGTATTCTAGATGAAATAGATGCTCCTTTAGATGATGCAAATGTCATTAAATTTAGAGATATGTTGAAAAATACATTTAGTAATGTACAATTCTTAGTAATTACACATAATAAACTTACTATGGAAATTGCAGATGTATTATATGGCGTTACTCAAGCAGAACCGGGAGTGTCACAGGTATTATCTTACAAACTTAAAGAGGCAGAACAAAGTTCTAAAGCATCTAAATCTGTTGAAACAAAAGAGCAAACTGCTGTTTAAAATTTCATCTGTACACCCATTATTGTAGTTCTTTTGAATTTATCCAAGACAGGGTCATAAGTTTGCTTTACAGTCATTGCTAAAATAACACCAGGAGACATAGTGAGGCCTACTTTCCCATATACAACTGTATTTGGGTTTTTTAACTCAAGTTGCTTAACATCTTTTTGTTCATATCCAACAGAAACTTCGGAAATCTTCGGGATGAAATTTCCTTTATAACTTGCTTCTGCTCGGACATAAGGATTTGCTCCTTCATATTTTTCTAAAGCACCAAGAATTTTAATGAATTCAACTGGACTCCATCCTATTTCTCCAAAAATACCTTTTAGTCTTCCTTCTCCACTATCAGGGAAACTAATAGGTCTTCTTTCTTCATAAAGATAATCAAATAAATTAGCAATAAAGTTGGATTGTAAACTCCTATATTCAAATTGATAATCGAACATAAATAGTTTTCCCATTATACCAGGTGCAGAAAATCCTTCTCCTTTATCTTTAATCTTTGCCCAATCTGCATAAAGTAAAACACTTATTAAATCAGTGTTTATTATAGAGATTCCAACATCTGCACCATATTCCATTAATCCTTCATATTCTCCCAATAAAACTTTTGTACCTGTTAAAGGATCAATAGCAAATTTATCCTTTGCTGGGTTATTATCATATACTACTGTTCCTCCAATTTTAAGAAAATTTGGGATTATATTAAGATATGCCCTTGCGCCAATGAGTCTTTCCCACATAATATCGTTTGTGACTGTTTCTAATCCTACTTCACCTAAATTTACATCTAATTCTGTTCCAAATTTTCTGTTATATAAATCAATACCAACATTTGAATATCTTCTCATAATAAAACCATGTCCAAGTGTTGCACTGTCTATAATTCCTAATTTTGCATAGAATTCGTCACCTTTTAATCCATATCTAACATACTTGAATGTGTTCTGTAAACTTTTTTGCCAATTCTGCCAGTCATCCTCTTTAATACCATTATCATCCCAAAGTAAGCGAACATCGAAACCCACTCCTAATTTTGCAAAAGTTAGTTCGAATAAAATACTCAGCATATAATAAGTTTTACCATCTACAGAAACTGCACCAAACGCGCCACCAAAGTTTTCTCCAAGTCCTTCTTCTTTTGGTGCTTGTTTCTTTTCCTCTGGTTTTGATACAGCGCTCATTGCAGGAGGAGCAGATTTTTTAACTCCTTCTTCTGCTTCTGCTACTTGTTCTAATGGTAAAGATGGTTGTTTTCCTTCCCATTCTAAGATAGATAATTTTTGTTCATTTTCAGCAAGTTGTTGTGGTTTTCCTTGAAATACACTTGCGTAAGATGCTTTTTCATTTGCTTTTACAAAAATCTCTTTACCAGTTATTGGATCTGACATTGAAACTATACCTTCTAAAACAGTAACTACAGTATCGTTACTATCTAAAGATACAATAAATTCAGTTCCTTTAACTGCTGCTATTACATCTTTTGTTTTAACCTGAAATGATGAATCATCTTTTGATAATTTAAATTTTACTTTTATTTTTCCAAGCCATAGTTTTATTATTGTATCACCAGTTAATTTACTGTCTTTCATTTTAGCTAGAGTGATAGATGTATTTTCTTTCATATTAACTTTACTACCATCATCAAAAGTTATTTCTGCTTTTCCGTTTTTTGTCCTAATCTCATCACCTTGTTTTAAAACCACATTTAATGTTGCAGGTATCCAATCTTGCTTTGCTACTTTTGCATCAAAAACTAAAATTTCTACTTCACCACTCAATGATGTTATCTTTGCAAAGGATAAATCTTCTGAAAAAGAGTTATTTAGAAAAACCAAAAATAAAAAACTAATTATAAGAAACATTTGTTTGGTATTTACTCCCTTTATTTTATTCATATTCACCTCCATTTATAATCTGGTAAAGTTAGATTTTATCTATCAAGTGTCTCATTTTCAAACAACGTTATTGAAATCCCTATATAAACTTGGCCTTTTAACACAATATCTTCTAAAGAAGTTATATATTAAATTTTTGTAAATGTCAACCCCATTTTTATTTATTTATATTATCTAGTCATTTTTTCATATTTTCCAATTATTAATCTTCTATTTTTCTTTATATTTATTTGCTTTTTTTAATATTCTAAAATAGTCTTTCAATACCCATAATTATGGTTCCAAAGCACTTTAACAGGGGGATACGATTTGCCTTACCATTACCAACCAACCTTTCTTCATTTTTATATAGACTTTTGTGAAAAAAATTGCTATAATTATATGTAAACTTTATATTACTTTAGAAAGGGGAGATGGATGTGGTAGAAGTTGTTGTTAAACCAGATGAATCTTTTGAATCAGCGCTTAAAAGATTTAAAAGAAAATGTCAGATGGAAGGTATACTTACAGAGATCAAGAAAAGAGAGCATTATGAGAAGCCAAGTGAAAGAAGAAAGAAGAAAGAAGAGGCTGCTGCGCGAAAATTGAAGAAAAAATTGGAAAAAATGGGATGAGGATTTAAGATGGGATTAAGAGAAAAATTGGATGAAGATTTGAAAAATGCAATAAAGGCAAAAGATTCACTAAAAGTTTCTACTATAAGATTACTAAAAAGTGCAATAAAAAATGCTGAGATAGCAAAGATAAAAAAATTTTCGGATGATGAAATTTTAGCAGTTATTCAAAGTGCTATTAAGCAGAGAAATGAAGCAATAGAAGAGTTTAAAAAAGCAAACAGAAATGATCTAGTAGAAAAAGAGGAACAGGAGAGAAGTATACTACAATCTTATTTGCCACCACAGTTAAGTGTCGATGAAATTAAAGAGTTAATAGAAAATGTTATTAAAGAAATAGGTGAATGTACACAGAAGGATGTTGGTAAAATTATGGGTAAACTTATGCCTCTTGTTCGTGGCAAAGCAGATGGAAAGTTAGTAAATCAACTTGTTAGAGAGAGACTAAAATAAGAAGGATGAGAATTTTAAAAAGGGGGTTTTACTCAAGAAGTACTATAAAGGTTGCTAAGGAATTATTAGGGAAAATTTTAGTTAGAAAGATTGGGAATAAAATATTTTCAGGTAGAATAGTAGAGGTTGAAGCATATTTGGGTAAAAATGATCCTGCCAGCCATGTTTCTCGTGGAAAAACTCCTAGAAATAGTGTGATGTTCGGAAAGCCAGGTTTAGCGTATGTATATTTTTGTTATGGTAATCATTTTTTAATGAATGTAGTTACAGAAAAAGAAAATGTGGCAGGAGCAGTTTTAATTAGAGCAATAAAACCAATAAGAGGAATAAAGGGAGACCTTATTAACGGTCCAGGTAAATTAACGAAGGTATTAAATATAGACAAAAAATTTAATTCTTATGATTTAACAAAAGGTAAGTATCTTTATATAGTAGATGATGGTTTTTCTAATTTTAAAATAGTTAAAAAGAGAAGGATAGGCATAAAAAAAGGAGTAGAAAAACTTTTAAGATTTTGTATTGATATTTAGGAGAAAATATGAAGATAAAAGATATATATGATTTAATAATAAAAAAGGGTATAGAGAATGATCCTCGAGGTAAAGATGCAGTATTAAAAACATTAAAGAAAACTTCTGAAGAGTATAAGAATCTAAAAGATGAAGAGAAAAAAGAGTTTGATAAAGAAAAATTAACAAATCCTTATGCAGATACGAGGGTACTTTACGGTGATATGGATCTTAATGTGAAAAGAATATTGGTAGGTATTGATATTGAAGTTGCTGAAATTTTATTAGCTGATAGGATTTCCGTCAAAGGGGAAAAAATTGATTTAATTATAAGTCATCATCCAGTTGGAAAGGCTTTTGCAAATTTTTATGAGGTAATGGGGATGCAAGCAGATATTTTACAAAAGATGGGTGTTCCAATTAATGTAGCAGAAGGTACACTCTTTCCAAGAATAAAAGAGGTAGAAAGAAAGGTTTTACCTTTAAATCATATGAGAACGGTAGATGCAGCAAGACTTATGAATATTCCTATTATGTGCGCTCATACTGTTGCAGATAATTTTGTTGCTACTTACCTTCAATCTTTAATTGACAATAAGAAACCAGATACGCTAAAAGATGTGATAAATATATTGAAAGAAATTCCTGAGTATGCGTATGCATTTTCAAATAATGCAGGTCCTAAGATAATTATTGGGAGTGATTCAAATAGGGTTGGAAAAATATTTGTAGATATGACAGGTGGTACAGAGGGAGCAAAAGAAGTTTATGAGAGACTCTCCCAAGCAGGTGTTGGAACTATGATAGGTATGCATTTTTCGGAAGAACATAAGAAAGAGTTAGAAAAACATCATATTAATGCTATTGTTGCAGGACATACATCTAGCGATAGTTTAGGACTTAATTTGTTACTAGATGAAATATTAAAAGAAGAGAAAATAGATATAATTTCTTGTTCGGGATTTTATCGAGTAAGTAGATTATAATTATCTTTTAGTGAATTCATATATGGGATTAATACCTGAAGAAAAAATTTTAGAGATCAAAGAAGCAACAGATATAGTTGATATAGTTTCAAACTATGTTTCTTTGAAAAAGACAGGAGTAAATTTTAAAGGGTTATGTCCTTTTCATGTAGAGAAGACACCCTCATTTATTGTTAGTCCTACTAAACAGATATTTCACTGCTTTGGATGTGGAGTTGGAGGAAATGTTTTTCATTTTGTTTCAAAAATTGAAAATATAAATTTTATTGATGCTGTAAAGTTTCTAGCGAATAAAAATGGAATAAAATTAACATATAGTGATGAGAAAAGTAGTTTAAAAGAAGATATTTATAAGGTAAATGACTTAGCATGCAAATTTTTTAAAGAAAAACTATTCTCTAGGGAAGGTGAAGTTGCTCGAGAGTATTTAAAGAAGAGAAATATTGATAAAGGGACTATTGATAAATTTTTATTAGGATTTGCACCCGATGATTGGGATGGCTTCTATAATTTTGCTAAGAAGCAAGGTTTTTCTGATTATTTACTCCTTCAAGCAGGTTTGATTATTAAGAGAGAAAAAACAGAAGGTTACTATGATAGATTTAGAAATAGATTGATTTTTCCAATCGTTAATAATTTAGGAAGAGTATGTGCATTTGGGGGGAGGGTTTTAGATAATAGTTTACCAAAATATATTAATTCTCCCGAGTCTCCTGTTTATGTAAAAGGGAAAAATCTATATGGTTGGTATTTTGCAAAAGATAGTATAATAAAGGAGAATAAAGCAATAATTGTTGAAGGTTATTTTGATTGTATAACTTGTCATAAATTTGGAATAACGAATGTAGTTGCGACATTAGGAACTTCTTTAACAAAGGACCAGGTTCAGAATATTAGGAAGTATACGAATAACGCTATAATTGCTTATGATATTGATACTGCAGGAATCAATGCTAGCATAAGAGGTTTAGATTTATTGATTGAAGAGGGAATAGATGTAAAGATATCTATTTTAGAGGGTGAGAAGGATCCGGATGAATATTTAAATAAAAATGGGAAAGAGGCTTTCCTTACTTGTATAAATAATTCAAAGGAAATTATAGACTTTTGGCTTGATGTTTCTAAAAAAGAAAGAGTAGCTGACTTAAAAGGGAAACTGAAATTAGTTCAAGAGATGTTACCGGTAGTTGCAAAGGTTCAGGATGATAATAAACGTTTAGAGTATAGAAGGCTAATATCTGATAGACTAAATATACCTGAGATGTATATTTCTAAAGAGTTAGATAGGATATTAAGGAAAGTATATAAAATTGATTTGAAAGAGAAAAAAGAATCAAAAACTTTATCGATATATGAAGTAGCAGAAAAAGAATTATTAAAATTAATATTAAGTGATACTACTATTGCAAGGAGGGTGAGAGAAAAAGTTGTACCTTCAGATTTTTCTAACTTAGTTTATGCTAAATTGTTGGAAGTTGTTTTTAACTATTTGGATGAAAATAAAGAGATAGGTAATTTAGACATTTCAGGTTTACTTGATGAAGATTTAATAAAAGTATATACTGAGATAATCCTTGAAAGGAAAGAATATGAAGATAAAGCTAAGGCAGCAAACGATTTAATAAAGGTAATTAAAGAAAATAGTCTGAAAAAACGTTTAATAGAATTAGAAAAGGAAGTAAAGAAATTAGGGAAAGAAAAAGTAGATAAAAAATTGGTAGAAGAATATTTACAGTTACAAAGATATCTAAAGAGAAATAGTAATGTATTAAGATAACTAATTAAAAAAGGAGGGGCCCTTTGGCTAAATTTAATAATAAAATTACTAATTTAAATCAACTTATTGAAATAGGGAAAGAAAAAGGATACTTAACTTATCAAGAGGTTAATGATATTTTGCCAGAAGAAGTTATTTCTCCTGATGAAATAGATAATATTTTGACTAAATTGGGAGAGATGCATATAGACATAGTGGATACACCAAAGGAAGAAAAGGTTTTGCCAGAAGCAGAGGTTCATTTAACTCCACCAACAGAAGTAGTTGTAGATGATCCTATAAGACTATATTTAAAGTCTATGGGACAAATTCCAGTACTTACGAGAGAAGAGGAATTACGTTTTGCTGCAGAAATAAAAGAGGCAGAGGAAGAGATAGACAAGATTCTTTTTAGCACAAAATTTATATTAGAAAGATTTAAATCATTATCTTACAAAGTGTTAAAGAACGAAAAGAATATTCAGGAATTAATTAATATTGATTCGGAAGGCGAAATTTCTAAAAAAGTTGTTAAGAAATATAAAAAGATACTAAGAGAAACTTTAAGAAAGATTAAATTTGAAGAGGATAAAATAAAAAAAATAGAATTAAAATTGAATAAAAAGAGAATTACAGAAGCAGAAAGAGCTTTATTAGAAGAAAAGAAAATGGAGGGAAATGAAAAAATAATTAATGCTCTCATTGCTTTAGATATTAATATAGAAGAGAAGAAAAGAATGATAAGTGATATAAAAAAATTAGCTCTTGATATACAAAATTATGAAAAGGAAATAGAAGATATTGAGAATAAATGTAAATTTAGTAAAGAACAATTAAGAGACATATTTAATAATAAGTATCTAAGAGTAAAAAGTAAATTTAGTAAAAGTGAGTTGGTTAAGTTTTATAAAAAAATTATATTTAATGAGAAGAGGATAAAAGATATTGCAAAACAGTATGGTATTGTCCCTTTTAAGTTAAAAGTGGATTCCAAAAAAATAGAGGATAGTAAAAAGAGAGCTTATGAGGCTAAAATGAAATTAGTTAAAGCTAATCTTAGATTAGTAGTAAGTATAGCCAAAAAGTATACTAATAGAGGTCTTCATTTTCTTGATTTAATTCAAGAAGGTAATATTGGTCTTATGAGGGCTGTTGATAAATTTGAATATAAAAGAGGTTATAAATTTAGTACCTATGCTACATGGTGGATAAGACAAGCAATAACGAGAGCAATTGCTGATCAGGGTAGAACTATAAGAATACCTGTTCATATGATAGAAACTTTAAACAAGTTAGTTAAGAATTATAAAGAATTATCACAAAATCTTGGAAGAGAACCTTCTACTGAAGAAGTTGCAAAAAGGATGAATATACCTGCTGAAAAGATAAGAGAGGTTTTAAAAATAGCACAGGAACCTTTATCACTTGAAACGCCTATTGGAGAGGATAAAGATGGACATCTCTCTGATATAATAGAAGATAAAGAAGTAGTCTCTCCAGCAAGTGCTGCTGCTCATATGCTACTGCAAGAGCAATTAGAAAAAGTATTGCAGACTCTTAAAGCACGAGAAGCAGAAGTTATTAGACTCCGATTTGGTATAAATAAACCTTACCCATATACATTAGAGGAGGTTGGTAATATATTTAATATAACAAGAGAAAGGGTAAGACAGATAGAAGCAAAGGCATTAAGAAAATTAAAGCATCCTATTAGAGCAAAAATTTTAAAAGGATTTTTAGAACAGCAGTAAATTTATGTTAAAAGATATAGACAAAAGGGACTTTGAAAAAGAAGTGTTGTTAGCATTAGAGTCATTGCCTGAAGAATTTAAGGAAAAACTTGAAAATATAAATATAATAATCGAAGATACCAATCCATCCACCGGTAGTGAATTAATTTTAGGATTATATCATGGTATTCCTTTAAAAAATAGAGGGATTTATTACTCTAATGTATTACCTGATAGAATAATTTTATACAGCAAGAATATTAAAAATATTTCAAGAACAAAACAGGAACTTAGAAAAAACATAAAAAAAGTTATAATACATGAAGTAGCCCATTACTTTGGTTTTGAAGAAGATACTATCCGAAAAATAGGATATTAAATCCATATAGAAGAGAAATTTACTTTTTACTTTGATTAAGAATTTTCAATATGATTTTAAGTCTTAAAAACTTTTTATAAACTCATATATTCATGAATACCTTATTTGGTTTTTTTTCTGATACCTTTTTGTTTTTTTAATTTTGATACAATTAATGAGATTAAGCTTGCTATAAGTGTTAAAAAGGTATTAAATGGATTTTTAAATACATCTACAGTGTCTCTAATGCTACTAACTGTGTTTTCAACTATAGAAATAACATTTCCTGCTTTTTCAACATTTAATTTTGCCTTATTGACTAATTCATTTATATTATTGCTAAGTTGCTCGATACTTTGTAAGGATTTTTTTAACTGAATTAAAACAGGAATAAGATAAACTATTAAAATTACTATACTAATTGCAACTACTCCTAATAAAATATCTAACATCATAGATTATTCACCTCACTTTTTTGAAATTTAGTTTTCCCAACTTCCATATTCAATAATACCACGATATAGAATTTCAAACGTAACTTTTAAGGCACAGAATAATGGAACAGCAAGTAACATTCCCCATACACCCATTAGGGCTCCCCCTACTGTTACAGAAATTATTACTGCAAGAGGATGCAAATCTACAGATTTACCAACAGCAAGAGGTGAAATGACTACATTATCTATAAGTTGGACAATAATTAATACGACAACTACATTAATTGCCATAAGCATACTGTGATGTTCTATAATACATATAAATATTCCTGGTATCATCCCCATTATAGGACCAAGGTAAGGTATTATATTGGTAATTCCTGATACAATACCTATGATAATTGCGTATTTTAACCCAATTAAAGATAGTCCAATAATTGAAAGTATTCCAACAATTACGCAGTCTATTATTTGACCTCTTATATAATTTCCAATCTGTTTATTAATCTCATAAAGTAAGCAAAGAAAAGTTTCAAAATATTTATTTGGAACTAGTTTAATAATTTCCTTTCTAAAAGTTCTACCATCCTTTAACATAAAGAAAGTTGTAAATAAAACTATAAGTGTACCTGTTATAACTTCAATAAATTTAGTTATTAAAGAAGGGATTGATTTCTCAATTATCTGTGGTAACTCAGATGATTTTTCATTAATTAATTTTTTTAAATTACCTTTTGGCAAAAATGAAATATTTTTTTCTAATATAGTGGCACTTTCCTCCAAACTTGATTTTATTTTGTTAAAATATAAAGGGACTTTATCTTTAAAAGTATTAATCTCGTTAATTATTGAATCATAGAAGATAACTATTATTATAAAAAGGACAAAAATGATACCTATAAATATTAATGATACTGCAACACCTCTTCTTATGCCACTGCCTTCTAACTTATCAACTAAAGGATTTAGTAAATACACTAATATTGATGCTATTAAAAAAGGAGTTAATAGATCTTGTGCTAAGTAAAATATAAATAAAGCAAAAAGGATTATTAAATATATAACTATTAGTTTTACCCAATTTAAAACTTTAAGATTTTGAATCATTTGTGATTCATCCCTTTTACGCTTGTTTCAGTTGTGTATCTTAATCTTGCTGCAAGTATTTGAGCTAATTTTAATAAAACTTTTGAACCTAATTTTGGTTCTCTTTGAAGAAGTGTTAAAAAATCTGGTCTATAGAATCCTAATACTTCTGTTTTACCTATTGCGGTTGCTGTTGCTGAGCGAGGGGATTCATCAAGTAAAGCAAGTTCACCAAAGAACTCTTTTTCTTTTAAAACTACAACTTCAATTTCTTTTGTCTCCGTCTTTTTAGTTAATCTAACACTTCCTCTTTTTATTATATACATACCAGCACCAGGCTCTTTTTCATGAAATATAACTTCATTTGGTAAGTATGACCTTTCATGCGTAATGATTTCTATTTTTTTCAACTCTAAATCATTTAATCCTTCAAAGATAGGGATCTTTTCTAAGATTTTAACTATTTCGGATTTTTCTCCGAATATTTTATTTTTAATTATTTGAATTATATTCATTTTTTACTCCTTTAATATGATTTTTGAAATTCATTTTTAAAATGAGTAATTGCTCTTTTTAGTTCTTCAATAGATTTTTCATCTAAATCCTTTTTATTTTTTATATCTTGAACTAATTTTAAGTAATTTTCGTCCATAAATTTATAAAGTTGAGATTCAAATAACTTTATTTTGTCATTTGGGATATCATCTAAAAAGCCATTTATTCCTGCAAATATTATGATAATTTGTTTTTCTACTGGCACAGGTTGATATTGATCTTGTTTTAGTATTTCAACCATTTTCTGGCCTCTAAACAACTGGGACTGTGTTGTCTTATCTAATTCTGCTCCAAATTGTGTAAATGTTACTAACTCCCAGTATTGAGATAAATCCAATCTTAATCTACCAGCAACTTTTTTCATTGCTTTGTTTTGTGCAGAACCGCCGACACGAGAAACAGAAAGTCCTACATTAATTGCTGGTCTAATACCTGAATAAAACAAACTACTCTCTAAATATATCTGACCATCTGTTATTGAAATAACATTTGTTGGAATATATGCAGAAACATCCCCTGCTTGAGTTTCAATAATTGGAATTGCAGTTAGGGAACCTCCTCCTTTTTCATCATTTAATTTTGCTGCTCGCTCTAATAATCTTGAATGTAAGTAAAATATATCTCCTGGATATGCTTCTCTTCCAGGTGGTCTTCTTAAAAGTAATGATAGTTGTCTATATGCTACTGCATGTTTTGAAAGATCGTCATAAATAACTAATGCATGTTTTCCTGCATCTCTAAATTCTTCTCCAATACTACATCCTGCGTATGGAGCAAGATATTGAAGAGAAGCAGGATCAGATGCTGTTGCAGATACTACAATAGTATGATCAAGTGCATCATAAGTTTCTAATGTTTTTATAACCTGAGCAACAGTTGATTTCTTCTGACCTATTGCCACATATATACATATAACATCAGTATCTTTTTGATTTATTATAGTATCAATAGCTATTGCTGTTTTTCCAGTTTGTCTATCTCCTATAATTAGTTCTCTCTGCCCTCTTCCTATAGGTATCATTGCATCAATTGCTTTTATTCCAGTTTGTAAAGGCTCTTTTACAGGAAGTCTTTCAATAACAGTAGGTGCTCTAACTTCTACTGGTCTAAATTTTTTAGCTACAATGGGACCTTTACCGTCTAATGGATTTCCGATAGGATCTATAACTCTTCCTATTAGTTCTTTCCCAACAGGTACTTGCATAACCTTTCCAGTACATTTAACTATATCCCCTTCTTTTATCTTTTTATCATCTCCCAAGATAACAATACCAACATTATCTCGTTCTAAATTTAGCGCCATACCAAAGACATTATTTGGAAATTCAACAAGTTCAAAGGACCGAACCTCATCTAAACCATATACTCTTGATATACCATCTCCCACTTGAAGTACTATACCAGTATTTTTTCTGTCATATTTGCTCTCGTAATTTTTTATTAAGTCTTTTAATATAGAGGTAATTTCTTCTGGATTTGTTTTTACTTCTTTAACCATAATTCTACCCTCTTTAACCAAGTAAAATATTTTTAATTTTAATTAGTTGATTTTTCAAACTTCCATCTATAATTTCATTTCCAATTCTTATGATTATACCTCCTATTAAATCTTCATCAATCTTAAAATCTAATACAAATGTTTTTTTATATTTTTTTTCTAATATATTTTTAATTTTTATCTTATAAGATTCTTCCAAAGCTGTTGAACTTATTACTTCTCCAACTACTATATTACTGTAGTTTTGGTAAAGATCAATAAATGCATTGTATATATCATCAAAAAGGTCAAATTTTTTTTTATCAATAAGAACATTTAAAAAATTTTTTACAGATATATCAACTTTATTTTCTAATAATTTATTAATAATTTCTTTTTTTTCTTCAGTAGGGATACTTGGAATAGTAATAATTCTCATAACATTGGGAGCAATTTTATTTTTAATAAATGTTAGATTATCCTTAACTATTTCAATATTCTTATTTTCTCTTGCTACATTAAATAAAGCAGTAGCATATTTTTTACCTATAGTTTTAGATAGCATACTATTTTTCCTTACCTATTTCTTGCAAAATTTCGTCAATTAATTTCTCTTGAGTTTTTTTATTAATGCTTTCTTTAATAACCTTCTCAGCAATAGAAACTGCTAAATTTGCTACTTCTGCTCTCAGTTCCTTAAGCATCTTCTCTTTTTCTAGTTCTATCTTTTCATAGGCTCTATCAAGGATTGCTTTTGCCTCTTCTCTTGCTTTAAGGATAATTTCATTTTTAACCTCTATTCCTTCTTTCGTTGCAATTCTAACACCTTCTTGAATTTTCTTATCTATTTCCTCCAAATTTCTTTGATATTCTAATTTTAATTTTTCTACTTCGATTTTTTGTTTATCAATATCACTTAATGTTTGTTTAATACTACTTGCCCTTTCAGATAAAATTTTTAAAAAATATTTAACAAATATTTTCCATATTAATACCATTCCAATAATAAAAGTAATTATTTGAATTATTAAAATTGACCAATCTATCTTCATTTCAACCATATTAAACTACTCCGTAATAATTTACTTTTTCTTTGTTTCCAATCCTTCCGTTTTTAATTTTTCTATTAAATTCTTCTTCTCCACCTCTAATTTACTTTTTTCTATCTCTAATTTTAATACCTCAACTTCCGATCTTACAGATTCTATTTTCTGATATGGTGCTGTAAATGGATTAGCAAAGATTATTATTATTGAAATTGCTAAAACATAAATTGCCAATGATTCAATAAATGCTAACCCTATGATTAAAGTACCAGTTATAGAACCAGATGCTTCTGGCTGTCTTGCAATTCCCTCCATTGCTTTTGATAAAGCCCAACCTTGAGAGAATGCTGTAAGTATAGAACCAATAGCAATGGCTATTCCTGCTACTATTATAGATACTATAAATATTGTCATATACTCGCCCTCCTTTTTTAATAATAAAATTCACCATCTAAAAGGTGATATTTTAATGTTCTTTTTCTATTGCACCTGCTATAAAAATCATTGAAAGTGATGTAAAGACTAATGCCTGTATAAAACCAACTAAAACACCGAGTAGCATAATTAATGGCCTAAGTACAAGGTCTCCTGTTAATAGTAATATTTTAATAATCTTAGGCATAGATAAAGAAATAAACACAAAAAACAGAGAAGCCAATAGTGTAAGTAAAACTTCTTTTGCTAAAATATTAAAAAAAAGCCTTAAAGTAAGGGAAATGGGTCTTACTAATTCTCCTATAATATGTATTGGAAAATTTAAAATGAATAACCAGTAAGGAGGTCCCATAAAATGTTTTAGATAACCCCAAAGACCTTTTTCTTTTATTCCAAAATAATGTGTAGAAAAAAATACTATAAGCGCTAATGATAGATTAATACTTAAGTTACTTGTGGGAGATTTAAAACCAGGGATTAATCCAAGTAAATTTGAAAAAAAGATAAATAAAAATAAAGTTATAAAAAGAGGTAAAAATCTTGGTCCATTTTCTCCTAAGAATTCTTTTGACTTAGATATAACCCATTCTATTACAAATTCTATAGCATTCTGTAATCCTTCTGGAGATTTTTTTATCTTCCTTTTTGCAAATATACATAATGTAATAATAATTATCATAACAACCCAAGACATAACAATGACATCAGGGATACCAGGTATTTTTATTAAAATTATTTCTTTTAAACTATTTTCTTCTTCCATAAATTTTTAAAAATAATTTAAAAGGAGAAATTAAAGTAATAATAACAAGAGAGACTGCAGATGCTATAAAAGATGTTTTACCAAGAAATTTAACTACTAAAATTAACATACAAGTTAAAATTATAAACCTTATTAAATAACTTATTATAACAAGTTTTCTCCCTTTGCTTTTTTCTAAACTTAAAGACTTCTTTACTGTTAAATATAATAAGTAAGAATTGAGAATACCTACTAAAGTTCCTATAATAACTCCCAAGATTATATTCATTTCATTTTATTTAATCCACTAAATATGTGAAAAAAACCAGAAATAATCCCAACTAACAAAAAAGTTATAGTAAATATCGGAG
>Ga0078972_1010759_pt1 | contig 16826 bp, 10 predicted proteins | sample YelNatPaOPGAMG01_FD_67568 | JGI IMG/M metagenome (GOLD analysis project Ga0078972, IMG submission 67568) | Hot spring thermophilic microbial communities from Obsidian Pool, Yellowstone National Park, USA - OP-RAMG-01 (SPADES assembly) (version 2) | ecosystem: Environmental > Aquatic > Thermal...
GGGGGGGGGGGGGGGGTGGGGGGGTTGCGCGCGGGGGGGCCCCCCGCGGGGGGGGGCTCCCGGGGGCCCACCCCGCCAAACTCCCCTTGGGTCGGGGCCGGAAAGCAGCGGAGCGAGTGGCCGGGCTTCTGCCCAAGTCGCCCCCGCTGTAGGGACCCAAGCCGAGGCCGCAGAATCTTTGACTTTGCCCTCGGGAATCGCTACAATACCCCAGGTTTTGGCCGGCTGAAGCTGCGCCGCCGGCCCGGAAGGGAGTTCGCTGTGCCCAAGCAGGAAAAACTGATGCTCATCGACGGCAACGCGCTGGTGCATCGCGCCTACCATGCGTTGCCGCCGCTCACGGGGCCGTCGGGTGAGCCGACGAACGCCACCTTTGGCTTTACGTCGATGCTGCTCAAGGCCCTGAACGAACAAAAGCCGACGCACGTGGTGGTGGCGTTCGACGTGGGGCGCACCTTCCGGCACGACCGGTTCGCGGAGTACAAGGCCAACCGCGCCAGGATGGACGAAGAGCTGGCGGTGCAGTTCGAGAGCGTGCGCCGGGTGATCGACGCCTTTGGCATCGCCCGCTGCGGCGTGCCGGGCTATGAGGCCGATGACCTCCTGGGCACTCTGGCGCGCCAGGCCCACGAGCGGGGCATGGAGACGCTGATCGTCACCGGCGATTCCGATACCCTGCAGCTTGTGCGGCCCGATGTGCGTGTGCTGACCCCCGGGCGCACCTTTGCCGAAACCAAGGTGTACGACGTCAAGGCCGTCGAGGAAAAGTACGGCGTGCGCCCCGAGCAGCTCGTCGACTACAAGGCGCTGGTCGGCGATGCCTCCGACAACGTGCCGGGGGTGCCGGGCGTGGGCGCCAAGACGGCCACGCAGCTCCTGCGGCAGTTCGGTTCGGTCGAGCGCCTCTACGAGCACCTGGACCAGGTGGCCAACCCGCGCATCCGCAAAGCCCTGGAGGGCAACCGCCAGCAGGTGTTAGAAGCCAAGCGGCTGGTCACCATCGTGACCGACGTCGAGGTGCCCATCGAGCTCGAGAAGGCGCGCCTGGCCTACCGGCGCGAGGACGTGCTCGAGGTCTTTCGCGCCCTGGGCTTCCGCTCGCTGGTGGACCGCCTGCCGGCGGGCCAGGCCCACGGTGGCGCTGCGGGCTCCCAGCTCGGCCTCTTTGCGCCGGCCCAACCGGCACAGGCGGCGGGCGGCGCCGAGCCGGGGCCTGCCCCCGTGTACGTGCAGGCCCACGGCGAGTACCAGGTGGTGCAGAGCGAGGCCGGGCTGGCGGCGCTCGTGGAGAGGCTGCGCAGCGCGCCCCGCTTGGCGGTGGATGTGGAGACCACCGACGTCGACGCCATGCGCGCCAGGCTGGTGGGGATTGCCCTATCCGATGCGCCCGGAAGGGGCTACTACATCCCCGTGGGGCACGACCCTGCGAGCGCCGGCGGCCCGCAGGTGCCGCTCGAGGCGGCGCGGCGCTTGCTGGGCCCCCTGCTGGCCGACGAGCGCATCCCCAAGACGGCCCACAACGCCAAATTCGACATCATGGTGCTCGAGCAGCACGGCTTTGCCGTGCGTGGGCTCGAGTGGGATACCATGCTGGCGGCCTGGCTGGTGAACCCGGCGGGGCGCAACCTGGGCCTGAAAGGGCTGGCCTGGGAAAAGCTCGGCCTGGAGATGACGCCCATCGATGCGCTGATCGGCAAGGGGCGCACCCAGGTGACCATGGCCCAGCTGCCGGTGGACCGCGTGGCGCCGTACGCCGCGGCCGATGTGGATATCACCCTGCGCCTGCGCGAGCACCTGGAGCGGGAGCTCAAGGAGCGGCAGCAGGAGCAACTGTTCACCCAGATCGAGATGCCCCTGGTGCCGGTGTTGGCGGCCATGGAGCGGCGGGGCGTGGCCCTCGACGTGCGGGTGCTCGACGAGATGTCGCGCGAGCTCTTCCGGCGCCAGCGCGAGCTGGAGGCAGAGATCTACCGGGTGGCCGGCGAGAGCTTTAACATCAACTCCACCCAGCAGTTGGCGAGGATCCTGTACGACAAGCTGGGCCTCAAGCCGCCCCGCCAGTCGCTGCGCCGCACCCAGAACGGCCGCTCGACGGATGCCTCGGTGTTGGAAGCCCTGCAGGGCAGGCACGAGATCATCGGGCTGATCCAGGAGTACCGGCAGCTCAACAAGCTCAAAGGCACCTACGTGGATGCTCTGCCGCTCCTGGTCAACCCCCAGACCGGCCGTGTGCACACGTCGTTCAACCAGGCGGCGGTGGTGACGGGGCGCCTCTCGTCGAGCGACCCCAACCTGCAGAACATCCCCATCCGCACCGAATTGGGCAGCCAGATCCGGCGCGCCTTCGTGGCGGGCGAGGGGGCGGTGCTCGTGGCGGCCGATTACTCGCAGGTGGAGCTGCGCATCCTGGCCCACATGTGTGGCGACGAGGCGATGCTGGGCGCCTTTGCCCGCGGCGAAGACATCCACGCCCGCACGGCCGCCCTCATCCACGGCGTGCCGCTGGAAAAGGTCACGCCCGACATGCGGCGGCTGGCCAAGGCCATCAATTTTGGCCTCATCTACGGCATGAGCGATTACGGCCTGGCCGCGCGCACCGAGCTGTCGCAGGAGGAGGCGGCGCGCTTTATCCGCAGCTACTTTGCCCAGTTCCCGGCGGTGCAGGCCTACCTGGAGGAGGTCAAGCGCCAGGCGCGCGAGCAGGGCTACGTGGAGACCCTCTTCGGCCGGCGGCGGTACTTCCCCGAGCTGGCGCCCGAGAGCAAGGCGCCGCTCAACACGCGGCGCGCTGCCGAGCGCATGGCCATCAACATGCCCATCCAGGGCACGGCGGCCGACATCATCAAGATGGCCATGATCCGCCTGCACCGCGAGCTGCAGCAGAGGGGGCTGCAGGCGGGCATGATCCTGCAGGTGCACGACGAACTGGTGCTCGAAGTGCCGGAGGGCGAGGTCGCCGAGGTCAAAGAGCTGGTGCGCTCGGTGATGGAAGGCGCCTGTGCGCTGCGTGCGCCCCTGTACGTGGATATCGAGGTCGGCAAGAACTGGCTGGAGATGCGATGAGGATACAATGAAGACACTCTTGAGCGACGATTTGGCGCTGCGCCTGAAGCAGGCCATCGAGAGGGCGCAGGCCGCGGGGGCGCTGCCGCCGTTCGAGGTGCCCGATGTGCCGCTCGAGCGGCCCAAGCAGGCGGCTTACGGCGACTATGCCACGCCCATCGCCATGCAGCTGGCGCGCCTGGCCCGGCGGGCGCCCATCCAGATTGCCGAGACCATCGTGCGCCACTTCGAGGCGCCAGAGTACATCGGCCGGGCCGAGGCGGTGGCGCCGGGCTACATCAACCTGACCCTGAGCGCGGCGTGGCTGGCCGCTCAGGTCGACGCCATCCGCGCCGTCGGCGAGGACTATGGGCGCGTGGAGCTGGGCCACGGCGAGCGCGTGCAGGTGGAGTATGTGAGCGCCAACCCCACGGGGCCACTCCACACGGGCTCGGCGCGCAACGCCGTCTTGGGCGATACCCTGGCCAACGTGCTGGTGGCGGCCGGCTATGACGTGGAGCGCGAGTACTATGTGAACGACGCCGGCAGCCGCATGCAGGCCTTCTACACCAGCCTCTACGCGCGCTACGCCCAGGCCCTGGGCGCCGATGAGCCGGTGCCCGAAGATGGCTACCTGGGCACCTACCTCATCGAGTGGGGCCGCCGCCTGGCCGAGGAAGAGGGCAGCCGCTACCTGCTCCTGCCACGCGAGGATGCCATCGCCCAGATCGGCGCGCGCGGGCTCGACATGGTGCTGGAATCGATCCGCGCCGACCTGGCGGCCATGGGCGTGAGCTTCCACCGTTGGTTCTCCGAGCGCAGCCTCTACGACGAAGGGCTGTTCGAGCGCGTGCTGGGCATGCTGCGCGAGGGCGGCCACGTGGAGGAGCGCGAGGGGGCGGTGTGGTTCAAAGCCACCGAGCTGGGCGGCGACAAGGACGAAGTGCTCATCCGCTCCAACGGCCAGCCCGGCTACTTTGCCTCGGATATCGCCTACCACTATGACAAGTTCGTGGTGCGGAGGTTCGACCGGGTGATCGACGTCTGGGGCGCCGACCACCAGGGCCATGTGCCGCGCATGAAGGCCATGATGCGGGCCTTTGGGCTCGACCCGGAGCGGCTCGAGTTCCTGCTCTACCAGCTCGTGACGCTGCGGCGCGGCGGCGAAATCGTGCGCATCTCCAAGCGCACGGGCGATATCATCACCCTGCACGAGGTGCTCGACGAGATCGGCCCCGATGCGCTGCGCTTCTTCCTGCTCTCCCACTCGGCCGACAGCCAGATGGACCTGGACCTGGACCTGGCCGTGAAGCAGTCGGATGAGAACCCCGTCTACTATGTGCAGTACGCCCACGCGCGCATCGCCAGCATCCTGCGCAAGGCGGGCGACCTGCCCATCGACGAGGGCGACGTGTCGCTCTTGACCGGCGAGCCCGAGCAGAACCTGCTGCGCCAGTTGCTCAGGCTGCCCGAGGTGGTCTACAAGGCCGCCGCCGAGCGTGCTCCGCACCATCTGGCCTACTATGCCCAGGAGCTGGCCGGGGTGTTCCACGGCTTTTACCGCGACTGCCGCGTCGTTTCCTCGGACCCTGCCGACCGCGCCATCACCCTGGCGCGGCTCAAGCTGGTCGATGCCGCGCGCATCGTGCTGGCGCGCACGCTGCACCTGATGGGCATGAGCGCCCCCGAGGCCATGTAGGCGGAGGCCCGTGCCCGCCCGGGCCGGGCGGGATCTCGCAACTCTGCAGGCGGGTGGTTGCGGGGCAGGCGGCTGCTTTGCCCTGCCACCACCCCTTGCCCCATCACCACGACAGTTCCCTCACCACCTCCACGCCGATCAGCCCCAGATGGTACAGGAACACCGGGTGGAAGAAGGCGGCCGGGTGAGGCTTGAGCCCGGCCTGCAGGGCCTCATCGGCCGGCAGGTCATAGCAATCGACCAGGTTGGCGGGCACGATCACCCGGTAGCCCGGCAGGTCGAGGGCATCGGCGCGCAGGCGCAGGTGCGCGGCCAACTGGTACACGCACAGGTCGGTGCTGTTGCCCACCACGATGGCCGAGGTGACCTCGGGGTGGACGTCGAGCCAGGGGTCGAGCGGGGTGTGGATGGCCGGGCTGAGCGAGTTCTTGCGGATGACCACAAACTCCTGGGCGAAGGGCAGCGCCGCCAGCTCGGCGACGGTGCGCGCCTCGTCGGAGCCCTGCAGGCAGTGGGGGCCGAAGGCGTCGAACTCGGGCGATTCGGCGTGGTGGGCATCTTCCACGAGCACCAGGTGGCGCACCCCGCGGCCGTGGGCGCGCGTGAGGAGCTCGACGATGCGGGGAATCAGCGCCTCCACCCGCCTGGAGGCCAGGGGCCCGCGGCGGGTGAAGCACTCGAGCATGTCGGCGCTGAATACCGCCACGCGCGCCGGGTCGGCGGTGACGGCGTGAAGGGGCAGTGGCTGCAGGCCGCTGAACCAGGAAGCGATGAACTCGGGCAGGGCGCCGTCGTTGGCAGGCCTCATCGGGCAACACCTCCGTGCCGGGCGCGGCGCCCGGCGCTGGCTGGAGCGTGAGCACCCCTGAGAGGGGGGCCGACCGCCTCGGGGCACGGAAGCTCGGTGGCCGCCCCTGCAGGTGCGCTCCGGCCTGCAAGTATAGGCCGTGCGGGGCCGCAGGCAAGGCGAATCCGCGCTCGCCACCGCCTTGGCCCGGTTCTCGCTCTCTCGCCAGGGGTTCCCTACTTTGGCACGAGGGAGAGCGAAGGCCCGGGGGCGGAGGCCATGGCGCGCACGGCAGAGCAGGAGGGGGCGAGCCCGGTCGCGGAATATGCCAGGCTGCCGGCCGAGGCGGTAGCGGCGGCCGAGGGGGTGGACCCCCAGCAGGGCCTCTCCGACGAGGAAGCGGCGCGGCGGCTGCAACGGTACGGGCCCAACACGGTCGAGGGCCGCGAAGTGACGCCCTGGCGGCTGGTGCGCCGACAGTTGGAGAGCGCGCTGACGCTGCTCTTGATCGCGGCAGCAGTGCTGGCCCTGTTCCTCGGCGACCTGGCCGATGGTGTGCTGATCCTCGGGCTTGTGTCGCTGAACGCGGCGCTGGGCTTCTTTCAAGAGTACCGGGCCACGCGGGCGCTACAGGAACTGCGCCGGCTGCTCCGCGTCGAGGCGCGGGTGCGGCGGGGCGGCAGCGTGCGCTGCATACCGGCCAGCGACGTGGTGCCGGGCGATATCGTGCTCGTGCAGGCGGGCGACATCGTGCCGGCCGACCTGCGCCTGACCGAGGCTGAGGCCCTGGCCGCCAACGAGGCCCCGCTCACCGGCGAGGCGCTGCCGGTGCCCAAGGTCAGCGCGCCGCAGCCCGGCGTGACCGGCCGGCCCACGCGCATCGAGAACACCCTCTTCACCGGCACCACCGTGGTGGCCGGCCGCGGCGAAGGGATTGCCGTGGCTACGGGCAGCCGCACCTACTTTGGCCAGACGGCGGCCCTCTTGCGCGGGCTCGAGCGGCCGGGCCCCTTCCAGCGCGACCTGAACCGCTTCGCCAACCTCCTCCTGGCTATCGGCATCGGAGCCCTGGTGGTCATCGTCGCCACCAATACCCTGCTCGGCCGCGGCCTGTTCAACTCTTTCCTCTTCGGCCTGGCGCTCATCGTAGGCATCGTGCCCGAGGCGTTGCCGGCGGTGACCGCCATCACCCTCTCGCTGGGCGCCGCCGACCTGGCGCGCCGCAACGTCATCGTCAAGCGCCTGAGTGCCCTGCAGGACCTGAGCTCGGTCACCGTCCTCTGCACCGACAAGACCGGCACCCTCACCAGCGGCGTCATGCGCGTGCGCGAGGTGTGGGGCTCGCCCGACATCCTGGCCAAGGCGGTACTGGCGACCACCTACCCGGCCCGCGGCGAGGATAGCATCTATGACGCCATCATCGACCGGGCGCTGGAGGAGGGCGTGGTGAGGCCCGGCCAGCCCCTGCCCGAGTCGCTGAAGCGGCTGCCGTTCGACCCCGACCGCAAGCGGGCCTCGCACGTCGTGCGGCGCGATGGGCGCGCCGAGCTCATCACATTGGGCGCGCCGGCGCAGGTGATGGATGTGTCGGCCGATTTCGGGCCGGTCGGCGCGCGAGCCCAGGCCGAGGCCAAGCTGCAGGCGATGACCGCCAACGCCCTGCGTGTGGTGGCGGTGGCGGCGAAGGAGCTGCCCGAGCGGCCCGATTATACCCCGGCCGATGAGACCGGGCTGCGCTTCCTGGGCCTGATCGGCATGGGCGACCCCGTGCGCCCGGCGGTGCCGGAGGCCATCCGGCAGGCGCGGCGGCTCGATGTGGAGGTCAAGGTGCTCACGGGCGACCATGTGCAGACGGCCAAGGCGGTGGCCCGTGAGATTGGCCTGAGTGGCGATGGCGTGCGCGTCATGCGTGGCGAGGAGCTGAGGCAGGGCACCCTTTCGCCAGCCGAGCTGTGCGCCACGCAGGTCTTTGCCGAACTGGTGCCGGAAGACAAGCTGCGCATCGTGCAGGGGCTCGAGGCGGCGGGCGAGGCGGTGGCCGTGACGGGCGACGGCGTCAACGATGCGCCGGCCCTCAGGGCGGCGACGGTGGGGGTGGCGATGGCCAGCGGCACGGCGGTGGCCAAGGAGGCCGGCGACCTCATCCTGCTGGGCGATGACCTGGCCTCGCTGGTCAACGGCATCGGCAAAGGGCGCGAGATCCTGGCCAACATCAGCAAGTACCTGCTCTACACCATGCCCGGCAACCTGAGCATCCTCATCACCATGGTCGTGGCCTCGCTGGTGTTGCCCTTTTTGCCCCTCTTGCCCGGGCAGGTGCTGCTGCTGGCCATCCTCACCGACCTGCCCATGCTGGCCATCTCGACCGACACGGTGGACCCCGAGGACCTGGCCGAGCCCGAGCGGCTCGACATCCCGCGGCTGGTCACGCTGGCCGGTGCGCTGGGGGTGCTGGAGGCGCTGTTCAGCCTGGGCCTGGTGGCGGTATTGCAGGGGGCGCCGGAGGCGTTCCTGCACACTGCGCTGGTGTACGAGCTGGCGCTGACGACCTTCTTTCTGGCGCCGGTCGTGCGTTCGCGGCGGCCCCTGTGGCGCGAGCGGGGCATGAGCCGGCCGCTGCTGGTGGCCCTCGTGGTGTCAACCCTGCTCTTCGTGGTGCTCGTCTCGTTCGACACGCCAGCGGCGCGCTTTGTGGGCTTTGTGGCGCTGCCCGCGGCAGCCAACCTGGCCGTGGTGGGCTACAGCGCCCTCTACGCCCTGGGCGCCGAGGCCACCTGCGCAGCCTATTACTGGCTCACGCGCAGCCGGGCGCGCCGCATCTCGCGCTGCAAGGACGCCTGATGCGGTCGCCTGGCCCCCATGCGGGCGCAGTTTACTCTTGGGGCAGATGCAAACCCGGGCGGTCCTGGGCTCCTCTGTCGAGGGGCGCGGCTTGTGTGGCCTGGGCCGGCGGAGTACAATCCCTGGCCATGAGCACACTCAAGCACGGACATCCATGGCGGGTGACGCCTGCCGAGGCGATGGCGATCCAGGAGCGGCTGCGCGGGCTGGTGGTGCGCGAGGGCAGCCTGGCGGGGGTGCGCAGGGTGGCGGGCCTCGATGTGGGCTTTCGGGGCGGCGTGGCGCGGGCCGCGGTGGTGGTGGTTTCGTACCCGGAGCTCGAGCTACAGGCCCGGGCGGTGGCCGAGCGCCCGGTCGAGTTCCCCTACGTGCCGGGCCTTTTGACCTTCCGCGAGGGCCCGGCAGCGCTGGACGCCCTGAGCCGCCTGGCCGCAGAGTGGGATGTCTTGCTCTGCGACGGGCAGGGCATCGCCCATCCGCGCCGCCTGGGGCTGGCCAGCCATCTGGGCGTGCTCCTCGACCGGCCCAGTGTGGGGTGTGCCAAGTCGCGCCTGGTGGGGAGCTACGCCGAGCCGGGCGAGGCGGCGGGAAGCTGGACGGAGCTCGTCGACGGCGGCGAGGTGGTGGGGGCGGCGGTGCGCACGCGCAGCGGCGCCAAACCCGTCTTTGTATCCGTGGGGCACCGGGTGAGCCTGCCAGAGGCCATCGCCCTGGTGCTCGGCTGCACGCGCGGCCGGCGCTTGCCCGAGCCGGCGCGGCTGGCCCACCGGCTGGCCAGCGGAGGGGAACATTGAACAACGAGGCGGTTGAGCGGGCGGCTGCGCTTCTAGGGTCGGCCCGGCATGCGGTGGCGCTGACCGGCGCCGGCATCAGCACACCCTCGGGCATCCCCGACTTTCGCAGCCCCACATCGGGCCTGTGGGAACAGGTGGACCCCATGGTGGTGGCTTCGATCCAGGGCTTTCGCCGCAACCCGCAGGCCTTCTACGACTGGCTGCGGCCTCTGGTGCAGCAGATGTCGGAGGCCAAGCCCAACCCGGCGCACTATGCCCTGGCGGCCCTGGAGCGGGCGGGGCTGCTGCGCGCGGTCATTACGCAGAACATCGACGGGTTGCACCAGCGGGCAGGCTCGCGGCGGGTGCTGGAGCTGCACGGCCACGTCCGCACGGCCACCTGTGTCCGGTGTGGCCGCAAGGTGCCGGCGGAGCGGCTCGTCGGCGAGCTGTGGGCCTCGCGAGAGGTGCCGCGCTGCCAGGAGTGCGGCGGGGCGCTCAAGCCCGATGTGGTGCTCTTTGGCGAGATGCTGCCCCTCGACGTGTTGGAGGAGGCGGAACATGAGGCCGAGGCCTGCGATGTGATGCTGGTGGCGGGGTCTTCGCTCACGGTGGCGCCGGCGTCGCTGCTGCCCGAGATGGCACTCGGGCGCGGTGCGCGGCTGGTGATCGTCAACCGCGAACCCACGGGCCTGGACCATGCGGCAGCGCTGGTGCTGCATGACGACGTGGCCGAGGCGTTGCCGGCCATCGCACAGGCCTGTGGGGCGGAGTGAGCGCGATGGCCGCGGCAACACGCCGGGCCCCACATCATCGTAGGCGCGGCATCGTGCCGCGGAGCAACCCCCCGCACAAACACGCCGCGCCTACGGCCTCCCGCCGGGCGACCCTTCTCGGCGGCATGCCCGGTGGCCGCAGGTGTAGTTCATTTTGGGGGCAGGCCAGCGACCAGCGTTCTGGACAGGTATGAGGCCCATCCCCCCCGGCCTCCTTGCCACCGCGGCGGGAAGGGCGAGCCCTTCGATTGGGGGTTTGGGGCAGCACCATACACCGAATGCTGGCATGCAGGCTTGCACCCAAACCGAACTGCACCCGGGTGGCCGCGGCCTTGTGCAAGAATCGGGCTGATGTGGTATACTCGGCGCAGCGTGGCGCCGCCCGAGCCGGGCGGCCGGGTTCAGCTCCGGGAGGTCCTGGTGAAACGTTACCGTCTGGCCGTACCTGCGCGCATCAACGTCCTCGGCAACCCCGCCGACGGCAACGAAGGCGACTTTCAGACCATCTCCACCGCCATCGACATGTGGGCCGGCGCCTGGGTCGAGCCATCGGAGGTGCTCGAGTTCGACGAGTACCGGCGTGGCCCCGACGGCCAACTGGTGTTGACGGGCCATGTGGAGGATCCGGCCATGGCCCTGGCCGCCGATGGCCGCGCCACCCTGCAAAAAGCCGCCGTGCGGCGGCTCCTCTCCTACAGCCCCGAGTTCGCCGCCAAGCTTGGCCGGCAGAAGGTCCGCCTGGCCACGTGGACCGATGTGCCGCGCCTGAGCGGGTTGGGCGGCTCTTCGATGCTGATCATCCTCACCCTGGCAGCGCTGCGGGCGGCCTACGAGCTGGACCCGCGGGTGCACAACGACTATCTCCTGGCCGAGATGACGCAGCGGGTGGAGGGCAAGGACCTGGGGATCGCCTGTGGCTTTGCCGACCGCTATGTGCCCATCTTCGGCGGCCTGGCCTACATCGATTACCGCGGCAAATTGCTCCATCGCCCCATCGGCGAGGAGCCCTACTGCACCTACGAGCGGCTCGACCCCTACGTGGGGGAATTGCCTCTGGTCGTCTGCAGCACCGGCATCGACCGGGCCTCGGGCGATGTGCACGGCTGCATGCGCCCGCGCTATCTGGAGGAATACGCCGCCTACGAGAAGGCTGGCCCGGGCAGTGAGCGGCCGTTCATGCTGCGGGTGATGGAGCGAGCGGGCGAGACGGCCTGGCGCGGCAAAATCGCCCTCTTGGCGGGCGACCTGGAGACCTTTGGCCGCCTGATGAACGAGAACCATCGCCTGGTGAACGAGATGATGGCCTACTGTGGCCTGCGCGACGATGGCGTGCGCATCACCAACCGCCTGATCGAGGCCGCGCTGGCCGCCGGGGCGCTGGGGGCCAAGCTCACCGGCGCCGGCGGGCGCGGGTCGGTGTTCGCCCTGGCGCGCCCAGGCGAGGAAGGGCAGCTGGCCGCGGCGTTCGGCGAGGCGGCGCGCGAGCTGGGCCTCAGCCAGGCCGTGGTGACCGTGCCGCGCCTGGCCCGGCAGGGCCTGCGCGTGGAAGAGCTGGCGCCCGAAGCGGTGCTGGCGCGGCAGTAGCGCAATCGAGGAGGCAAGAGCTTGCAGGGGGTCATCCTGGCCGCGGGCAAAGGCTCGCGCCTGCACCCCATCACCCTCAAACGGTCGAAGGCCATGCTGCCCATCCTCGGGCGGCCCATGGTCGAGCGGGTGATGGAGACCATCTACGAGAACGGCGTCCGCGACTTTGTGCTCGTGGTCAGTGCCGACGACAAGGACATCGTGCAACACTTTACCGAGGAATGTGCCCTCGACGTGCAGGTGCGCTTTGTGGTGCAGGAGGAGCGCCGCGGCATGGCCGACGCCCTGCGCCAGGCCGCGCCCTACATCGAGGGCGATTTCATCCTTTCGGCGTGCGACAACCTGACTTCGGCGCAGCATGTGAAAGAGCTGCTCGAGTGCCACCGGGAGCACCCGGGCGCCGGCGGCATCCTCAGCGTGATGCCGATCGGTGAGGAGGAGATCGGCCGCACCGGCATCGTGGCGCTCAGCGATGGGCGCGTCACCCGCATCGTCGAAAAGCCATCGCGCGCCGAGGCCCCCTCGAACATCGCCAGCCTGCCGCTGTACGTGTTCTCGCCGCGCATCCTCGACTTTTTGCCGGGCGTGCGGCTCTCGCCGCGGGGCGAGTACGAGCTGCAGGATGCCATCCAGGCGCTGATCGACCACGACGGCGGCGTGTACCCGGTGTTCATCGACAAGCGCCTGACCGTGACCGGCCCGGCCGACCTGCTGGCCATCAACCGGCACTACCTGGTGGCCGGGCAAGACAAGCCACAACTGGCCCCCTTCACCGTCGGCCCCAATACCCACCTCATCACGCCCCTGCGCATCGAGGAGGGCACCATCATCGGCCGCGACTCGATCATCGGCCCACGGGTCTATATCGAGCGCGGCTGCTTCATCGGCGACGGGGTGGGCCTGCGCGACGCGGTCGTGCTGCGCGGCGCCGTCATCCCCGATGGGGCGTCGATTGCGAATGAGGTGGTCTCGTAGGGCGTAAAACGTAAGGCGTAAAACGTAAGGCGTAAGGTCGCCACGGCGAAGGATGCGTTGCTCGGCGCCAGGCTCGCTGCCGGAGGCGCTTCGCCGTTACGCAGTACGCAATGCGCGGTACGCAGTACCTAGTACGCAGCAGCGAAAGCGGGTGCAGCATGGACCTCAGGCGTTGCTCGATCCATACCCAGGCGGTGCATGCGGGCGAACGGGCGCCACGGCCCGATTTCACCCCCGTGAGCACGCCCATCTACCCCTCGGTGGGCTACCTCTACGAGAGCATGGAGGACCTCGACGGCGTCTTTGCCGGCGGGCGGCCGGGCTACGTGTACCCGCGCTATGGCAGCCCGACGGTGGCGGCCCTCGAGGAGGCGGTGGCCACGCTGGAGGGAGGCGAGGCGGCCATCGCGACGGCCTCGGGGATGGCGGCCATCCACCTGGCGCTCTTGGCCGCAGGGGTGGGCCCGGGCCAGCGGGTGGTGGCCGCACAAGACGTATACGGCGCCACCTACGCCCTGCTGGCCAACCTCTTGCGCGCCCAGGGGGTGGAGGCCCACTTTGTCGACGCGGCCGACCTGGATGCGGTGCGCGCAGCAGTGCGCGAGGCCCGGCCGCGGCTCTTGTTGGTGGAGACGGTATCGAACCCGCTGCTCAAGGTGGCCGACCTGCCGGCCCTGGCCGAGATCGCCCACGGGGCCGGCGCCCTCCTGGCCGTCGACTCGACCTTTGCCACCCCCTACCTGGTGCAGCCTTTGGCGCTGGGCGCCGACTATTGCATCCACTCGGCCACCAAGTACCTGGGCGGTCACGGCGATGTGATGGGCGGCGTGGTGGTCGCGACGGCGGAGCGCTGCGCCCAGATGCGCGAGCTGCTCAAGCTCACCGGCGGCAACCTGGGCCCGATGGAGGCCTGGCTGGTGTTGCGCGGGCTCAAGACGCTGCCCCTGCGCATGCGCCAGCACTCGGCCAACGCCATGCAGGTGGCCCAGTGGCTGGCAACGCGGCTCGAGGTGGCGCGGGTGAACTACCCCGGCCTGCCCAGCCACCCCCAACATGCGCTGGCCACGCGCCTCTTCCGCGCAGGGCTCTACGGAGGCATGGTCAGCTTCGAGCTGGCCGGCGCCGGCCGCAAGGAGGTCTTTCGCTTCATGGAGGCGCTGCGGCTCTGCCTGCCCGCCACCACCCTGGGCGACGTGTACAGCCTGGTGCTCTACCCCGCCATGTCGTCGCACCGGGCGGTGCCGGCCGAAGAGCGGGCGCGCATCGGCATCGGCGACGGGTTGGTGCGCCTCTCGGTAGGCATCGAAGAGGCGGGGGATATCATCGACGACATCCGGCAGGCGTTGGGTGCAGTACGTGATGCGTGATACGTGATGCGTGATGCGTACTGCATGGCCCGCCGTGCTGCGTGTTGCGTGTTCCGTCTGCGTGGCGCCGGCTGAGGGGAGCTCCCAGCAGGCGACCTGCCACGCCCAACACGGGTCATGCGAAACGGAACACGCAATACGCAGTACGCAGTACTGCAGTACGCATCACGTATCACGCATCACGCATTACTCAAGGAGGCTTTCATCATGCGAGAAGTGACCATCGCTGTGGCGCAGATGGTGCCGCAGTTGGGCAAGGTGCCCGAGAACCTGAAGCGCATGGGCGAGATGGTCGATGAGATCTGCCGCACGCAAAAGATCGACATCCTGGTCTTCCCCGAGCTGGTGACCACGGGCTATGAGTGCGGGGTGCAGTTCACCGACCTGGCCGAGCGGGTGCCGGGGCCGAGCGTGAACTATCTGGCGCAGCGCGCGGCCGACTATGAGACCTACATCGCCTTTGGCATGGCCGAGAAGGCCAAGGTCGAGACGGTGCTGTACGACACGGCGGTGCTCATCGACCCGTCGGGCGAGCTGGCGGCCACCTACCACAAGATCCACCTCAAGGGCGAGGAGCGGCTGGCCTTCCGGCCCGGCTTCCGGAACACTGTGGTGGAGACCAAGTACGGCCAGATCGGCCTGCTCTTGGGCTGGGACCTGGCCTTCCCCGAGGCGGCGCGCTGCCTGACGCTGCAGGGGATGGAGCTCCTGTGCGTTTGCGCCAACTGGGAGAGCCCCCACTCGGCCGAATGGCGCGCCTACCTGGCGGCGCGCGCCTTCGAGAACGCCATCTTTGTGGCCGCCGCCAACCGCCTGGGCGAGGATTACACCATCTCTTTCTTTGGCGACAGTCAGATCATCGGCCCGCGCGGCGAAGTGTACGCCTCGTTCGAGGAAAAGGCCGAGGGCTTTCGCGTGGCCAAAGTCGACCTCGACGAGGTCAAGAAGTACCGCGAGGAGCTGCAGATCCTGCAGTGCCGCCAGCCGCAGGCGTATCGAGAGATTGTGAAGATGTATTGACGTGATGCGTGACGCGTGATGCGTAATGCGTAAGGTCGCCGCGTGAGGCTTGGCTGGCGGAGCCATGTCTCGGCGGCGACCGTGCAGGGGATTTGGCAAGCCTGTCGAACCGACGACCTTACGCGTCACGCATCACGCATTACGCTTTCCTCCAGGAGGCTCCGATGATCGATCTCCGTTCCGACACCGTGACGCTGCCCACGCCGCGCATGCGCGACGCGATGGCGCGCGCCGAGCTGGGCGACGATGTGTTTGGCGAGGACCCCACGGTCAACCGGCTGCAGGAGATGGCGGCCGAGCGCATGGGCAAGGAGGCCGCTCTCTTTGTGGCCAGCGGCACCATGGCCAACCTGGTGTCGCTGCTCACCCATTGCGGCCGCGGCGACGAGGCCATCATGGGCACGATGGCCCACACCTTCCTCTTCGAGGCGGGCGGTGTGTCGGCGCTGGGGGGCATCCACGTGCGCACGGTGCCCAACCTGCCCAACGGCATGCTCGACCCGGCCGAGGTCGAGGCGGCGGTACGCGACCCGCACAACGTCCACTACCCCCGCTCGCGGGTGGTGGTGCTCGAGAACACCCATAACCGCTGCGGCGGCGCGGTGCTCAGCCCCGAGCAGATGCATGCCGTGGCGGCGGTGGCGCACGCCCACGGCCTCAAGCTGCACCTCGACGGCGCCCGCATCTTCAACGCCGCCGTCGCCTTGGGCGTGCCGGCCAGCCGGCTCGCCGCCGAGGCCGACTCGGTCTCGTTCTGCCTCTCCAAGGGCCTGGCCTGCCCGGTCGGATCGCTGATCTGTGGCTCGAAAGAGTTCATCGCCGAGGCGCGGCGCATCCGCAAGGCCGTGGGCGGCGGCATGCGCCAGGCGGGGGTGCTGGCGGCGGCGGGGATTGTGGCGCTGGAGGAGATGATCGACCGCCTGGCCGAGGACCACGCCAACGCGCGCCTCCTGGCCGAGGCGATCGCCGGTATCCCCGGCCTCGCCATCGACCCCCAGACGGTGATGAGCAACATCGTCATCTTTGAGGTCACGTCGCCCAAGGTCACGCCGGCCCAGCTCTCGGCGCGGCTCCTGGAGCTGGGGGTCAAGATCAACCCCATCGAGGGGCGCAAGATGCGGGCCGTGACCCACTATGGCATCGAGCGCAGGGATGTGGAGCAGGCCATCGCCGCGCTGCGCACAGTCATGAAAGGCGTCGCGTAGGGTATGCCTTTCACCGCGAAGGACGCCAAGGACGCGAAGGAGACGCAAAGCAATAAGGGGTCTTCGCGTCCTTGGCGTTCTTCGCGGTTCAGATCAGCCTCGCGTCAGTCCAAAGGCTGATAGCGGCCCCAGGTCTGGATGGCGTACATGGCGGCGCGCAGGCCGGCGAGCTTGCTGCCGGGGTTGACGCTGCCGGCGGTGGTGACGACCAGGCCGCCGTCGGCGCCGACGGCCTCGATATCCCGGCGCACGGCGGCCGCAATCTCTTCGGGCGTGCCGCGCGAGAAGGTGAAGGGCGGGAGCTGGCCGTAGATGACCGTGCGCGGCATGGCCTTGCGGATAGCCTCGGGGCGCACGGTGGGGCCGAAATTGGCGCCGTGCAGGTGCACGCGTGCCAGGAGTGGCAAGAGGTGGCTCATCTCGCTGTCGGAGTGCTGGAAGCGCCAGTCCTCCTCCTTGGGCGAGAAGACCGAGAAGACCCGCTCGAGGATGGGGAGGCCAAAGCGCTCGTAGAGCGGCGGGTTGAGCATGGCGCAGTTGTCGTCGTTGAAGCCAAAGCCGGTCATGGGCGCGTCAGTGGCGCGGCGCAGCACGGTCGAGAGCTCGATGATCTTTTCGGCCAGGAGGTCGCGGAAACGCTCCATGACCCGGGGCTCGTCCATCAGCCAGAAAATCACGTTCTCCACGCCGCAGAGCGACATCGCCGCGGTCACCGGGCCGCGGATGCTCATGCCCAGCTTGGGGTCCTCGCCGTACT
>Ga0078972_1010762_pt1 | contig 16824 bp, 17 predicted proteins | sample YelNatPaOPGAMG01_FD_67568 | JGI IMG/M metagenome (GOLD analysis project Ga0078972, IMG submission 67568) | Hot spring thermophilic microbial communities from Obsidian Pool, Yellowstone National Park, USA - OP-RAMG-01 (SPADES assembly) (version 2) | ecosystem: Environmental > Aquatic > Thermal...
ATAGATCATTGAGGGCGGGGAACTGGGGCACCCGAAGCTTGAATCGTGGCCCCCGTGGTCATGTCAAGTACTTTTCTACCCAATCCGCCAACCGCTCTCCGGCCAGGGGTTGAGCAGATACCCTCGGTCTGGGCGGTGTTCACCTCGCGCGCCCAGCTGATCGCATCGATGTAGATGCCGAGCGGATTCTGCCGTAGCGCCGCCTCGGTGTGCGGGGTCTGGATCACCACGGTCAGGATCGCGGTCCAGTGCTCTGGCGGCATTGCAGTGCCGTCCTGGAACGGATGCTCGACCCAGGCGACACGGAAGGAATTCGGGCTTGCGCGCACGACGCTGGTGACATCGACAGTCACGGCGCGCTTGCCGATCTGGCCGAACGGATCGGCCTGCCTGGCGTAGGCATCGAGCAGCGGCTTGGCGTGGCTGGTGATCTGCGCATAGGCATCGAGCCACGCTTGGCGGACGACGACAGGATCGACCGAGAGGCCGCGCACGCGCTCGATGAACTGCGCCAGGAAGTAGGCGATCTCGGTGTCGGTGGGCTGCAGCTCCGCCCGCGCGGGAGCGACCGCCTGCACCGCGCCGAGATGATCGACCTCGACGACGAACGGGGTGACCATAGCGCGGGAATGGGTGTGGATGTCATCGGCGGTGACGACCGCAGCGAGCGCCAGGCAGCCGAACGCCATCAGGCGCCAGTTCGCGGCCTGCACACGGGCGGAGCCGATCCGCTGGTCCCAGAGTTGCCCCGCCCGCTGATAGGGCGTGGCCGGCGTCTCGGTGTCGCCGAGACGGGAGGAGAAGCGCCGCACACCTCATGTTCCGTCCCCGCGCAAGTTGGGCCGCATGCCGCCGCCCCGGCCTTCGGCTTCGTGGAGGATGTTCTGCGCCGCCCGGGAGACGGCTTGCCGTCGCAGCTGCTGCGCCCAGGCCGGCGCGCCGCTGGGCGCCGCAGCAGACTGGGATACCCCGGCAGCATCACCACCCGATCCGCCAGTCGCCGACCAAGCGGCGCGTTGGCCGGTGGCGAAGCGGTCGCGCAGCGCCGTCGCGGCACTCTGGGCCGCACCTCGCAGACCGCTGGTGGCCGCACCGGCCGCCCCGCGGACGACACCGGCCAGGCCTGCCGAAACCGACCCGCCGCCGGTGGCGCTGCCGAGCGTATAGGCACCGCTCGCGCCGCCGGCGAGTGAAGCCGCCGCACCGGCCCCGCCGGCCACGGCGCGGGCGGCTGCCACCCCTCCCATCCCGGCCAGGGCCGCAGCGCCGGCGACAGCGCCGCCCGCGGCGGCGGCGCTGCCAAGGCCCAGTTGCGGTGCGCCAGAGGTGATGCCGGCGGCAAGCCGGTTCGCCGAGAAGGCCAGCCCGGCGATGGTCATCGAGGCGAGCAGGATGGTGAGCGCGTCCTGGAGCGAGAGTTCGGTGGCCGGGTTGCTCGGCAGGATCTGGCCGAAGAGCTGGGTGCCGATGCCGGTGATCACGGCGAAGACCAGGATGCGCACGCCGGAGGTGACGATCTGGCCGAGCACTGGCTCGGCGATGAAGGCAGTTCCGCGCCAGAGCGCGAAGGGGACCAGGATGAAGCCCTTCAGCGTTGTCAGCTTGAACTCGATGATCGCCAGGAACAGCAGGATCGCCAGCACGAAGAAGCCAAGCAGGGTCACGATCCAGGACAGACCCATCACCAGGATCTGGCCGAGGTTCCAGAAGACGTCGGGGAACCCTGCGAGGCGCTGAATCTGAGAGAGGAGGACGTCCGCGCCCTGGACGCCGGCCTGGGCGAGGCGGCCCGGCTGGAGGAAGTTCGCGTAGGAAAGAGAAGAGCCGGTCGCCTTCAGGCCGAGTGCGGCGAAACTGCTGAATATAACACCGGCAATTCCGTTCCAATTGTTCAGTATGAATGCGAAGAAGCCGACATAAATAACCTTCTTCGCCAGGGCCTGGAGCACATCGTCTTCACCGAGAGCCCACGCGAGGCCGGCAAGGGTTGCATCGATCCCAATCAGGACGGCCACAAGAAAGCCGACATCGGGCGAGATCAGTCCGAATCCGCTGTCGATGTAGCGGCTGAAGACATCGAGGAAGTGGTCGATGATGGAGGTGCTATTGCCCATTCGGGTGATCTGGCGACTTCGATGAAGACGCCCTCTGGCTGTTTGGCTGCGGATTTATGGTGGGGTGTGACGGAAAGACATCGACCGGCGTGGACTTGTAAGTACCAGCCCCTTTCCCGAAGAACCGCTTGTTCTCTGCCTGCCACGCGGTCCGGCAGCGCGCATCGTCGTTCGCGGCCATGCCAAGATGCTTGCAGCGATCCATCTCTGTAGTCAGCAGCGTCGGGTTGGCGACGAGTTGGTCGATCGTCGGTGCTGCGGCCCAAGCCGGTGTGGCGATGCTGAAGATGCCGATGATGACCAGAGTTTTGGCATTCATGGTGCGGGTCCTCCGAACACGTTGACCGGGGTCGGAGTATAGCTCACGCCATTGCCGTAGAAGCGCTTCCAGTCCGCCTCCGCGGCCGAGCGTACCTCCGCGTTCTGCATCGCATTGGCGGCCTGCGCGCGGGCATCAGCGGCGATCAGATCCTGCGTCGCGGACAGTTGCCGCGCTTGCAGCGCCAGAAGCTGATTGCTCGCCTGGATCGCCTGCAACGCGCCAACCGCGCCCTGGCTCTGGCCGACGAGCACGGACAGATCGGCCTGATCCTCGGGGATCGAAGCGACGATCTGGCTCTGCACCTGCATGGTGTGCTGAAACGTGTTGACCGATGCCTGCCAGCGCGCGTTTGCGTCCGCCAGCAGGCCGGCCTGTGTGACATTTCCTTGAAAGTTTGCGGACTGGTAGTTCGGATAGAGCTGCTGGAACTGAGCCTGGACCTGCTGCACGGTGTAGGCGAGGCCTTGCGCCCGCCCCATGAGCTGGTCGATCTGCCCCATGGAGGATTGTAGCTCGGCCAGCACCGAGAACGGCAGCGTCGTCAGGTTCCGCGCCTGGTTCTCCAGCATGGAGATGCCCTGCTGGATCTGGGTGATCTGATTGTTCACCTCCTCCAAGGTGCGTGCCGCCGTCAGCACGTTCTGCGACAGGTTGGCGATGTCGATCACCGGCACTGTCGCACCGGCTTGCAGCACAGGAGCGATCGCCAGCAGCGCCATGACCAGTGCAGTGCCGACCGCTCGCGTGGCAGTGCGCTTGAGCCAGGCATGGATCATGTGATCGTCTCCGTCACAGGACGCATCGGCGTCGTGGACCAAGCGGCACCGTCTCCGAATGGCAGCATGGGCTGCGCGGGATCGGGGCCGATATCGGCGACGGACGCAGCTTCGCCGATGACGGCAGGATCGTCCGGGATACTCGTCGCGGTTGCTATTCCAGGCGCCGTCAGCGCCGCCGCCCAATCCAGCCCTCGCTCGCGCAACCAGGCGGCCGGGAAGCCCTCAGGCCCATGCCTTCCCAGCACGCGATCAATCGCGGCCAGGTCCTCTGCGCGGCTCGCGCCACAGAAGGCGAGCGCGATCTCGCCGAGGCCGAGTTCGAACAGCCGGCAGCCGGCGGCGGACTGGAACCAGTAGTCCCGCTTTGGCACCGCGCGCGCGATCGTCTCGATCTGCCGGTCATTCAGGCCGAGGCGGGCGTAGGCGTCCCGGCTCTCCGGCTCGATCGCCCGCGCGTTCGGCAGGAAGATGCGCGAGAGGCAGCTCTCGATGACGGCCGGCGCGACCGGCGAACGGGTGATGTCAGCCAGGCTCTGGGTCGAGAACAGGACGGAGGTGTTCTTCCGTCGCAAGGTCTTCAGCCACTCGCGCAGCTTCGGCGCGAAGATGGGGTCATCGAGCGCGAACCAAGCCTCATCGACCGCGATCAAGGTCGGCCGCCCGTCCAACCCCGCCTCGATACGGTGGAACAAATAGGTCAGCACAGCGCGGGCGGCGTGCTTGGAGCCGAGCAAATCCTCGGTCTCGAAGGCCAGCACGTCGGCGTCAGCGACGCTCTCCTGCTCCGCATCCAGCAGCCGGCCGAACGGGCCGGCAATGGTGTAGGGTTCCAGCGCCCCCTTCAGCCTGTTGGCTTGCAGCAGTGCGGCGAAGCCCGACAGCGTGCGCTCGGGCACCGGCGCCGTGGCGAGCGAGCCGAGCGCCGACCAGACCGCGCCGCGGACTTCCGGCGTCAGTTCGATGCTTTCCTGGACCAGCAGGGTCGCGATCCAGTCCGCCGCCCAGGCGCGCTCGGCCGCATCGTCGATGCGCGCCAGCGGCTGGAAGGCAACCGCGTGATCTTGGTCGTGCGATGCGTGGCCGCCGAGGGCGAGATCGTGAAACGCGCCGCCCATGCCGAGCACCGCCGCCTTGGACGAGCGGCCCTTGTCGAAAACCACCACCCGCGCGCCGGGGTAACGGCGGAATTGCAGCGCGATCAGCGCCAGCAGCACGCTCTTGCCCGCCCCCGTGGGCCCGACGATCAGCGTGTGGCCGACATCGCCCTGGTGCAGCACGAGGCGGAATGGCGTCGAGCCTGCGGTGTGCGCTACCAGCAACGGCGGGCCGTCGAGATGGGCGTTGCGCTCCGGGCCGGCCCAGACCGCTGACAGCGGCAGCATGTGGACGAGGTTCAGCGACGAGACCAGCGGTTGGCGGATATTGGCGTAGCACTGGCCGGGCAGGCTCCCGAGCCAGGCCTCGACCGCGTTCAGCGTCTCCTCGACCGCGACGAAGCCCTGCGCACGCACCGCGCGGCCGACCAGCCGGACTTTCTCGATGACCGCCGCTTCGTCGGTATCCCAGACCGTCACCGTCGCGGTGAAATACCCGAAGCTGACGGCGTCCGAACCCAGCTCCTGCAGGGCCGCATCGGCGTCCACCGACTGGTTCTCGGCGTCGGAATCGACCAGCCGGGTCTCCTGCTGCCAGATCACCTCGCGCAGCAGCGCGGCGATGCCCTTGCGCTTGGCCCACCAGTGCCGGCGCTTCTTGCCGAGTTCCTTCTGCGCCTCAGCCTTCTCGATCGGCAGCCAGCGCGCGACCCACCGGTATTCGATCGGGAGCCGGTTGAGGTCGTCGAGCAGCCCCGGCCAGGTGCGGTCCGGCATGCCGCGCAGGGTGAGCGTGCGGAGGTGGCAGCGCCCGAGCATCGGCGCGACGCCGGGCGTGAGGTCGCAGTCCGGCAGCAGCCCGTCGAGGTAGAACGGCACTTCGGGAACAGCGACCGGATGCCACCCTTTGATCGAGATCGTGAAGTGCAGATAGGCCAGCGTGCCGGCGTCATCGAGCCAGGCGCAGTCCGGCATGAGCGCGGCCAGTAGGTCCAGCACGCGATCGGTCTCGGCCGCGAAGGCGTCCAGGATGCCGTGCCAGTCGATGCTGCCGGCCTCGCCTGCGCCGAACGCCCGCCGATCCTGCCCCTCGCCCCGGTCGTAGAGCAGCCGGCTCGCCCGTTCGGCGCGCTCGGGCGGCGCGAGGTAGCAGAAGGTCAGGAAATATCCGCTCTCGAAATGCGCGCCCTCGTCCTCGAAGGCATGACGCCGCTCCTCGTCGACCAGCCAGGACACCGGATCGGGGAAGCGGCTCTCGGGATAGCCGGGCGCGGCGGAGCGCGCCGCCTCGACGAAGATCGCCCAGCCCCCGCCGAGGCGCTTGAGCGCATTGTTGACCCGCGCGGCGACTGCGATCAGCTCGGCCGGCGTGCTGGCGTCGAGATCAGGCCCGCGGAACCGGGCGGTGCGCTGCAGCGCTCCGTCCTTGTTGAGAACGATCCCAGGTCCGACCAGCCCCGCCCAAGGGAGGAAGTCGGCGAGCTCCCGGCGTCTGGCGCGATATTCGCGGAGGTCGAGCATGGCCGACGCCGCCCCCCTCACACGTCCAGATGGCGCCGCGCGGCACGCAGATGCCGCGCGAAGACCGGCCCGAATTGCGGGTCCTGACGGGTCAGGAACAGTGCCGCGGCATGGCCGATCAGGTAGATCGCGATCCCGGCGATCCAGAGCTGGAGGCCGAGCCCGATCGCGGCGGCGAGCGTGCCGAGTGCGATCGCCATGCCGCGTGGCACGCCGCCGAGCAGAATCGGCTCGGTCAGGCTGCGATGCAGCGGCACCGACCATCCGGGAATGTCCGCGGCCCCGTTCATCCGACCAGCGCCCCGCCGGAGAAGTTGAAGAAGGTCAGGAAGAAGCTCGCGGCGGCGAAGGCGATCGACAGACCGAAGACGATCTGGATCAGCCGGCGCATACCGCCGGAGGTCTCGCCGAAGGCGAGGCCAAGGCCGGTGCCGATGATGATCAGCACGGCTATGATCTTGGCGACCGGCCCCTGCACCGAGTCGAGGATCTGCTGCAGCGGCTGTTCCCACGGCATGTTCGATCCCGCCGCGAAGGCGGACGCCGGCCAGAGCAGCGCCAGCGTGATGAGCGCGGCCGTGCGCGGACGCCGGGGGTGGATGATCGTGTTCGGGTTCACGGATGGCTCCCGGGCTGGAGGGGAACGATGTTGGAGGGGCGCTCGGCGCCGATCTCCGTCAGCACGTAATCGCCGGCGGCCAGGACCTTGCCGACCTGCCACAACCCGGCGAGGCGGCGGTGCCGGCCGCGGCCCTGCAGAACGGCGATCAGGTCGATGGTCTCCGCGATCAGCGGGCGCGGGATGTTGACCACCGTCTCCTGGATCAGCTGTTCGAGCCGGCGGAGCGCGCCGAGGGCCGAGCCGGCATGGATGGTGCCGATCCCGCCCGGGTGGCCGGTGCCCCAGGCCTTCAGCAGGTCGAGCGCCTCGGCGCCGCGGACCTCGCCGATCGGGATGCGGTCGGGACGCAGCCGCAGGCTGGAGCGGACCAGATCCGCGAGCGAGCAGACGCCATCCTTGGTGCGCAGCGACACGAGGTTCGGCGCTTCGACCTGGAGTTCCCGCGTGTCCTCGATGACGACAACGCGGTCGCCGGTGGCGGCGACTTCCTTGAGCAGCGCGTTGGCCAGTGTGGTCTTGCCGGTCGAGGTGCCGCCGGCGACCAGGATGTTCCAGCGGTCGATGATGCCCGTGCGCAGCAGCCCGGCCTGGTCGGCGCGCATGATCCCGGCCGCGACGTAGTCGTCGAGCGAGAACACGGCGATGGCGGGCTTGCGGATGGCGAAGGTGGGGCCGGTCACCACCGGCGGCAGCAGGCCCTCGAAGCGCTCGCCGGTCTCCGGCAGTTCCGCCGAGATGCGCGGGTTGTGCGCGTGCGCCTCCACGCCGACATGGTGCGCGACGAGGCGGATGATGCGCTCGCCGTCGGCGGGCAGCATGCGCAGGCCGGTGTCGACGAGCCCGGCGCCGAGCCGGTCCACCCAGAGCCGGCCGTCCGGGTTGAGCATCACCTCGACGATGTCGGGTTGACCCAGCAGGGCCGCGATCGCCGGACCCAGCGCGGTGCGCAGCATGCGCACCGAGCGGGCCAGCATCACGCCGGTGCCGTCAGAGACCGGCATGGACACCCTCCTTCCCGGCCGTGTCCCCGTCTGCGCGTGCCACGTGTTCGTCCGTATCGTCGTCGGCATCTGTTGATGTGTCGGCACGGCCGTAGTGTTCGGGGGTGATCTCCCGGCTGATCTCGCGGACCAGGGAGTCGCCGCGCTGGAGCCGCCGGCCGAGGGTCTCGATGAAGCCCTGGTAGCGGCTGGCGCCCTGCGCCTTGGCCACGTCTTGCTGCGCGGCCGGGATCGGTGGCGAGGCCGACAACCAGAAGCGCACGAACAGGGCCTGCACCTCGATGGCGATGGTCAGATCGCGCTCGATCCGTTCCATCTGCCGCGACAGGCGATCAAGGCGGCGGACGAAGGCTGCCTCGCGGCGATCCAGCGCGTCGGGTGAGAGGAAGGACGCAACGGCGGCCTCGACAAGCTGCGAGCGATGCACGCCCTGCCGTAGCGCGAAAGCGGTGAGCTGATCAGCGAGCTTGGGATCGAAGTAGCAGTTCAGCCGGCTTTTCATGGGTTACATCCCCATCGCCATGCCGTCGCCGCGGTCGATCGCCGCGTTGCGCACGGCTTGTCGTTGCAGGGCCGCCATGGTGCGCTGGCGCTGCGGCTCGTCGTCGGGCTCGTCCTCCAGGATGGCGAACTCGCCGGCTGGATCGCGCGCCGGCACGATGGCTTCGTGCTCGGGCAGTTCCGGTTCCTGGCGGATGCCACCATTGGCGGGGTCCGGGAGCGCTGCTTCGGCAGTGTCCGCAGTCTGCGCGCCGATCAGTGCCGCGTCGGTCCAGTCATCGCCTTGGGCCGGTGGGGTGTCCGGGTAGCCGCGCTCCGACAGCGTCGGCGCCGGCAGCACCCGATCCCGGAATGCCGGCTCCTCGTAGTAGCGCAGCTTCTTCGCACGGATCGGCGGCAGACCGGCGACCATGACGATCTCGTCGGTCGGCGGCAGCTGCATCACCTCGCCCGGGGTCAGCAGCGGGCGGGCGGTCTCCTGGCGGCTGACCATCAGATGCGACAGCCACGGCGCCAGCCGATGACCGGCGTAGTTCTTCATCGCCCGGAGTTCGGTTGCGGTGCCGAGTGCATCCGAGATTCGCTTGGCCGTCCGTTCGTCGTTGGTCGCGAAGCAGACCCGGACATGGCAGTTGTCCAGGATCGCGTCGTGCTCGCCATAGGCCTTCTGGATCTGGTTGAGCGACTGCGCGATCAGGAAGGCGCGGATGCCATAGCCTGCCATGAAGGCGAGCGCGGACTCGAAGAAGTCCAGCCGTCCAAGGGCAGGAAACTCGTCGAGCATCATCAGCAGACGCGACGGTGCGTGGCCTGTCGCGCGGCGCGCGGGATCGTCGAGGGTCTCGGTCAGCCGGCGGCCGATCTGGTTGAGCACCAGGCGGATCAGCGGCTTCGTGCGCGAGATATCCGATGGCGGCACGACGAGGTAGAGCGACACCGGCCGCTCGGCACCGGCCAGATCGGCGATCCGCCAATCCGAGTGTGACGTCACCTTGGCTACCACCGGATCGCGATAGAGGCCGAGAAACGACATTGCCGTGCTGAGCACGCCGGAGCGCTCGTTCTCGGACTTGTTCAGGAGCTCACGGGCCGACTGCGCGACCACCGGATGGACGCCGCGCGCGCCGAGATGCGGCGAGGTCATCATTGCGCGCAAGGTCCGCTCGATCGGCCGCGCCGGGTTGGAGAGGAACGCGGCAACCCCGGCCAGCGTCTTGTCCGGCTCGGCGTAGAGCACGTGCAGGATCGCACCGACCAGCAGCGAGTGGCTGGTCTTCTCCCAGTGGTTCCGGCGCTCGAGCGCGCCTTCGGGATCGACCAGCACATCGGCGATGTTCTGGACGTCACGCACTTCCCATTCGCCGCGGCGGACCTCCAGCAGCGGGTTGTAGGCGGCGGAGCGCGGGTTGGTCGGATCGAACAGCAGGCAGTGGCTGAACTGCGCGCGCCACCCGGCGGTCAGGGTCCAGTTCTCGCCCTTGATGTCGTGGACGATGACGCTGCCGGTCCATGACAGCAGAGTGGGTACGACCAGGCCGACGCCCTTGCCCGAGCGCGTCGGGGCGAAGCAGAGCACGTGCTCCGGGCCATCATGGCGAAGGGTCTTCGCGCCGAGCCGGCCAAGCTGCACCCCGGCGTCACCGAACAGGCCCGCCGCCTCGATATCGTGGCGCGTCGCCCAATGCGCTGAGCCATAGGTGGTGACGTGCCGCGCCTGGCGCGCGCGGAGCACCGAGGCGGCGATGGCAAGGAGCGCCGCGCCGAGCCCTCCGGCCGAGGCGATCGCCGCCCCCGTGGCGAAGACGCCAGGGGCATAGGCGTCGAAATGGTACCACCACGCGAAGAACAGCTGCGGCGGATAGACCGGTGCCGCGCCAATTCGGACCCAGGGCAAGCCGAGCGCAGGTTGGAAGCCGAGCCGCCAGGCCGTCCATTCCGTGGCGGCCCAGCAGCCGAGCAGCACCATGGCGAGTGCGCCCAGCATCTGGCCCCAGAGAATCTTCGTCCCGGTCATCGACCCCGCTCATGAATGCGAACGGGGCACAGATAGAAAGGCGGAAACTCCGCCGCGCAACAGCAAAGAACGGCAATCGTAGAGGATCGAAGAAATAGAAACGGACGGCGGGTTGCGCCCGCGGTTCGAGGCCTCCGGCTCAGATCGCCTGGATCGGTCCTGGATATCGCGCGAGGTTGGCGTCCGCGGTGAGCAGCATGATCCCTTCCACCAGCGCCTGCGCGATCAGCATCCGGTCGAACGGGTCCTTGTGCAGCGGCGGGAGAAGGTCGAGGGCGACGGCATGCGCACTGGTGACGGGGAGCTCGACATAGCCGTTATCGAGCAGGCCGCGCCGCAGCAGCCGCGCGTCCGCACGGAAATCCTCCCGTCCCAGTTGCTGCTTGATCGCCACCTCCCAGAGACTGGCGGCGCTGAACACCAATTCGTTCGCTTCATCCTCAAGCAGCGCCCGCGCGGCACGCGGCAGCCGCCGCGGAGTGCCCGCCGCCCAGAGCAGCACATGGGTATCGAGCAGCAGTTTCATGCCGGCACGCTTACCCGGCTTCAGCCCCGAACAGGCGCGCGATCTCCTCGGCACCCATGGTATCGAAATCCTCTGGGACGGCGATCTGGCCCTTGAGGAAGCCGAGGCGGCGCGGGTGCGCCGGGGCCTCAAGCGCCGTGAGCTTCACCAATGGCTTGCCAGCCTTGGCGATGATCACCTGCTCCCCCTGCGCGGCCTGCTCGATCAGGCGGGACAGATGGGTCTTGGCGTCGTGGATGTTGACGGTGGACATCGGCTGCCTCGGACGGACTTAGTCTAAGTGATCTAGTCCATCGTCGGCGTCAATACCCTTGCCTGTCACCAGCACGGCCTGGAGCCGGTGGGAGGCGATGCCGCGACGACCATCTATGGATCGGCCAAGCGTGGCGGCAGGAGCTGCGTCAGCGCCCCTTCGTCGCGCTGCCGAGCAGCGTCTCGATGAGCGGGCAGCCGGGCTGGTCGGCGGCATCGCCGCGCGCGTTACATTGCGCGATCAACGCTGTGAGCGCCTTCTGCATGGCGCGCAGATCGGCGATCTTGGTCTCCACTTCGGTGAGATGGATCGCGGCGAGGTCTTTCACCTCGCCGCAGGGCACGTCGCTGGCCTCGGCCAGCCGCAGCAGCGCGCGCACTTCGTCGAGCGTGAAGCCGAGTTCGCGGGCGCGGCGGACGAAGGTCAGGCGCTCGACATGGGCAGGGCCATAGGCGCGGTGGCCGCCTTCGGTGCGGGTGGGTTTCGATAGCACGCCGATCTTCTCGTAGAACCGGATGGTCTCGATGTTGCAGCGCGTGCGGGCAGCCAGCGCGCCGATCGGGATCAGCCGTCCTGCCGCGTTTGGCACGGCAGAGCGAATTTTTCCTCTTGAACCTGGAGTTGCTACAGATCCCATATCCCTGATCTAGGCGCACCCATCGGAACGGGCAAGGCATGGATCAGCAAGTCGGGACGGAGAGCATGGACGCGGCGGGCAGCAAGCCCGGCGTGAGTGGGACCGCAAGGCTGCTGTCTCTCGGTGGCATCGCCGCCGCGCTCGGGGCGGCCTCCTGCTGCGTGATCCCGTTCCTGCTGTTCACCCTCGGCGTCAGCGGCGCCTGGATCGGCAATCTGACGGCGCTGGAGCCCTACCAGCCGATCTTCGCCGCCATCGCCCTCGGGTTCATTGGGCTCGGCGCGTGGCGGCTGCAGCGCAAGGCGCAGGTCGCCTGCGCCGATGGCTATTGCGGCACCCCGCGCGCCGACCGCGTCGCCCGGATGGGGCTGTGGACCGCGGGCGTGCTGGTCGTCGTCGCCGTTGTCTTTCCCTACCTCCTCCGCGCTATCGCCTTCTGACAGGGAGTATCATGATGCCTCATTCCGTCCTGGCTGCCGCCTTCGCGGTCAGTCTGCTCGCCGTCCCGTTCGCTGCGCAGGCCGCCGACACCAGCGTGGTGCTCGACGTGCATCACGCAGGCTGCGTGCTATGCGGGCCGATCGTCAAAAGCACACTGGCGCACGTGAAGGGCGTTTCGGCCGTGCAGGTCAGCCAGCCGAACGGGATGTCCGATGTGACCGCGACCGTGACCTACAACACGGCGGCGACCTCACCGGCGGCGCTGATCAAGGCGGTGACCGATCAGGGCTATCCGGCGGAGCTCGCCAAGCCGAGCCATGGCTGACACCTTTAGGAGTTGATCGCCATGGATGTCGTCACCACGCATGATTGCTGTGCCGTGTCGTCGAAGCGCGGCTCCACACTGGATCTCGTGGTGCTTGGCGCCGGATCGGCCGGGTTCTCGGCCGCAATCCGCGCGAGCGAGCTCGGCGCCCGCGTGGCGCTGATCGGTGCCGGCACGATCGGCGGCACCTGCGTCAATATCGGCTGCGTGCCGTCCAAGACGCTGATCCGCGCGGCCGAGACGCTGCACCAGGCGAAGGCGGCGTCGCGCTTCGCGGGCATCGGGGCGAGCGCGCAGCTGACCGACTGGGCCGCGCTGATGGCGCAGAAGGACGCGCTGGTCGCCGGGATGCGCGAGGCCAAATATGCCGCCCTGCTGCCCGAATACGAAGGCATCCGCTACGTCGAGGGCGCGGCCCGGTTCACGCCGGACGCTCTGATCGTCGGCGATGCGCATTTCCCCGCCGCGCGCGTCGTGATCGCCACCGGTGCCTCGCCTGCGGTGCCGCCGATCCCGGGCATCGACGCGGTGCCGTATCTCACCAGTACCACGGCGCTGGCACTCGATCGCCTGCCGCGTTCGCTGCTGGTCATCGGTGGCGGGGTGATCGGCTGCGAGCTCGGCCAGATGTTTGCCCGCTTCGGCGTCGCGGTGACCATCGTCTGCCGGTCGCATCTGCTGCCTGGCTTCGAGCCGGAACTTGCCGAGGCGCTGGCCGGATACCTGCACGAGCAAGGCATCGCCGTCCGCTGTGGCGTCGCCTACCAGCGCATCCGCCGCAGCGAGGCTGGGGTGGCGCTCGATGTGACGGTCGAAGGCCGGCCGGAAACGATCAGCGCGGGACAGGTCCTGGTTGCGACCGGGCGGGTGGCGAACACGGCCGGCCTCGACCTCGCCGCCGTCGGCATCGCCACCGACGCGCGCGGCGCCATCGCCGTGGATGAATTCCTCGCCACCTCGCGCCCGGGGGTTTATGCCGCGGGCGATGTCACCGGCCGCGACCAGTTCGTCTACATGGCGGCTTATGGCGCGAAGCTCGCCGCCGAGAACGCGCTCAACGGCAATGCCCGCCGCTACGATTCGCGCGTCATGCCCGAGGTCGTGTTCACCGACCCTCAGGCGGCGCGTGTCGGGCTCACGGAAGCCGAAGGCCGCGCCCGGGGTCTGGCGGTGCGCGCGGTGACCCTGAAGCTCGATCAGGTGCCCCGCGCGCTTGCCGCGCGCGACACGCGCGGGCTGATCAAGCTGGTCGCCGAAGAAGCCAGCCTGCGCCTGCTCGGCGCCCAGATCCTTGCGCCCGAAGGGGCGGATTCCATCCAAACTGCGGTGCTGGCGATCAAGCATCGGCTGACGGTCTCCAATCTGGCCGAAACGCTGTTCCCCTATCTCACCACGGTGGAGGGGTTGAAACTCGCAGCGCTTGGGTTCAAGAAGGACGTGGCCAAACTCTCCTGCTGCGCCGGGTGAGACTGGTTCTCGCCACCGAGGCAGGCGGTCAGCACGATCATACTCCCAATCCGCGGTCCCGGCCGATCTGCCAGGAAATCCCGCCGTCGGTGACGAGCCCGACAACCTCGCGGCCAAGGCTGCGCTCGATCACCGGCCGCCAGGGGACCAGGGTGAATTCCTGGGCGTTCTCGACCAGGGCGTAGCGGCCGGAGGCGAAGTGCACCACCTCGCGGTAGGTGCCGCGGATGGTCTCGCCGGGCGCCGGCATCCGGAACGGTACGGCGCGTGTCGCCGCCAGCTCGCCGCCGGCGCGCGCGAGTTCGCGGCGTTCCAGCGTCGCGAGAAGGTCCCGGCGATAGCGCACGCCCCCGTCCGCGTCCCGGCGCGCATCGCCGTGGGTGAGGTGATGCTGGCGGCGGTCTTCCAGGGCGGCTTCGACATCCAATCCGAAGCCGCTGTGCGCGACCGGCACCGGATCGCGGGCCACCAGTTGGCGATCGAGCCAGGTCGCCCCGTCGCTGCGGACCTGGGCTTCCAGGTCGAGCGCGGACAGCACGCGCAGGCCCGGCGTCTGGCTGCGGCCCGTGTCGTGGCGAGCAGCCCGCTGTTCGAGATCGGCCGGGATGCGCCAATGATTGGCGTCGAGCCGCTGGACCACGCCAGCGCGCCGCAGCGCCTCCAGGCGACGGACATGGGCTTCGACATAGGCGTCCGGATCGGCGATGCCGGGATCGGCGCGCGCGGTGGCGAGGTGGTCCGCGGGCCGATAGACGCCGGCGTTCTGGTGCGCGAGGTCGGCGATGTTCCGATCCGCTGCGCGGGGCGCTCCGCGTTCTGCGCCAAGCTCCACGATGGCCCCGATCGGCGTGTTGGCGGCATCCGCACCGGCGGCGGGCACCTCGACGTAGTGGACCCGCCCGTCGAGGCCATCGACGATCAGATGCACCCGATCGCCCAGTTCGTCACCGCCAAGCCCCCGCCCCAGCAGCCGCCCGGTGATCGGTGCGGCGAGCGGCTCGCGGAGGTCGTGGATGGCGAACTGCTCGGCGCCGCGTTCCGCACCACGGCGGGTCAGCGCTTGGTGCATGGTCTTGATGATGTCCCCGCGCTCCCCGAGGGCACGCAGCGTCTCCTCCATCCCGGGAACCATGCGCCAGCGGCCGGTGGCGATCTCCTCGGCCAATCCCAGCCGCTCCAGCGCTTGCAGCCGGCCGATCCGCAGTTGCCGGTCGAAGGCAGAGCGCGGCTCCCCGACGGCGGCATGGAGGTGGATCACGCCACCCGCCGCGTCACCCACCTCGCGCAGCAGCGCCCGATCGATCCGGGTCAGCCGTTCCTGGTCGATCTCGCGCACGAGCTTCGCCTGTCGTTCCATCGTGCTCTCCGGGCCGAGCTCGATGGTGACCAGCTCCGAGGCGCGCTCCCGGATGCCATGGGCGAGATAGGCCCCGGCGATCACCAGGTTCTCGCCGGCCTCATCGATGCCGCGGATGACGATGTGCGTGTGCGGGTGGGTGGTGTTGAAGTGATCGACCGCGACCCAGTCGAGGCCGGTGCCGAGGTCGCGCTCGACCTGCCGCATCAGATCACGGGTGAAGGCGCGGAGGTCGGAGAGCTCGGCCCCGTCCTCGACAGCGACGATCAGGCGGAACTGACGCGGGTCGCCCTCCGAGCGATCAAGAAAGGCGCGGCCATCGGCCCGGTCGGCCGTGGCGGAGTAGAGCTGGCCCGGCGAAGCCTCACGGGTGACGCCGTCACGCTGGAGGTAGCGCAGATGCACCGCCGCCGCGCGGCTCCCGGCGCGCATCTTCACGTAGCGTGCCTTGACGACGACACGGCGTGCCCCGGGCCGCGCCTGCGACCAGCCCCGTGGTGAGGCCGCTCGCCCGCGCACGAAGGCTGCGCCCCTGCCGCGCTTGGCTGGCAGATCGGCAAGATGCCGTGCGCCAGTCGGCGGAGGCCCGCCGGTCGCCCGGGCCAGCGCACCCGCCCGCGAGATCGCGCGCTTGATCTGCGTCGCCGCCAGCACACTCCGGTGATCCCGGCTGCGCGTACGGCCGAGGCGTGGACGAAGGCGCGTGTCATTGTCGAGGCGAGCCATGCTCCGAGACTGACGGTAAACCTGCCACTCGCGAAGGAGCCTTGGTGGCACTGCGAAAATGCGCCGATGGAAGCGGCCATGACACGGTGTTGCCGTGCCTGGTCGCGAATCCGCGGCACGGTGTCTGCGGTCAATAACCCAATGTGCAGACAATGAAATCGCGACCAATCGCGCGCAGTAGCGCCGCAGACCTTTATCTTGCCCTCGTAATCGGGCTACTCAGGTTCTTCTTTCGTACCATAGTATCACACCTCCTCCATTGCTCTTTCTACTACGACAGACGGCGTTCCGCCACGCTTTCCTGCGATCGTCTGCGCCTGGTGGTCCATGCACTCGTGCGTGCTCTGATCCCGCGGCGGTTGCGATGGCCGCAGGGGCACATGTCGGCGTCGGGAAGGTGGCGTGGCGCATTCACTCCCGCGCGTTCCGGCGGTCGTTGGACCACCCGACAGCAGGCAAGATATCGCGCTCTCCACCCTCATCAGACCCACCAGTCGCAGCTCCGCCCGCAGGCGGATCTCGTGTTGTCCCGTTGCTCTCAGCGTGCTCTCGTCATGCCGGCGCCAGCGCCCTCGCCGCCGCCTCCGGCTGCACGGTCGGCGCGGCGGCGAAGCGGAAGTCGGTGCCGTCACGCCACATCGCGTGCATGATGACAGCGAGCTTGCGCGCCACGGCGGTGACCGCCCGCTTGTGGCCGCGATGCCGGGCGAGCTTCATCCCCCACGCCTTGAGGCTGGTCCACACCTTGCTGCGGGTCAGCAGACAGCTCGCCGCCTCATAGAGCAATGTGCGCATCTCCTTGTCCCCCTGGCGCGAGATGTGGCCGTCAAAGTCGATCGATGTGCCGGACTGCTCGCGCTTCGGCGTGAGACCGAAATGCGCGCCGACATCGCGCGATCGGGCGAACCTTTCCGGTGCGTCGACGGCGGTCTTGAACGCCAAAGCGGTCACCGGGCCGACCCCGGGAATCGCCATGAAGCGCTTGCAGACCGCATCGTGGACGGTGATCTGCACGACCAGCGCGTGCATCCGGGTGTACTCGGCCCACAGCGCCGCCCGCGCCCGCAGCATCGGCTCCGCCATCGCCGCGAGGAAGGCGTCCCCGGCAACGGCGTCGCGCACAT
>Ga0078972_1010764_pt1 | contig 16822 bp, 18 predicted proteins | sample YelNatPaOPGAMG01_FD_67568 | JGI IMG/M metagenome (GOLD analysis project Ga0078972, IMG submission 67568) | Hot spring thermophilic microbial communities from Obsidian Pool, Yellowstone National Park, USA - OP-RAMG-01 (SPADES assembly) (version 2) | ecosystem: Environmental > Aquatic > Thermal...
AAAAAACAACATTTAGTAGGACTTATTAAGAAATATAAGAATAAATATCAGAATGGAACATCCCGAATTATCAAATATGTGCTCTCCATGACTTTTTGGGTTTAACTCTTTTTCTTTTAGGCATTTTTTCAGTTGGCTCATACTGTTTCAAACTCGGTTTGAACTCACCATCTCTTTCTGAAGAACAGTATCTATAGTCACAACCTTTGAAAATTCTCCTTCCAATGAAGGTTTCGTTCAAGCCTGAAAGTTTTAGCACAGGGTTCCACATCTTCGGACCATGCTTCCATCTGTAATACGCAAGGTAGGCAAATATCGAGCCGAACAATACTTTACGTTTGACTCTAGGCATCCAGAAATTTATATTGTTCTTCCAACAGGTTGCAATAAAGTCCCATTGAAGTTCATTCAGAAACTTTAGTTCTACTCTTCTCTCTTTGGAAAGCATGCAATCTTTGAGAGGTATGAACAAAATCGGCGTGAAGAACATCTTTGCATCTTTTAATTTATCTAACAATTCTAAAGTTTGAATAGTATCTGCTTCTGTTTCGTCAGGAAGACCAGTCATGATAGTTGCAAGAGGATACCAATCATAATCGTTCATAATTCCTATTGCCTGCGTTACTATCTCTTGCCAATTCTTGATATCATATGGAAGGGCTTTACCACGCATATATTTCTCCATAAGACGTACAGAGCCCGTTTCTATACCTACTTCTACTGTTATGAACGGATTCTTATAGTCTTTATTGTAAGCAGGAGTCCATCGTGTCTTTTCCATGAGGATTGGAGTTAATTCTTCGATTAGTTTCGGGTCATAAACTACAGGTGCAAGGCTTGCATGCGAAAGTTGGATATACTTAACACCAGGATATTTTGCAATAGTTGAGTATAGTTTAACAACCTCTTCTCTATTCGGAATAAAGTTCTCTTTTGATTTGTATAGGAACATATCTTCTGTATTCGTAAAAATCATATCAGCGCCTTGCTTAATGTTTACTTCAACCTCTTTCATAATCCAATCGAGGGGGAAAGAATACTTGTGTCTCATGGTCGGAGAGCAGAATTTGCAGTTTCTGCCACATCCTCGTGTTATTTCCACCACACCATAGAGCGCAGGATGCACTATGAGAGGTATCTCTGAAGGTTCGGGTCTGGTGCATTTTATTACTTTTTCTAACTTCTCACCTTTAACAGCCTTCTCGAATATTTCAACAATATTCTTTTCTGCTTCACCTAGAACAATAGAGTCTATGCCATATTTGTCTATGTACCCTGCCTCGTCAATCTGCCAAGCGCCAGAACCCCCAACTATTATTTTGGGTTGGTATTTCTTAATTGAAGGGTGATTTATAACTTTCTTGAATTCGTATGAGTTTATGGATTCGCCACCGAAGCCGAATATAGAGGAATAGGTAGTAGAAACGTAAGCCAAGCCCATGGGGTCCATCGTTGTTATGCCCACAACTTTGGTGCGCTTACCTACGAACTTATCAAGATTATCAGGGTGGACTACTGCGACCTCCTCTTTAGAAAAACGAGAGAGGAGCAGACTCTCTACTTTACGAAGTCCATATTGTGCAAACTTTGCAGTGCCATCCGGATTATCGTAATTGATAAAAAATTCATTTTTAAGTTTTTTTCTTGGTATAATGCCCGATGGAAAAGCAGCGATGAAAGCCTTGAAAGGGTCATTCCCATAATCGCTCATTTCAGATGAGCTTGAGGTAAGGACTATCTTAACTCCATCAATTTCTTTATCCACAAGCATAAGATTACCTCTCTGGCAGTTAATGCGCTCCTTGCACAAATAAGTTTCGAATGTTTATCGTATATTGCCATCGAATACAGTCTTTCTCTAAAATATCGGAAAGTGAGATATGCAATATCGATATAAGTCGAAGTAAAGTTGTAGTGATATAAGTCAAATTAAAATTTAAGACAAGAGTTATCAATATCATAAAAATGTATACAAAATGTATACAGAATGCCACAAGAAAAGTAAAAAAACGTTCCATGTTTTTTATATACTTTCATGATAAAATAGGGAGTAGGTGAGAGGGTAATGTTGGGTTTGAAAGATAAGAATTGGCTCCTCATTGTAAATAATGATTCGAAGATAGTAAGGAAATGGGGTGCTTATGACCTTTACACAGTCATGTATTCAGAGATACTCGAAACTATCGATGGAGGTTGAGCGCATGGAGAGCGTAACAGACAAAATAACTCTCGATTGGATCGAGGAACATTGCAGCGAATTAGAGAATTTCAGAGGTAAGTGGGTTGCGTTAGCAAACCTTGGGGGCGAAACTGCAATAGTAGGAGTGCAAGAAGACAGAGATAAACTACTTGCAAACCTGTCTGGAAAAGGGACGCTTCCAGGATTGCTTATATTCTATGTTCCTTAAAATTCTATGTTCCTTGAAAGTTGAAATGTTGGAAAATAAAATAATTAATAAAATAATTGGTAAATAATATAACCAATGGAACAGATAGAACTATGATTACCCTTTTATCACTACGAGAGGGGTAAGTCTTGAAACTTTAGTTGCAATCCCTGCAGAGTGCATGATTTCAGCAATGGCATCTACATCTTTATAAGCCTCGGGCGCTTCTTCACTAATACCTGCTCTTGAATGTCCTTTAATTATTATCCCTTTGTTACGCAACTCATTAGTAATTTCACCTGCTCTAAATTTTCTTGCTGCTGCGTGTCTGCTCATCCTTCTACCTGCCCCATGGCAAGCACTTCCAAACGATTTTTGCATACCTAACTCGGTTCCAAGAAGAACATATGATGCAGTGCCCATGGTACCGCCAATTAATACGGGTTGTCCTACACCTCGATACCTTTCGGGCAAGTCTTCGCTACCTGGACCAAATGCACGCGTCGCACCCTTTCTATGAACATACAATTTTCTTATTTCTCCATCTATATTATGCTCTTCGATTTTGCATGTGTTGTGCCCCACATCGTATAAAAGAGGCATGTCATATATCCCTATTTCTACAAATACCTCTCTAACAAGATGAGTTATTACTTGTCTATTTGCAAACGCAAGATTAAATGCAGCACAAATAGCACCAAAATAAGCCTGTCCTTCATCTGAATTTATAGGCGCAGAAGCAAGTTCTTTTTCCCGTAACGATTCTTCTATTCCATATTTTACAGCAGCCCGAGCCATTACAGATAGATAATCAGAACCTACTTGATGACCAAGTGCACGAGAACCCGTATGAAGTGAGACAACGACATCGTTTAATTCCAAGCCGAAAACATTTGCTGTTTTCTCATCGTATATTTCACTAACATGCTGTATCTCAAGGTAGTGATTGCCCGAACCTAGAGTGCCAAGTTGTCTTAATTCGCGCCTTTTTGCCTTATCTGAAACATACGCAGGGTTCGCAGTCTTTATTCTTCCTCGCTCTTCCGTATATTCAAGGTCTCGAGAATGACCATATCCAAACTCGACAGCCCAATGCGCACCATGTTCAAGAACCTCATCGAGCGTAGATATGTCTAACTTAATCTTACCCTCGGACCCCAAGCCAGCAGGAATTCTTTCAAAAAGAAGATTTGCAACTTCCTCTAAATACGGCAATATTTCCTCATACTTAACTTTTGTTAAGAGCGTGCGCACTCCGCAATTACAATCAAACCCCACGCCGCCAACTGAAATCACACCATTTTCAGGCTCAAATGCCGCAACACCTCCTATAGGAAAACCATATCCCCAATGAGCATCAGGCATTGCAATGCTTGCTTTCTGAATACCAGGCAGCGTCGCTACATTGATAATCTGTCTTCGCACCTCCTCGTCCATTTCGATTAGTCCATTTTCGTCTGAGAACACCAAGCCTGGAACCCTCATTTTGCCTCTTTTTGGAATCTCCCATTCGTATTCGTTTATTTTTCTTATATCTGAAATATCCAAATTTTCACTCTCCATCCATATAACTTCCATTTACTCCATATATGGTGATAAGTATCGTAGGGTAACTTATCAAACGTCGACGATACATTGAGCAAGGTAAGTGTCATCTTCTTTAAGAACAGAAAGTTTTGTAAAAGTAGCGCCCTTAACTTCAGTCCTCAAATGAGTAAGTATTTGTGGTATTTTTTCTCCGAATGCTCTGTATCTAGCCTCGTATCCATTTTCATGTTCGGTAATATCGACTATAAATTTTGAGAACATGCAGTTGTTAAGGTCTTTCTGAAGGAGAAGGTCGTTTAAGAATTCTACAAGAAGGTAATCAAGAGAGTTAGCGCTTACTGAGGATTTTACTTCAAATGTGTTTCCTACGTTGTCTACATCTACCATAATTGAGAACATACCTCTTGCTGCATTTTCGAATGCTCTTTCGAGCGTTTCACCATAACCCCGAATGCCTACGTCTGCACCATGCTCAAAAGTCTCAAATTCTTTCATAGCATTATAAAACGAACATCCTTAAAGTAAAAACTCTTCCTGCAGATTTTGAACTTCTTAGAAAGAAACAATTAGAAAGAAAGATTTACTTTCTTTAAAATCGATTTGGAGAGTAAAAGAAGTTCGCGATTTAACTTTCGCAATGTAAATTCACATTGTAATTTCATAATGTAAAAGAGAATCAAAAATAGAATCGAAATGTAAAAAAGAGAAACCTAAAGAAGAGAAAAAAAAGAAAAAGAGAAATGATAAGTAAGAAGTGAAATAAAGGTTCGTGAAAACATGAATAGAAATAAGATTAATTCAGAGAGTGTAATCATAAAAGCACTTGATTTTGCATCATGTGTCCACAAAGACCAAAAAAGGAAGTATTCTGGCGTTCCGTATATAATCCACCCAGTCCGAATTGCAGAAAGATTAAGAGAAATAGGAATTAACGACGAAACAACCCTTTGTGCTGCAATCCTTCATGATACTCTTGAAGATACCTCTGCAGACCCAAAAGAGATTGATAGACTATTTGGCAATGAGGTTCTTATGTTAGTTAACCAACTTACAAGAGATAAAAAGAAAGAAAATGGGTATATCGACCTATCGCATATCACTGATGAGAGAGCCATGATTGTAAAAATAATGGATAGAATCGACAATATGCAAGATTACAACCAGAATTGTGGTTCTTCGCCAGAAAAATATATTCTGGAAGCAAAGTTAATACTTAATAGAGGATTAGAGATAGAAAAGAATGCACCTGAAAATCTGAAACCTTATCTTAAGAAAGCAATAGATATGCTCGATAATGAAATACAAGAATCCTTCCTGAAGTTAAAAAGAAAAATCTAAAAAGAAAAATCCAAATTTTTAATTGTTTTAATTGTTTGTTGTTTTAATTGTTTGCGATGCGAACCTCGAATAACCGACAAGTTTTAAATCACATTTTAAATCATATAAATCATAATTTAAATCATACACTTTTAAATCTCAAAATACAATATACTGTATGATTAGTATGAACGAAGAGATATCCAAGCCTACAAAAGCGCAGTCTATAACAGCGCCTTTGCAGATTGACGATGGATATATACGAATGTTTTTAGATGAGACCACCTTATCGAAGTATGAGAAAGATGCGAACTTGGCACTTCAAAAGCTAGATTCAGGGAATTGCGAAGGAAGAGATTTTCTTGGTTGGCTTGGACTGCCCACAAAATCAAGAAAGGAGATAAAAGAATTCGAAAAGAGCGCTAAAAAATTAAAAGAAAATGGAGGACCTATTGTTGCTGTTGGGATTGGAGGCTCTTATCTTGGTCATAGAGCAGTAATTTCAATGTGTGGAGGTACGCAATTTTCCTTGGAACCAATCCTATATGCAGGGCAGAACGTATCTTCTGAATATCACTCTTCGTTACTTGAGTATCTTAGCACCAAGCCGTTCAATATTATCGTAATTTCGAAAAGTGGAACAACGACAGAACCTGCTTTGGCGTTTAGGCTATTAAGAGAAAAACTCGAAAAGAACGTCGGAAAAAAAGAAGCCGCAAAAAGAATAATTGCAATAACAGATGCAAAGAAAGGCGCATTGAGGACCTTAGCAGACAAAGAAGGGTACGAAACGCATGTAATCCCAGACGATGTAGGAGGAAGATATTCTGTATTTTCACCTGTTGGCTTGGTGCCTATTGCATGTGCAGGAATCGACATATCAAGTTTGCTCGAGGGCGCATCAGATGCAGAAAAAGACATGAAGAAAGAAGGTAATCTTGCGGTAAAATACGCATCTATACGCAATGCGCTATATTCTAAAGGTAAGATAATAGAAATATTTGCTAACTTTGACCCTAGATTACATTATACTGCAGAATGGTGGAAACAACTTTTCGGCGAATCTGAAGGTAAAAAAGGTAAAGGAATCTATCCTGCAAGCGTCGATTTCACAACAGATTTACATAGCCTTGGACAACTTATTCAAGAAGGACAAAGGAATATCTTTGAGACTTTTGTAGTATCCAAAGAATCAGGCAAAGAATTGAAAATACCTTCTGATGACGAGAATTTGGACAAGTTAAACTACCTTGCAGGGAAAAATTTAGAATATGTGAACAAGACCGCATACTATGCAACTGCAAAGGCACATGCGATTGGCGGAGTGCCAAATCTGACAATATGGATTAAGGACTTCTCCCCATATACAGCAGGGTATCTTCTCTATTTCTTCGAGAAAGCATGCGGCATCTCGGCACTTATGCTAGGCGTGAATCCGTTTGACCAGCCTGGCGTCGAGGCTTACAAAAAAGAGATGTTCACGATGCTAGGCAAAAAGTAGGTAAAAAGTAGTAGTAAGTAGTATTATAAATCAATCCATCCACATTCTTTTATAATAAAACGGCATTTTCGGATTCGAATGGTTAGCACATTTGAGTTTTCTATGTTGAGATTCTTCCTCGGCTTGGGGGTTTCTTTCCTATGGTGCATACTCTAATTTAAAATCGAGAATGGTAAAATAAATCAATCCACATTCTTTTATAATAAAACGGCATTTTCGGATACGAATGGTTAGCACATTTGAGTTTTCTATGTTGAGACTCATCCTCGGCTTGGGGTTTCTTTCCTATGGTGCATACTCTAATTTAAAATCGAGAATGGTAAAATAAATCAATCCACATTCTTTTATAATAAAACGGCATTTTCGGATTCGAATGGTTAGCACATTTGAGTTTTCTATGTTGAGATTCTTCCTCGGCTTGGGGGTTTCTTTCCTATGGTGCATACTCTGATTTAAAATCGAGAATGGTAAAATAAATCAATCCACATTCTTTTATAATAAAACGGCATTTTCGGATTCGAATGGTTAGCACATTTGAGTTTTCTATGTTGAGATTCTTCCTCGGCTTGGGGTTTCTTTCCTATGGTGCATACTCTGATTTAAAATCGAGAATGGTAAAAGACCGAGTATGGGTATTGATGGCAGTTGCAGCGATTATAATAATGGAAATCGAATTTGCGGTTCAAGGCGCGCATTGGATTTATTATCTATCTGCAATACCTCTTTTTACGCTTTATTCGATAATATTCACAAGAGGATTTCTTTACTATCTTTTGATCTTGGATATCGAAGATGACCCTAAGAGACTGGAAGAATTCGAAAAATGGGTAAATGGTCCAAATTACGAAAAGAAAGAAAATAATAAGAATAAAGGTTCAAGCGATAAAGATTCTGAAGAAGAAACACCTCAGGAAAAGAGGTTCTTCAACTTGAACTATCTTGCATCTGCAATCCTAGGACTTATCTCTATAATTATTGTCCTTTATCAGATTTCTGAACTTGGATTTTCTAATCTCTACATGCAAATTCTTACCTCAATGCTTATGATGCTTCTCGGCGCGGTATTTTATCAATTTGGACTTTTCAGAGGCGGCGCAGATGCAAAAGCATTCATTACGCTCTCTATATTCTGTTATTCATATCCATCTTTAGGAGCCTTTCCATTCATTCAAACTGGTGAACTTGAACAGATGCTCTTTCCTTTTGTGCTCGTTATTCTATTTAATTCCGTGGTTCTCTATCTTTTTATGCCGATTGTGTTCCTTATACGCAACCTAAAGAATGGCGATTTCGGCGCGCCTGCGTTCATAGGCTACAAAATGGATGTTGATAAAATAAGCATGAAATCCTATGTTTGGCTTGTCGAAAAGATTATTGATGGAAAAGAGAAAAGATTTTACTTCGGTGCAAAAGATAATTATGATTCTGATGAAGACGAAGAAAAGGCGCTTATTAGAGATATCGAACTTCTTAAAAATGCAGGTAAAAAGCGCGTTTGGGTAACTCCACAAACCCCTTTTATAGTCCCTCTTACCGTCGGATTTGTCCTTTCATTTATAATTGGTAATATAATGTTTTCATTTCTTTATTGGCTTATCGTAGGATAGAGTTCGTGTTGAATTTCCCATAAGTGCCCGAAATTTCATAATTCCATAATTATGCCAATCGATTAGTTCCTCTTCTGTTTTGTCGAGAGCCCGAACTGTTCTTTCAATTGCTATATTAATCTTTGAAAGTTCATCTAATAACTCTTCTTTCCTTACGTTAAGTTCAGAAAGTTTGTTCCTCTTTTCTTCGTATTCATCGATTAGAGATTCACCAAATGGTATATTAAATTCTTCAATCTCATCTTCAGGGAGTTTGCTCTCAAGTAAATCTGCAATAAATCTTCTTGTAGAATTTTCTAATTCATATCCAGTTAATACTAAATGTCCCCTAATATAACGCATGATTAAAAAAGGGATTGAACAAAATATAAGGATATTCTGTGGAAAACTCAGTAAAAATCTCCTATTCTAAAACCTCTTACTCTGCCTTGTTTTTGGTGTAATCCATATACTTTATCTTTATTGTAAGTTTCCAATCGTTTCCAGGGTCATAGCACGATAACCATATACCTAAAGGACCGCATTTATATGCCCCTGCAGATTTGCACTCAATCGTTATCTTAACGTCTTCAAGATTACCTAGAAAACTTCCTTCAGCGTCTCCTTTAAGAATTAAATTTATGGCACCCGAGTTACTTTCTTTTGAGGCTGTTTTATTACCTACTGAGAGATTAAGCGCAAATACATCCGCCTCCTCAGGATAATCGTCAGTCCAAAGTAGTGTCAATTCTACCGATATAATATCTGTAAGGTTAGTCATATTCGGTGCATAGTTCACGCTCGATGGTGTGCCACTATCATATTCTGGACTTCCACATTTCCCACTCGTTTCATCCATAGCAACTGCTTCTACACCTTTATTCTTCTTATTTGATGGTGGAGTAGAATTCGTACATCCTGCTGCTGATGCTATTAATATAACCAACAATGCAACTGCTAAAATCTGTTTTTTCATATACCACTCCCTCCATATTCCTTCTCTATACATTCTTTTTTGGCATTCCAGGTCTTATTACCGGTTTTATTACCTTACTTTCATTCCCATTTATTTGTTTCGCGTCTATTTTCGTATCCCTATCAACTTCCACTCTTCCTTTTGGCATCCCAGGTCTTTGCCCAGCTCTTTGTATTCTTCCTTTTACTACTTTCTCATGAGCCTTACCCTTACCTTTAATAGAACTCTTCTTTGTATATCCTCTATACGCAAAAGCAGCAGATACACAACCAACGACTATTATGCCAATAAATACAAAGAATACCGGCTTGGTAGGGTCAAAGAGTTCGGCTAAACCCAAATAACCTGTAGCAACAATTTTTTGAGTATTCGATTTCATCCATGAGCAATTCCCTCTGTAGGTTACTACCGATACCAGATGGTTATCTCCTGGAATGAGTCCATATTTCCATGAAACAACGACATTTCCGTAAGCGTCCTTTACTATATTAACGTCTTCACGAACCTCGGCATTGTCGACAAAAATCTTAACATACCCTTTCTTTGCAAGAGTTATCCAATTTAGATCAAAAGCATCTGTAAATGAAACATGTACCTTTTCTGTGCACCCCTTTACCTCTTTTATTTCAACAGGTTTGCATGTTATTATTATCCCCGAATCTGCAAATTCAGAATCGTAAAGTATGCGTATCCCATCAACATCAACCTTTGCCCTAATACTAATAGATATGGTTTCGCCTGCTCTTATATCTGAAATATTAAAATTAGTATTTGCCGCGCCCGTAATTACAGCAATTGATTGATATGAAACATCTACATTTTCTATGGCAATTGGATTACCAATAGTTCTACCACCTACCTTTACAGTTAGTTCAAATTCGCCGGATATTAGCGATAGGTCGCCTGTATTCTGTATCGTAAATTGATATTGCAACCTGCTTTGTGTGTCTATCTTAACTGGAGTTTTTGCCGGCTTGGAGGTCCAAGTCCCTACATCTACCCATTGGTAACTCCCAAACATTCCCATGATGCTCCAAGGCGCAGGGACAAACTCCGCAGGGACACTTACAAACATGGGACTGCTGTTACCTAAGAATGGGTCGGGCATCAGTCTATTGTTTGCCCTCATTGAAAAGAACACAGGTTTAAATTCTTCTTCAGTCATGTTGATTTCGGTTCCAGGTTCGCTCTCCTGTTCAACTGGTGTATAAGCAGAAACATGAGTAAACATGCAGAACGAGGCAAAGAACAGCATAACAACCATAACAATAATAAGAACGCTCCCTCGTATTCTTGCATTCATAGCCATCATGCAACTATAACCTCTTTCTCTCCATTTAAACCTTTTGCCAAGCCGTATGTTTTGATTTTACATTTGCTCATGCCAGTAAATCTAAATTATTTAAATTATTTGTATACAGATTTGAGTTTAGATTACAACATAAATTACAACATAAGTTAGAATATGAATAGGTATCTTTTTGATATAAGGTAAAGGATTACAATTAAAGATACCACGAGCATGAGTAGGTTCATGTCTGAAAGAGAAGTTAGAGCAGCAAATGCTTCGACGAGAATAGCAGACCACCAAGCCCAATTCTCAAGTCTCCATAATCCTCTGCTTAGAACTAGACTGAATAGCCCAAGAAAGATGTAAATTAAACCTGTGATTGCCTTATTGAGCAAGGCCTTGCCTACAGTTAGATTTACTCCACCGCTGCATATGCCAAACGAGGAGATGCCTAAAAGTATATATACCAAGCCGAGAAGTGCAACAAGTATTGCGATAATCGCCACGCCAAAAGGAGTTTCGCGTTTTATCTGCTCTTTTGTTACCATGAATGAACCATTACCTTGCGTATATTTAGGTTTTTGCTTTTATTTGTAAAATGTTCTTGCAAGGATTTGGCAATGGAATGGTTCTCCCGAATCGATTACCTCAACTTCGAATGAATTTGAAAGAAAAGGCGTAGATTTGTAGAAGAACCTATCAGATGTGCATGCTTCTATCCTTTTGTATCCTGAGTTGATTGCCTGTTCAATCGCCTTTTTCACAATCTCTTTTTCAACTTCGCTATTCTCATAAAGGGAATCTACATTCAGATAAGCAACTACAAGCGTATCCTCGAAATACTCATCATTAGGTGAAGTCAAAAAAAGTATTTCTCTTGCGGTACTTTTCGGCAAAAATAGCAATGTGCCAATATGTCTATTTCTTTCTAATGCAACTATCCCAGGCGCACGTTCACAGAATGCACGAGATAGAAATGAATCTTCGATATTCTCTTTGATACTCTCCACTCTTGAATCCGTTCTTGAAAAATTGAACCTTCCATATGATGAAGATAATGGATTGTAAACCAGTCCGGAGTCGATATCATCTCTTGTAATCTTTCTATAAGATATCTCTCTGTTTGGTTTAACTCCCGATGGTTTATCTCCTAACTTAGATTCGAACATAATTTTTGCGATTTCATGCTTGATTTCATATTCAGGAGAGGACCAAGGAAGCCATTGGAATTCTTTTCCATTCACGAATGTGTAACCATAAAATAAAATACCGCCTTTCCCAAGCCGGGCTGATATTATCTTTTCGGATATATATTTCGGAATGTTAGGAAGGTCAGAATCTTCGATTTTGGAGGGGTCGTACTCGATAATCCCCACGTCGAATTCCTTTGCAATCTTTCTTGTTTCTTCAAGTCCAAATGGAAAAACAGGCGAATAAAGAACTTCTATTGTAATATCCATTTTAAATCGTCCTTTTGTGTTTTTTTGGGAGAGGTAAACCATGATAAATTATATTTCTTTCGATGGCGAGCAGATAGAAAGCACACAGATTACAAGCATGCTTGGAGTAAGAAGTTTATTAACCTAGCCTGAATTACAACCCTTTTGTTATACTTGCTTCTTAGGCTACCTTTATTATTATCTTTATGTCAATTGTTTTTTATTCGTATGTTCAGAGAGGGTAGTTTCTGCTTTTTGTAGATATTCTTCTGCAGTCGCTATGTTATTCGAATCTATGTAACGTCTCGCCATGTTTACGAACCCTTCTGCATCTTCGTAGGCAAGTTGAGAAATCTGTCCTGAATTTTTTGCATTTTGCAGTCTTGCGATAAGAGCATCTGCACGGGATTTGATTTCTTCTATCCCTTTTTCTTTTTGCGATTTTTCCAAAGTCTTGATATCCATCTGTTCTGTCTCTTGGCAGTATTTGTTCCAGACTTGTTCTGCAAGGATTCGCTTTGTGCCCATGAACTTATCCAAATCTCCGTCCCATTTTGTTTTAAGCAACCAAGGATACTGCTCCCTTATTGTAATAAGCGATTTTCGCATGTCCCTACGAAGTTCGGCAGGTTCGTCATCTCCTACAATTACTGCTGCAAGATAAATATGCACACCTCTTTCAAGTGCAATACTTGTTTTGCCGTATTGTAAGCTAGATAGCCCGCCTCCCTGTGTCTGGAACGATTCTTTCACGAAATCTTGTACCGCAGTTAGCATGCTCGAAAGTATATCGCCCTCACTTCCACCAAACTTTCCAAGCCGCTCTATCAATCTACCATCTTGATATATTAGAAATAGTGCTTGGATATATGATTTCTCTTTTGAAACGATGGTTGGGTATTTTTTTGATTCCTTTTTCTCTGTAGATGACGTAGGTAGATTATTTTGAGTATTTGTTAGAGAATTCGCTTGAGTTGCTTGACTGCTGGCTTGCGCTTCAACGCTTGCTTTAATTTCTTGTTTTGTTTCAGGCTTGGTTTCTGTTTTTGCAGTCTGAGAAGTTACTGTTTGCGCACTTTTCGGTTCGTCATATTTATAACATGCATAGCAGAACCATTTTTGATATACTGGAATATAAGTAAGAGGTCTTTGGCACGTAGAACATTTTCTACTTTCCTCGAGATATCTTCTACAATAAGGACAATACCATCTTGAATATTGGTATACATAAGTGAGATACTGACCGCATTGTTTGCAAGTGTACATTTTACCATTTCTAAATACCTTTTCCCATATATAAAAAATGTCATAGAAATTTAACGTCTATAACCCATTTATAACATTATCCTTTGCCATTACCATATCTCCAAGCCGTTTCGTTGTTTCTTATTTAGCATAATTCTATCAATTTTTACATCATAGAAATAGGTTTATTAACCCCTTGAACAATTTAGGTTAAGAAGATTTGAGCGGGCGTAGTGTAGCTGGTTATCACTTAAGCTTGCCAAGCTTAAAACTCGGGTTCGAATCCCGACGCCCGCATCTTTTCTATTTTGTGAAAATTACACCTTTTATATCAATCAGATTTCATTCAAACTTATCTTATATTCTTTTAAACTTACAAAACAAAAAGAAGCATGTTTTGAGATATGCGGAGGGCCGGATTTGAACCGGCGAATCCCTACGGAACCAGACCCTCAATCTGGCGCCTTAGACCAGGCTGAGCTACCCCCGCTTACTTTTGGTATAAACAACAGTAGATAAAAGGTTTACTCAAGTTCTGAGATGCGATTCTTAAACTCGTTGCACTTCTCTTCCATCTTAATAAGAGAATATTTTAGCACCTTTTTTGCAGTAAGTGAACCATCTGTTTCGAATGTAAATATTTGTGTATTCGGGTCTGCATCCACTTTAATTCCGCCAGGCTCACATGCATTTTCACATGCTTTGCATAAAGAACAATTTTCTATATTTTGAACAGTTAGTTCTTTCCCCTTTGCTACAAGTACTCCTCTTGGGCATGATTTTACTATTTGTTCTACATTTTGACATTTCGATTGATTTATGCTTATTTTCGCAAGATATTTGTAACCTGCAGCACAGACTGCCTGCCATTTCGCATGGTCTTTACCACGACCTAAAACCGCAGTCATGTATATTAATGGAGCCTGCCCATCCATAAGTTTTACAATAGGAATCAATGCATCTCTTTTTGCTATTGCAAGTTTTTGGTCTCCTAAAGGTTCAAGGTCTCCTGCATAGACTGTTGCAGGTCCTTTTTTGTTAAGAACATACATTATTGTGCAACTCGGACACCCTTCACCATTGCATTTGCATTTATCTCTGAAAGTAAACAGGTCCAAATCAGTTGGAATGGGAATAAGTCCAAGCCGATGCGCAAGAATCTCATCAAATAATGGAGATACAGACTCATACTCTTTTCCTTCGTTATCACGAATCGGACCTTGATGAAACTCTACTTTTTCAATTGCCATTTTCGGCACTTCTGCAATCATGTATCTGCGTATCCCATTTGTAACTGAAGGGTCCAAGCCACTTATCATCAGTCTCATCGAGGTATCATCTGCTTCAAGGATTTTTACTTCCATTATTAGATTCCTCCATGAAATTATACTCTTCGTCCCCTTCTTCCGCCAGGTTTCTTTGTGCCGTCATGTGGGATTGGTGTTACATCTTCGATTCTTCCTATTTTCAAGCCTGCTCTTGCAAGCGCCCTTATTGCTGCTTGTGCCCCTGGACCAGGTGATGTAGACCTATTTCCACCAGGTGCGCGAACCTTCACATGCACAGAATCTATTCCTTTCTCTTTTGCAACATCTGCGACCTTTTCAGCTGCCCTCATTGCAGCATAAGGCGATGATTCGTCCTTTGCTGCTTTAACAACCATTCCACCAGAGGCTTTGGCAATAGTTTCTGCTCCTGTACTATCTGTTAAGGTTATTATTATGTTATTGAAAGACGCATATATATGTGCAATTCCCCATTTTGCCATCTCTTCACACTCCTATTAGTTATCTGTATCAGGCATTTCCATCTTGCCTTTTGCCATCTCTTCTTTAATTCTTTCACCTTTAAGTCCATGCCCTTCAGCCAACGCCTTCCGCCCTTTTTCTTCCTTGCCTACAGGTTCTAGTTTAATTGGAGAAGGCTTAAAATCAGCCTGAGGTCTCATAGGATGCATCTCCGATTGGAATGGCGACCCTTCATGATATGCAATTTGGTCAACCTCATCCACACGCACAAGATAACCTGGCACAGTTACCTTCCTCCCTTTTACAGATATATGTCCATGTTTTATAAGTTGTCTTGCTTGGTCAACAGTGCGTGCAAGTCCTTTCATGTATGTTAAAGTTTGCAACCGTCTGTTCAGCAAGGATTCAATCTCAAGTGCAAGGACATCGTCTATCGTCGAATTTTGAGAAAGAAGCCCTATTCTTGCAAGCCTTTCAATAAGTCTCTTAGCCTCTTTTGCTGCTTGTTCATCTTTTGTTCTTAATCTTGCTTGAAGGTCTCTTGCTTGCCGTCTTGCTTCTCTTAGGTAAGATTGAATCTTCCAAATTTCTCTTTTATTCTTCAAACCGAACTTTCTCTGTATTTCGTTCTCTTCTTTAATCCTCATTGCTTGCCAAGGATGCGTTGGAGATTCATATTTTCTTCTTGAAAACTTTGGTTGTCCCATTTGCTCACCACTCTAACTTATTTTGATGCTTGCTGTTGTTGTCCTCCTTTCTGACCCCCTTTTCTTGTAACACCTATTGTAAGCCCCGTGCGACCGTTTGAACGCGTTCTTTGACCTCTTACTTTCTGACCCTGTTCGTGTCTTATTCCTTTATAACATCTAATCTTTTTCATGAGGTTGATGTCGTCTCTTATTTTTACCTGCAAATCAGGTCCGAAAATCTGATAATCTTCGCCCGTTTCCCAATCATTTTGTCTATTAAGCAACCACGGGGGTGCATATTCTGAAATTGTATTAATTGCATTTTCAATTTTTTCTATCTGTGTGTCATCAAAATTACCAATTTTCTCATATCTAGGTAATCCAACTTTATCCGCAACAAGGATTGCAGTTCTATATCCTATACCCCGAATGTCGCTTAATGCATCAACAAGCCTACGTTTACCATCAAGGTCTGTCGATGCAAGCCTAACTATATATTTGAAATCCTCTTTCTCCTGCCCTTTATCTCTTGAAGTTTCAGGCTTGGGTTTCTTCGCTTTTTCTTTCTTTGTTTCCTTACTCTCCTTGGCTTCTTTTCCTGTTTTTGTTTCTTTTCCTTCTTTCTCACCACTCTTTGCCAATTAATCCCCTCCTCCACTTACGTGAAGCCAGATTAATTTTAATCTGCGAACTTGCTCTGATAGATTTAACCATCAAGCGTTTTTCCTGATGGCTTGGATTATGAATAACATATTGGCTTTATAACAGTTTCGGTATTCTTTCGATACTGAAGTTCCATGACAATGGTAAGCAATAAGCATGCAAACATTTGGGTTGTACAAAAGTGATTATCATAGTGATTAATGGCTAACAAGGTTTAAATATATTTCATGAGATGTTAGATTAAGAACATTTAGATTTAAAAGCAGAATTAAGGAGAAAAGCAGAACTAGGGAGAGGTGAAAAAATGAAAGAAAATGTAATGTCAAAAGGTATTATGTTTGTAATTGCTGTTATATGTATTGGCATGATGCTTTCCACGATACCATTTGCACAATCTACAAGGTCAGGTAACGGAGTGCAAATATCTACAAA
>Ga0078972_1010766_pt1 | contig 16821 bp, 18 predicted proteins | sample YelNatPaOPGAMG01_FD_67568 | JGI IMG/M metagenome (GOLD analysis project Ga0078972, IMG submission 67568) | Hot spring thermophilic microbial communities from Obsidian Pool, Yellowstone National Park, USA - OP-RAMG-01 (SPADES assembly) (version 2) | ecosystem: Environmental > Aquatic > Thermal...
CGGTAGTCTCGGTCGCGGCAAACATCGTCGAGGGTTGTGCGCGGGAAAGCCTCAAGGAGTACGTCAACTTTCTCAACCTCGCCTTCGGCTCGCTGCGCGAAGTCGGCTACTTCATTGACCTGTCTCATCGTCTTGGCTTTCTTTCAAAGGATCAGGCGACGCCGCTGAACGCGCGCTACGAGGACTGCGCCCGCACGCTGACGGGCCTGATCCGCTCCCTCCGCGAGAGGTTTTCCTCTCAAGCCCCACGTCCCACGCCCCACGCCCCAAGCCCGAACGAGTGGTAGCCGTTCCAGTGCGTGCCGGTGACGGCCGTCGCCACGGCGGAGAGGGACCGATAGACCTTGCCCTCGTACTCGAAGCCGTTGGGCAGGATGGTCACCACGACCGTGCGGCCCTTGTACTGGCGGCTGAGCACCGTGCCGGGCATGGGGAGCCGCTTGTCGGCGGAAATGCGAAGCGTGGCGACCACCGCCCGGTCCGCGTTCGCCCCGGCCGTCCGCCGGGGCGGGGACATGCGGATGTCCGCGTCGTTGGCGAGTTCCGCCGCCCGGGCCCGTGCCCGCTCCGACAGGTCGCCCTCGGCCTTGGACTGGAGCCGCCAGGCGATGCGTTTGATCAGGAAGTCCTTGTGGTGCGACCGCGTCTCCTCGCCGAAGACCTCGGCGTACCGGGCCCGCAGCTCGGCCACAGTCATGTGCTTCAGGACCGCGATTTCCTTGCCCACGTTCAACATGCGGCCGTCCTTTCTCCGGTTCTCGCGTGCGTTAACCGGTGCGAGGATCAGGCCGTGGGGTAGCGGGCAAGCCAAGGGCTTTCTGGGCAGAATTTGCCGATTCCTGGGGCGGGACATGCCTGCCTGCCAAAGCGTCGGCGCAGGCAGGTTCGTCGGACATGTCCGTCGTGCCCGCCATCTGCGGGCGCCTGCCTGCCGCGCGAAGCGTCAGCGCGGCGCAGGCAGGGGTTCGTAGCCGCAGCAGCCCGGCGGCCAGGATGGCGGCGACTTCCTGGAGGCGCTCTTCGGCGGAGAGCGGAACGTCCGCCTTCGGCAAGGCTTCGGCGGACAGGTCGGTCGTGTGCATGGGCACGCTCCTCGTGGAAGCGCCCACAACGACCTCCGCTGTGCGGCCGGCGCGTTGTCCGGCGATCTTGCCTCTACTGGATACATACCCGGCGGAAGTTCAAGATGACGGACTGGGGGTGCGGTTCGAACGAGGTCGTTAACCCAGAGAGGGCTGTGAACCAGAGAATTTGAGAGTTTTGGCGCTCTCTTTTGGGGTGCGAAAGCAACCATGATGGTTGGCTTCGCGCCCCAGACTCTCGGACTCGAACCGGAGAAAACGGCGTGCTGCGGGGGTGCGATCGTAAGCCTTTGCGGTCAACGGGTTATGCAAGAACGCCGAGGACTCTCGCCCTCGGCGTTCCGCGTTAACCCAAGGGGCACGGAAATGCCCCGTTATTTTCATGGCTCCCCGAAAGCAACCCTTGTCGGAACTTTCGCATGCCCCGTCCCGTCTGTCAAGCGATCCGTCCGAGCCTTGGCCGACCATGCAGGATGTGTGGTACGACCACCACTCGCAGATCGTCATCGCCCGGAAGACGCTGAGCGTTCCGACGCCGGTTCGGCGTGGCAAATCTTCTTCTTGACAACAGCCGCTACTTCCCGATAATAGCAACCCGTGTCTCTCAATAACGATGGTGCGCACGCAAGGAGCCGCAGATGACATCTGGTCCAGCTGAGGTGATGAGCATCGACGAGCTGGCGGAGTATCTGAAGATATCCCGGTCCACGCTTTACAAACTCGCCCAGGAGGGCGGACTTCCCGGCCAGAAGGTCGGGAGGCGTTGGCGGTTCCACAAGGGCGCGATAGACGACTGGCTGCGGCAACACCCCGAGCACCTGGACGAGAAGCGGGAGGCCAGGGAATGACGGGCACGCGGCCTGATATCACCGCCAAGCAGGTGAAGCCCCTTATCCGCGAGGACCAAGACCACGTGGAATTCCGGGAGGTAGTGGGATGACGTGCGACTTTCCCATCGGCCAGCGCATCAACCTGCCGGGCCACTTCCTCGAGCCGGTCGTGCTGGAGTCCGTGCGCCGCATCGGCGCCGGCTATGAGTGCCGCGTTCGCCTGCCCGACGGAACGCCGGACGAGGCCATCCTTTCTCTCGACGAAGCCAGTACGCTCTTCGGCCAGACGGTGCAGCCCTCCGCAAAGGTCCACACCGCGGATGCAGAAAAGGCCAGGCTCCTCATCGAGTCCGCCCGTATCCGCCTGGCCTATGCCTATGACCGGCAGTTCGCGGTAAGTCTTTCCGGCATCCGAACGCTGCCTCACCAGATCGAGGCGGTTTACCTCAAGATGCTCCCCCAGCCGCGATTGCGGTTCCTTCTGGCCGATGACCCCGGCGCGGGCAAGACCATCATGGCCGGCCTGCTCATCAAGGAACTCAAACTCCGGCAGGCCATTGAGCGCGTACTTAGAAACTATCTCAAAAGCGTCAAACGTTCCCATCGCCGGTACCACAGCAGCGCGCAGGCCAGTTGTATGAAGCCCAGATAGTTGCATGCCTTCTTGGCGTAACGAACCAGAATCCCGCGGCACTTGCTCAGCCAGGCGAGCGTGCGTTCCACCACCCATCGCCGTGCCCTCTGACGCCTGCCTCCCCGCTGCCCCAGTCTCTCCTCGCCGATCCGCCGGATATGCGCCGTGTAACCGCCGGAGGCGGCCGCGCTCCGCCCGCCGGGATTGTCGTATCCCCTCTCGAGGCACAGATGCTGCGGAGCCTGCTCCGCTGGCCGCGGCCGCTCCACCACGATGGAGTCGATGGTCTGCTTCAGCAGCCTGCAGTCATGCACGTTGGCCGGGGCAACGACCGCCCCCAACGCCCCGCCCTCGGCCTCCACGATCAGGCTGCGTTTGGTGCCGGGTTTGCCGCGATCCGTGGGGTTCGCCCCGACTTCATCCCCCCAAAACGCGCCTTGCTCATGGCGCCGTCGGCGCTCTGCCAAGTCCAGTTCACGCCGCCCAGTTCCGCGCAGTTCCCCACCAGCACCGCCCAGATCCGCTGGAAGACGCCTCTGGCTATCCAGCGCTGCATGGTGCGGTGCACGGAGGAGTCGTCGCCGAACTGCGCCGGCAGCCGGTTCCACTGGCAGCCGCTGCGCATGACATAGATGATGCCGTTGAGCGCCGCACGCGCGTCGATACGCGGCCGGCCCGTTGTCGCCGGCGGATCCAGTTCGTCGAGGATACGCTTGATGATGTTCCACAGTTCGTCGCCGACTTCCCAGATAGTGGGCAGCGGCTGATGGGTCCGTCGGTTCCTGGTCATGTAGGGCTACTTTGCAGGGGCCTCACGGATGAGTATCGGCAAAAAAGGGGCGTTTTTGATGGGCTGAGGATGTATTCCCCACGCACGTGGGGGTGAACCCAAACACACACCACAGGGCAGACAAGTCCTCTCCCTCCGCGCGGCCGGGGACCGATTGCAATTTTGTGCGTCTCTCAGCAGCGCCTGTCCGCGTCAACGCTGTTGTTTCTTCAGAAACCACTCGAAGAACAGGCAGATCGCTTCGTTGGACTCCTCGGTGGGGGCATGCGACGGGCGGTTGGTCATGCCCACGCGCGCGGAATATCCCAGCAGACGGTTGACCTCCACGCTGTGGTTGAGCGCCAGCCAGCGTTCGGGCGGATCTTCCGACCCGCCCGACACCAGAAACGGCCGGGGCGCCATCAGGGCGTGCAGCTCGTGCAGATCGCGCCCCGACTCCACAAGAACCTTGTAGGCCCCCGTCCGCGGATTTTCGGGCGTGGGCACGCCCGGCCGCCGGCGCGCGAGTTTGTCCAGTCCCAGGTACCACGGTTCCCAGTAGTTCACATTGGGGCGGGTTTCGTCAAAGACGATTCCCGGATCGCTCCAGACCGCCGCCGCGAATTTCTCATACAGGCAAGACGCGAACATCGCCCATTTGCCGCCGTAGGAATGGCCCATGACCCCTATGCGCCGGGCGTCAACCTGCGGCATGGCGGTCAGCGCGGTATGACAGTTGGCCGCCACATACGCATGAAATGACAGCGGCTGACATGCCGCGCCATCGGTCTGCGGTTCGCGGGCCGAGCCCGGCGAGCCGATCGACAGCGTTACGAATCCCCGCCGCGTCAGTTGCAGGGCGAAATCCAGCCGGGCGTAGCGCTGATCGGTGTTCAGCCCGATGCTGGTGAGCGGCTCGTAGAACACCACCAGAACCGCCGGCATGGGCCCGCTGCCGTCGGGAATGAGCAGGTATCCTTCGCCGCTCTGACCGGCCGAAATCTGTATGCGCAGGCGCTGTTGCGTGAAGTTCTCGCGACGCCGGCTGTCGAGGACGTGCACGGCCGGTTTTTCCAGCAGGGCCGGCCAGGGGCCCATCGTCCTGTGCCAGTATGCCAGTATCTCGGCGCGTCGCCGCTGCCAGTCGGCGGGGGTTTTGACAGGCTGCCCATTGTCGAAAACCAGCGGCGACCGATAGTGCCCGAATCTGCCGGCAAACTGCGCTGGCGGCTCGAAATACGGCGCCAGACGTTTCCACACATCGTCCTCCGCCGCGCCGGCCGGACGCATGAACAGGACGCACAACCCCACCGTCCACACCGCCGCAACCGCCGCATGGCATTTCATATTGCCGAAGGCTATATTCACGCCCCGTTCTGGACAAGACTTCCCGTGCCCGTGGAGGCGCGCATGACTTCGATCAACCTCGTGCTGCTGGTATGTCTGGCGATGATTCTTGCACCTTCTCTGGCGGCGGCCGCTGATGTCGAGCGCTGGGGACAGTGGCAGCGCGTGTTTCAGGGGCCTTCCGACGGCAATTGCTGGAAAGACGTATCGCTCAAGGCCCGTTTCACGCAGCAGGACCGTACCCTCATCGTCCCCGGCTTCTACGACGGCGACGGGAAATACGTAATACGTTTCATGCCGTCGGCCGAGGGTGTGTGGACGTGGACTACGATAAGCAACCGCAGGGAGCTCGACGGTCACAGCGGCAGCATAACGGTCGGTCCGCCTTCGCGGGGCAATCACGGGCCGGTCGAGGTGTTCCGCACGTTCTATCTGCGCTACGCCGACGGCACGCCCTACCACCAGTTCGGCACCACGTGCTACGCGTGGATACATCAGCCGCAGGCGCTTCAGCAGCAGACGCTCAAGACGCTGGCGGCCGCGCCGTTCAACAAGATACGGTTCTGCATATTCCCCAAGAGCTACGCGTATAACCGCAACGAACCGGAACTCTTTGCTTTCCGCAGGAAGCCCGACGGCAGTTTCGATTTCGACCAGTTCGACCCGGCGTTCTGGGCGCATCTGGAACGGCGCATAGCCGACTTGCGCGATCTGGGCATCGAGGCGGACCTGATCCTGTGGCATCCGTACGACAGGTGGGGTTTTTCGGAGATGAGCGACGAGCAGGACGACCGTTATCTGCGCTACTGCATCGCGCGGCTGGCGTCGTTCCGCAACGTGTGGTGGTCGCTGGCCAACGAGTACGATCTGATGATCAGAGATGCCAACCAGCCCCGCGACCACCGCGGCAACAAGCAGATGGCCGACTGGGACCGGTTCTTCCGGATTCTTCAGGAAGAAGATCCCTACAACCACATGCGGGGCATTCACAACTGCCGGGGGTTCTACGACCACACGCGTCCGTGGGTTACTCACGCCAGCCTTCAATCATCCGACATGGCCGGAGGAGTAAGGTATCGCCGGCAATATCAGAAGCCCATCATCTACGATGAATGCCGCTATGAAGGGGACATACCCCAGGGCTGGGGCAATCTGTCGGCGCGCGAGATGGTGCAGCGGTTCTGGCTGGGCACGCTGAGCGGCTGCTATGTGGGCCACGGCGAAACATACAAACACCCTGACGACATACTTTGGTGGTCCAAGGGCGGGGTACTGCACGGGCAGAGCCCGCAGCGCATCCGGTGGCTGAAGGAGCTGATGGCCGGCGCGCCTCCGTTTCATGAACTGACGCCCATGGGCGACGACCGCGGACGATACATTCTGGGCATGCCGGGGCGGTATTACCTCGTGTATTGCGCCAGCATGAAGCCGGTCAGCGTGGAGCTTACCGGCGAGCGTCCCTACAAAGTGGACCTCATCGACCCGTGGGAGATGACCATCGAGCCGTGGGGCACGGCGCCGGCGGGAACGTACACGGCCGTGCCGCCGCGGGCCGATGTGGCTTTCCGCTTCGAGCCGTATGCGCCGGGCGAGGCGTTGCGGCCGGCGGTGAAGGTACAGGCCGAGCCCGCGGAGGGCACGGCGCCGCTGACGGTGAGATTCCAGGCATCGCCGGCAGGCCGAATGCAGTGGGATCTCGGTGACGGTTCATCGTCGGATCGCGAGCAGTTCACTCACATCTACAGCAAACCCGGCGCGTACCAGGTGCGTGTGAAGGTCGCCGATGCCGCCGGCGCAACGGGCGTGGGCGGCGTGCATGTGCTGGTTGACCGCGACGCAGGCAAACCGATTGTGCGCATGGGCTTTCGCGAGGGCGAGACGCCCTCGTGGAAGCTGGAAGGCACTGCGCGGCGCGGGGATGATGGATCGATAGTCTTGCCCGACGGTCAGCCGTGGGGCTGGGCAAGCGCAGGCGACAAACCCCTGGAAGAACTGCGGGCCTTGCGCTCGTTCACCATTGCAGGATGGCTCAAACCCGACAAACTCGAGATCGGTCCGGGAGGCAATCGCATTGTGTTCTGTTTGAACCGCGATCATTCAGGCATTGATCTGGTGTGTCTGGCCGACGGCAGGATGAGGCTGTCGGTCAACGAATGGCCTGACAAGGTGAACAACGACAGTTCGCCGGGAAGGCTGGTAGCGGGCAAATGGACATTTTTTGCGGTGACGTATGATTGCGGGGCGCAGCAGCCGGTGGCGTGGTATTTCAGCGAGCCGCTGGCGGCGCCGGGCACAACGGAAATAAAGCTCGACCGCCGCAATGCATACAACGCCGGGCCGGTAAGCATCGACATCGGCCCGCTGGCGGTGGGCAATTTCAATCAGACAATGCGGTCTTTCGGCATGGATCGTCAGTTCCGCGGGGAGATACGCGCGCTTCAGATATACGGCAGTCTGCTTGCGGGGCGCGGCGCGCTGTCGCTGGAGATGATAAGGAGCCTGGCGCAATGAACGTTCCGGTTGTGGTGGCGGCGTTATTGGTCGGGGCGGGCGTGCTGTTGATGGCCAGTTGTGCCGCGGCCGATCCCTTGCCGCGGCTGAAGGTCAGCGACAATCGCCGGTTTCTGGTTACGGCCGACGGCAGGCCTTTTTTCTGGCTGGCCGACACTGCCTGGGAATTGTTTCACAGGCTGGATCGGTCCGAAGCCGAGCAGTATCTGACGGACCGTGCCGCGAAGGGATTTACGGTCATACAGGCGGTGGTGCTGGCCGAGCTTGACGGGCTGACCGAACCCAACCGCTACGGCTATGTGCCGCTCATCGACAAGGACCCGCGCCGGCCGGCGGTCAGGCCCGCGGTCGGCAACGACTGGGTGCTGGTTCTCGACGATGCGCAGGCCGGATTTGCCGCGCCGGGGACGGCGGCCGGCAACCGCCAGCAATGATGCGGGTAGAAGGATAAGCGGGGTATCGTGCGGAGGATGCAGCATGACGAGAATTGCGCGACGACCGACATGCGGGCGAATCGTTGCTGTTCTGATGACGTTTGTGTGCAGCGCTGCGGTGTTCCGGGTCGGACCGGCCGTCGCCGCGGCGCCGCCCGTTACGGCGCCGACCACGGTGCCGGCGATAAAGGGCGTGAAGATTTATTATGACGTGCCCTATACGCGCAGCGGCGACGTCAGGCAGAGGCTCGACATATACGTGCCCGAGAATGCCGCGCGTCCGCTGCCGGTGATGGTGTGGGTGCACGGCGGCGGATGGAACGCCGGCTCCAAGGAAACCGGCCGCGGGCCTGTGCTGCTGGCGCTGGAGAACGGTTGTGCGGCGGTGAGCATAAACTACCGGTTCACCCGCCAGGCGATACATCCGGCGCAGATAGAGGACTGCAAGACGGCGATACGGTTTCTGCGTGCGCATGCGGGCGAATATGGCCTCGATCCGCAGCGCATTGCCGCGTGGGGCGCAAGCGCCGGGGGGCATCTGGTGTCATTGCTGGCAACGCTGGACGAACAGACGTATCGCACCGATGAATACGCCGATCAGAGCAGCCGGGTATGCGGCGTGATAAGCCTTTGCGGTCCGGTGAACTTTTTCCCGCTCGACGACAATCCCCATGCCGCCGAGCCGGTGCGGGGGCTGCTCGGTGGCAAGGCGGCGGAGAAGCCCGACGTTGCCCGGGCGGCCAGCCCGCTGACCTACATAAGCGCCGACGACCCGCCGGTATGGCTTATTCATGCGGTTGGAGATCCGGTGGTGCCGCACGCGCAAAGCGTGGAGTTCGAGGCGGCGCTGAAGAAAGCGGGCGTGAAGGTTACGCGCATCGACCTGCCGGGGGAGTCTCACGGCATAAGCATGCAGAACCCGCTGGTTCGGGGCGCCACGGCACAGTTCATAAAAACGGTATTGCGCGGCGATGAAGCGGCCGCGCCGCAGCAGCGCTGAGCACCGGGCGAACAGTCATCCCGCCGCCAGGGCGGATGTTCATCCTCCGATGATGAGTTTTTCGCCGTCGAAGCGCCAGGTCTGATTGCCCATGCGCAATCTGTCGCCGTCGGCCGCGGGCTGAGGCGCCTCGCCTTTGCTCATGATCATCACGAACATCGGGGTTTTGCCGACGACAACGTCGGCGAAGGTCAGCGACGCCTTGCCGCCGGGGCCTTTGCGCGGCAGCAGCGAATTCCAGTTCTCCTTCGTGCGGTCCTCGGGAGCGAACCACGGGTTGGCGATTACCACCACGGCGCCCGCTCCGGACTTGTCGGAGTAATCCACGGCGATGGAAGTGACTTTGCGCTCAGGTCCGGCCTCGAAGGAAAGCACCCCGCTGCCATCGGGCTGCGCCGCGAAGAAAGTCTCCTTTCGCGGACTGGGCAGACCGCGCGCCCAGCGGCAGCGTATGCCGTAGCCGTAGAAGGCGAAGTTCCCGCCGCGCGGGCCTCTGACGTAGCCGTGCTTACCGAGAGGATTCAGGAAGAAGGTGAAGTAGATATCGTCGGCGTCCTGCCACTGTTTGCGGAACATGTACTGGCCCATGTACTTATCGACGTTCACGTGTCCGAGAACTTCGCCGGGGTTTTTCGGTTGCAGTCCGATGGGCCAGTTCACCAGCGCCAGAACCGCCCGATGGGGATAGATTTCGGCGTCGAACACCTCGGGCTTTTTCTCGATGGCATAGAGATAGGTCCACAGCATGGCAGCGCGCTGGTCGTCATTGGCCAGCGCGCCAAACCCCTGCGACCAGTAGCCGTTTCCGCCATGTTCGACGAAATCGGCGCCGTAGGAGCTGGGATAGTAGTTGGGGAACCAGGCTTTTTCGCCAGCGATCACGTCCATGGCCCAGCGCAGAACCAGCCACTGGGCATTGGGACGCGGGCTGATGAAGTCCCTGCCCCACGCCGTGCGCGCAACCTGCATGAAGGGTATGAAGGCGGTGGTGCTGGCCATGTTGGCGGGGCCCTGGCCTTCGGCGAAAAACCCGTGATCGCCGAAGCCGTTGGTCAGCAGGCGCAGAGCCTGCTGCTGTATTTTTTCCAGCCACGGTTCGATACGGGCGGCATCGGCGCCAGGGTCGCGCCGGACGGCCAGAAGGGCCACGCCCGCTCCGCCGATGTACGCGCCGAAATGATTGCTCTCGGGCGGGTAGGAACAGTTGACCAGTTTATCCATCGTCACATTGCCCTTGTGGCCCTCGGCGTAATTATCGTAGTCCACGGGCAGATGGTTGTAGTCGATGAGTTCCCTGACTACCCGCAGGCGGAAGTCCTCGTCCCACGCGTCGTAGCACAGGTCGTAGGCGAGCGCCACCCAGCACATCATCGGCCCAACGCGGAGCGGTGCGCCCGGATGAGTCCAGGTGTAGCGTTCGTCGCGGTCGGGCTCGCCGTACTCGATAACCACCTCCGAGGGCTTTTTCCCCGCAAACCGGGCGCCTTTGGGCTGCCACTGATTGGGGCGGTCTTTCTGGATGACGTCGGCGGTCACGCGGTGCAGTTTCGGATTGAACATGCGCAGCAGGCATTCGCGGGCCAGGTCCGCGTATTTGCGATCGCCGGTCAGCTGATACAGCATTCCATAGCCGGCCGCGTGCGACATCGTGAACGCCCCCACGGGAAGCGTGCCGGCGCCCTTTGCACCGATGTTGATGGGGTAGTTGGGGTTATACACCGTGGGCATCGCCTCGCCGTTGTTGCCCAGAAGCAGCCGCAGCCTGGCCACGATGGCGCGCCCTTCCGCCGTTTCTGTGGCCCGGCGGCGTATTTCGGGCAGGTCGGCCTTGCGGAAAAACAGTCGGGGATGTTCGCCGGCCTGCGGCTCCACAAACCCGGGCACCGGCGCCGGCCAGGGTTTGTCAGTTTCGGCGGCGAGCGAGTCGTTGCGCCCTGCGGGCTGGAGCCAGAACGCCACTGTGAACGACAATACCTGCAACAAGGGGAATCGCTTACGCATGGCTTACCTTTTCAGCGGTAATATACGCGCCGCCTTCAGGGTCGTTTGCGCCGTCGAGCGGTCAGCATGATAGGACCTTCCGCGCATCAAATAATCGATGGGCGACTTGCCGATACATATTCTTGTGAGGAAAGCGCCGGCGGCACGCCGTTGCCGCACGGCCGGCAGGTCATGACGCAGATAAACCCATTTTCGGGGGTGGTCGTCAACGCTCATGTCCAGCGGCAGCAGGGCGTTGCGCGCCAGCGGCAGATCCGCCGCATGCAGAATCTCAACCGGAACGCCGCCCTGCGGGGCGACGAACTCGAGCATCAGGTGGAGAGCGCCGACGCCCTTCATCCCATTAACGACCAGGGCGGTTCCAATAACCTCCAGCGGCGTCCTGAGCAACATCAACGACAGCGCCAGGACAACACCGGCGAAGGCGAGTCGGAACACATGGACCTGCGCGTGTGATTCGCGATTACGGCAACGCCGAGAACCGGCGGATGCACTGCACCAGGCGGGGCATGTCGTATCGGCCGGCGAGATCGACGCTCAGGAACACGCCCTGATTGTGTTCGGAACCGATTATCAGATGTCGCGGGCCGTTGACGGCAAAGCCATCGTCCTGGGGCTGGTGGCCGGTTATTACTATGTCGGCCTTTACGGCGTCGGCGAACCGGGCCGCGGCCTCGGGGCCTATATCCCGTCCCCAGATGAGTTGATAGGCCGGTCCGGTCCGACGGGCGTAGTCCTTGCCGGTCAGTTCGCGGTCGAAGACGGTGTAGTCGAAAGCCTGTATCTGCCCGTTGGCGGGGAGGCTGTGGCAGCAGAACAGTCCATTGTGCGTTCTTGCGGCCAGGGGCAGGGACAGAAAAAACTCCTTGATGGCGATGTCAACTTTCACGGCATCGCGGCCGAAGTGCTTCTTGATGCTCTTGTTGAAGGCCTCGCAGACGCTCAGGCCGGCCTTCATGATGCCTTCGCCGTGTATCTGTGCCAGGTCATGGTTGGAGAGCAGGAAATGTACCTGGTTGGGATAGTCGCACTTCAGTTCGGCCGCGCTGTACAGCGTTATCCAGCTGCTCTCGGCGCCGTCGGCGTCGAAGTAGTCGCCGTGGATCAGTTCCTGGAGGATTATGTGGCGATCGGGATGGGACGCCAGGTCCGCTGCGCGGATGAATCTTTCGAAATTGCGCCGGTGGTCGTGGATATCGCCGGTTATCCACAATTCGCCGGTTTCCGGCAGGACCACCGTCTGGAATCGCCGCAACGGGCACATCTGGTTTTCCTCGGTGGCCGTACGGAATGTTTCGATAACCCTGTCGGCGCTGGGCGACATAGGTGAGAATACGTATTGCGCCGGGGGCGGTTCGTCAACATGGGACGTGGCCCCGACGTGCGCCGCGGCGCTATAATAGCGCCCGCGAACCGTGGAGTATGCGATGTCGGCAGTGGATGACGCAGTTGAGACCCCGCGCGAAGCGACGGAAGCCTCCGAAGAATTGCGGCGCTTGCGCATGATGATGCTGATAAGGCGCTTCGAGGAGCGCACATATCAGGAATACACCCGCCCGGGACAGCGTATAGGAGGGTTCTGCCATCTGTACAGCGGCCAGGAGGCGATTGCCGTAGGGGTGGCGGCCGTGTTTCAGAAGGGGCGCGACCGGCTCATAAACGGCTATCGCGATCACGGGCACGCCCTGGCGCTGGGCATGGACCCGAAAGCGGCCATGGCGGAGCTGTTCGGCCGCGCCGCCGGCTGCTCCCGGGGCAAGGGCGGCTCGATGCACTTTTTCGATGCGGCCAACGGCAACATGGGCGGCCACGGCATCGTCGGCGGGCAGATACCGCTGGGCATCGGCATCGCTTTCGCGCTTAAGTATCTCAACACCGGCGGCGTGTGCTTCACGCTGTTCGGCGATGGCGCCGTCAATCAGGGCACGCACAACGAATCGCTGAACCTGGCGAGCCTGCTGAAGCTCCCGTGCGTGTTCATCGTGGAGAACAACGGCGTGGCGATGGGCACACAGGTGGGCCGCCACAGCGCCGCCCGCGATCTGGTTCATCGCGGTTGCGGCTATGAGATGCCCGCGCGGGGTTTCGACGGCAACGATCTGGATGTGGTCATAGCGGAGGTCAGGCAGGCCGCCGACCGCGCCCGCGCGGGAGAAGGGCCGAGTTATCTGGTGGCCAATACCTACCGCTTTCGCGGGCATTCGATGTCCGACCCGCTCAAATACCGGACGCGCGAGGAAGCCGAACGGGCCCGGCAGCGGGACCCGATACTGCTGTATCAGCGGCGGTTGTGGGCCAAAGGCACGCTCAACGCGGAAGTGCTGGAGCAGATCGAGAAAGAGGTGGCCGAGCTGGTGAACGCGGCGGTGCAGTTCGCCGATCAGGCGCCGCATCCCGACCTTTCCGAGCTGTACACGGATGTGCTGGCGGAGCGGTATCCTCTTGTCAAACCCGCGTCGCCCGCGGACGCCGCCGGGCGCGCCGCCGGCGCGGGCGGCGCGTGATGTGGGCGGACGCGTTGCAGAAGTGAACAGGCGAGTTGGCTGAGGAACAGGGAACATGCCGGTAATACAGTTTCGCGAGGCGCTCCGACAGGCGATGATCGAGGAGATGGAGCGCGATGAGACGGTTTTCCTCATGGGCGAGGAGGTGGGCGAGTACAACGGCGCCTACAAGGTCAGCGAGGGCATGCTGGCGCGCTTCGGACCGCGGCGTGTAATAGACACCCCGATAAGCGAGGCGGCGTTCGCCGGTCTGGGCATCGGGGCGGCCATGTGCGGGCTGCGCCCGATAATCGAGTTCATGAGCTGGAGTTTTTCGCTGGTGTGTTTCGACCAGCTGGTAAACAACGCCGCCAACATACGCTACATGTCCGGCGGGCAGTTCAAACTGCCGGTGGTATTCCGCGGCGGCAACGGGCTGGCGCATCAGCTGGGCGCGACGCACAGCCACCGCGTCGATGCGCTGTACAGCCGCGTGCCCGGACTGGTGGTGGTGGCGCCCTCAACGCCGTATGACGCCAAGGGACTGCTCAAGACCGCCATACGCTGCGATGATCCGGTCATCTTTCTGGAGTCGGAGGTGATGCTGTCCGACCGCGGCGAGGTGCCCGAGGGCGAGTACACGCTTCCCATCGGCGTTGCCGACATCAAGCGCCCCGGGCGCGATGTCACGCTGATATGCTGGTCGAAGATGGTGAAACTGTGTCTCAAGGCCGCCGGGGAACTGGAAACGATGGGCATCAGCGCCGAGGTGGTCGATGTGCGGACGCTGCGCCCGCTGGACCTCGATACGCTGACCGGATCGGTGCGGCGGACGCACCGGTGCGTGGTGGTGGATGAAGACTGGCCGTACTGCGGCATGGGCGCCGGCATAATCGAGCGCCTGTATCATGCCGTGTTCGACGATCTCGACGCGCCCATCGGGCGTGTGTGCTGCGAGGATGTGCCCGTGCCCTACAACCATCATCTCGAGCAGGCGATGCAGCCGAGCGTCGAGAAGGTGGTCGCGGCGGTAAGGCAGGTGTGTTACGTGTGAAGTGCCGGCGTGCGCGCCGGCTTTGCGAGGAGCGATATGCCGTCGGATATAACGATGCCCCAGCTGAGCGACACCATGACCGAGGGCGTGGTGGTCAAGTGGCACAAGAAGGAAGGCGACGCGGTCAAGGCGGGCGAGGAGATCGCCGACATCGAAACCGACAAGGCGACCATGCCCATGGAGTCGTTCGACTCGGGCGTCCTGGCGTACATAGCCGCGTCCGAGGGGCAGAAGGTTAAGGTGGGCGACCTGGTGGCGGTTATCGCGCTCGGCGGCGAAAACCCCGAGGAAGTGAAGAAGCAGGCGATGTCGCGATCTGCCGCGCCCGCGCCGCCGGCCCAGCCGGCACAGACCGCCGTTGCGCCGGCAACCGAGGAACCGCGCAGCGCGGCTGAGCCTCCTGCTGGATCGCCGCCGGATGAGGATAAGGCGCTATCTGCGGCGGCCGCGGCGGCCGGCGCAGGCGATAGCGCCGAGCGCGTGCGGGCTACGCCCGTGGCGCGGCGACTGGCCGCCGAGAAAGGCATCGACCTGTCGCGCATAAGCGGCAGCGGTCCGGGCGGCAGGGTCATCGAGCGCGATGTCCTGGAAGCATCGGCAGGCGGTGCGGCAACGGGGCGCGCTGGAGACGCGAGGCTGTCTCCCGGCACGAAACAGGTCGTGCCCCTCACGAAAATGCGCAGCGCCATCGCCACGGCGCTGCTGCGCTCCAAACAGACGATTCCGCATTTCTACGAAACCATCGATATAGACATGGAGCGTGTGGAGGAATCCCGCCGCACGCTCAACAGGCGCCTGGAGCCGGAGAACATCAGGCTCTCCATAGCCGATTTCGTTATGCGCGCCCTGGCCGAGGCGCTGGTGCGCCATCCGGCGCTGAACGCCCGGTATAACGCCGAGAAGGGGGAACTGGTGCGCTATGGCGATGTCAACCTCGGCATAGCGGTGGCGATACCGGACGGGCTGATAGTGCCTGTGCTGCGGGGCATCAACCGCATGGGGTTGCGCGAGATCCGCGTGCGCAGCCTGGACCTTATAGAGCGCGCACGCGCGCAGCGGCTGCGCCGCGAGGAGCAGACGGAATCGACCTTCACGATAACCAGTCTGGGTTCAGCCGGGGTGCGGCAGTTTGCGGCGATCATCAATCCGCCGGAGGTGGGGATACTGGCCGTGGGCGCGGCCGAGAAGCGGCCGGTCGTGCGCGATGGTCAGATCGTCGCCCGCACGATGATGACGGTTACGCTGTCGGCCGACCACCGCGTGGTGGACGGGGCCGTGGCGGCGGCGTTCCTCGTCACTTTGCGCGAGTTGCTGGAGGAGCCTGCCTCGCTGCTGTTGTGAACGCCGGCAGCGCAGGCGCCGACACCACCGCTGCCGCCGATGAAAGAGGTTTTTCTCGACATCCTCGCGCCCATACTGATCATGGTGGCGCTGGGGGCGATCATAAGACGGCGTTTCGGGCTGGACCTGACCACGCTCAACCGCCTGAACATCTACCTGTTCGTTCCGGCGTTCATATTCGACAAGGTGGTGAGCAGTCATCTGCCGTGGCAGGCCATGGGCGGCATCTTCCTGCTGACGGTCGCGCACGTGGCGCTGCTGGGGGCGGTAACGCTCGCCGCCGGACTGCTTGTCGGCGCCGGACGCCGGACGCTGGCGGCGGTGCTGCTGGCCGTCATGTTCTACAACAGCGGCAACATCGGTCTGCCGCTGGCGGAGCTGGCTTTTCCGGCATGGCGCGCAGCCCACACGGGCAGGGACGGAGCGGCCGTGCAGGCTTTCGTGCTGATGGCGCAGAACCTGCTTACCTTCACGCTGGGTCTGGCCGTCGCCGTGTGGGGCGGCGCCACCGCCGGCGGACAGGGTCTGCGCATGCTGTTTCGCATGCCGATGGTTCCGGCGCTGGCGGCGGCACTGGTTGTGCGGTGGCTCACGCGGGGAAATCCGCAGGAACTCCCCGCTTTTCTATCGGCCACGCTGCGCTATCTGGGCAGCGCGCTGGTGCCGGTGGCGCTGGTGACACTGGGGGCGCAGATAGCGTCCAACCGCCGGCGTCCGCGATGGGGGCCCGTTTCCGCGGTGCTGGTGCTCAGGCTGCTCTATGCGCCGGTACAGATGCTTGCTTTGCTGTGGGTTCTGGGACGAATAATGCCTCGCGCCGGCTCCCCCTCGCCTCTGAGCATGTTCAATCTCTGGCCCTGGCCGGCGCAACTTATGGTCCTGACGGCGGCGGTTCCCACGGCCGTCAACACGCTGCTGCTGACGCTGGAACTGGAAGGCGAAGCCGATCTGGCGGCCGACGCGGTTTTCTGGACCACGATATGTTCCGGCATCACGCTGACGGGCTGGCTGATATTCGTGCGCGCCTGGTGAAGCGGCGGCGCGCGACGGAGCGGGCCGTCGCGGCGCCGGCGATGCTTGAATCCCGCCGCCAACGGCAATAGAAGGCTGACGGTATCAGAAGAGACGGTATGATGGTGCTGTGCGCCGGCGCGGCGCACGTAATCTCAGGCGCGGTTCGAATTGTGGAGACGGGCATATGACACGTGCATCGGGAAGAAATCATGGCGTTCGGTCGCGGACGGGCGGAACCGACCGGCGGGAGTTTCTCAGGCAAGTGTGTGCCGGGGCGGTGGCGGCGGGACTGCCGCTGGGGGCATCGACCATGGCGCAGAC
>Ga0078972_1010767_pt1 | contig 16818 bp, 13 predicted proteins | sample YelNatPaOPGAMG01_FD_67568 | JGI IMG/M metagenome (GOLD analysis project Ga0078972, IMG submission 67568) | Hot spring thermophilic microbial communities from Obsidian Pool, Yellowstone National Park, USA - OP-RAMG-01 (SPADES assembly) (version 2) | ecosystem: Environmental > Aquatic > Thermal...
TGCCCGCGTTCCCTGCCCGGTTTATCATTCTGCCTGTCGTGATCTCGCTGTGCGTACGCAGGGACAAACGTCCCGAAAAGCAAAACCACGATAGCGGTGCTGGTGCCTCGAATGAGTCGCATAGAGTCGGATGTCCTATGGCTAGTGCAGCATCGATTGTACATCCACCGCCCGCGGCAGGCTCTCGCGCCGCGCTCATTGCGCTCCCGGCTCACGATTGTTTACACTTCGGGCCTGATGCGTTCCGTTCTTCCGTTTCTCATCGCCGCGCTGCCGCTCGCGGCCGCCCAGCGGCCTTCGCACACGTTCTCCACCGAAGGCGACCACTTCCTGCTCGACGGCAAGCCGTTCGTCATCGTCTCCGGCGAGATGCATTACCCGCGCGTGCCGCGCGAGTACTGGCGCGACCGCATGCGAAAGATGAAGGCCATGGGCCTGAACACCCTCTGCACGTATGTCTTCTGGAACCTGCACGAGCCGCGGCCCGGCAAATTCGATTTCACCGGCAACCTCGACGTCGCCGAATTCGTGCGCACGGCGCAGCAGGAGGGCCTGTGGGTGATCGTTCGTCCGGGACCGTACATCTGCACGGAATGGGATTTCGGCGGCATGCCGTGGTGGCTGCTCGCAAGGCCCGACATGAACGTGCGCAGCGCCGATCCGCGCTTTCTGTCCGCCGCCGCCGCGTACATGAAGCAAGCCGGCGAGCAACTCGCGCCTCTCCAGATCACGCGCGGCGGCCCCATCATCATGGCGCAGGTCGAAAACGAGTACGGCTCTTTCGGCGAGGACCACGAATACATGGGCGCCATCCGAAAAATGATGCTCGACGCCGGATTCGACGTCCCGCTCTATACCTCCGACGGCCCCTCGGACTCGATGCTGGCCGGCGGAACGCTGCCGGACACGCTTTCGGTGATCAACTTCGGCGCGAGCGACCCGGCGCCGCAGTTCGCGCGCTTCGCGAAATTCCGGCAGAACGTGCCGCGCATGAGCGGCGAATACTGGATCGGCTGGTTCGACCACTGGGGCGAGCAGCACCACACCACCTCCGCCGAACGCGCCGCCGCGGGCCTGGACTGGATGCTCGCCAACGGCATCTCCGTGAACCTCTATATGTTCCACGGCGGCACATCTTTCGGCCCGATGAGCGGCGCCAACTTCTCGCGCGCTTACCAGCCCGACATCAGCAGCTACGATTACGACTCGCCGCTCGACGAGGCCGGCCGCCCCACGCCGAAATTCTTCGCGCTGCGGGACGTGATCGCCAGGCGCCTCGGAATCGAGCCGCCCGCGCTCCCGGCGCCGCTGCCGATGATCGAAATCCCGCGCTTCGAATTGAGGGAATCCGCGCCCATGCTCGCGCACCTGCCGAAGCCCGTGCGCTCGGCAAAGCCGCAGACCATGGAAGCGCTCGGGCAGGGTTACGGCTTCGTGCTCTACCGGCATAGGCAGAATGCTTCCGTCAAGGGCTTGCTCGAGGTCCTCGAGGCGCGCGACTACGCGCTCGTCCGCCAGGGCGCGCGCACGCTCGGCGTGCTCGACCGGCGCCTCCGCCGGCGCTCGCTCGACGTCGATCTCCGCGCCGGACAGCCGCTCGACATCCTGGTTGAGAACATGGGCCGCATCAACTTTGCCAGGGAAATGGTCTCGGACCGCAAGGGCATCACGGAAAAAGTGACCCTCGCAGGCAGCGAGTTGACCGGGTGGGACCAATACGCGCTGCCGCTGGCGCCGCCCGCTTCCGGATATTCGACACGGCCGCCGCGCGGCCCTGCCTTCTACCGCGGCGCGTTCACGCTGGCGGCGATCGGCGGCACGTTCCTGGACACCCGCGGCTGGGGCAAGGGCTACGTCTGGATCAACGGCCACAACCTCGGCCGGTATTGGAAGATCGGCCCGCAGCAGACCTTGTTCGTGCCCGCCGGGTGGCTGCGCGCCGGCCGCAACGAAGTCGTGGTGCTCGATCTTGAAGAGGGCGGAATCCGCTCGCTTCAAGGCCTGGCGAATCCGGTTTACGAAACGCCGGAGGTCGCTGACGCCGCGCGGTAGGGGCCCGTCGAGCCCCGAACCACGAGCTGGGTTTCGACGCGATATTCCTCGCCTTCGCGGTTCTGGTCCGCCAGCATCTTCCACAGCGCTTCAAACGCCAGCCGGCCGATCTGCAGGCGCGGCACGTGCACCGTCGTCAACGCCGGCTGCATGTACTCGGCGAACGTGATGTCGTCGAATCCGGCGACGGACAGTTCTTCGGGAACCCGGATGCCGCGGTCGTAGGCGCAGTGCATGGCGCCGATCGCCATCTGGTCGTTGGCGGCAAGGATCGCGGTCGGCTGAAATCCGGTGAGCAGCTTCGAGCACGCGAAGTAGCCGCCCTTGATCGTGAAATCGGAATCGATCGTGCGCACTTCGCCGGCCCCCTCTTTTGAAAGCAGCGCGACCACGGTGCTCTTCCGCCGCGCCGAAGACGGCAGGTGCGTCGGCCCGCTGATGAATCCCACGCGCCGATGGCCGAGCTCCTGCAAATGCCTGAGCGCCTCCGCGATACCCTGCTCATAATCGATGGCGATGTTGCTGACGTTGCGGCCCACCTGGCCGAGATCGAGATAAACGGCCGGGATGTCCTTCCGCACCAGCGCGTCCATCATCGAGGCGTCGATCTGCGAGGTCAGAACGGCGACTCCGCGCACCTGCAACCCGATCAGCCGCTTTACCGTGTGGAGCATCCGCTGCGCGTCATAGTTGGTGTTCATGACGATGGTTTCCAGCTCGTGCAGCATCGCCTGTTCCTGGAAAGCGGTGGTGATCTCGGGAAAGAACGGGTTCCGGATGTCGGAGATGACCAGGCCCATGATCTGGCTGCGGCCGGTAGCCAGATTGCGCGCGGCCGAGCTGGGCAGGTAACCGAGCGCGTCGATGGCGGCGAGCACCTTCGCCCGGGTGGACTCGCGCACATTCCTGGTGTTGTTCAGCACATGGGATACGGTGGCGATGGAAACCCCGGCCTTGACGGCGACATCCTGAATGCTGGGCATTTGGATAGTATATTCGCCCTGTCAAGCGGAGGGGGAGGCTTTCTTCGATACCAGCCGCCTGAAAAAGCCGGGAAGGAGGCCCGGCCGCCGGCTCTCTTCCGTGCGGCCGCCGCCCAACTGCCGCGCCAGCGCGGCGAGGCTCCTGCCGAAACGGCTTGCGGGCGCCGCCGGCCTGCCTTCCATCAGCGCGCGCCGGATGCCTTCCTGATCGTTCGGCAGGACCGAGAAGACGCTTGCATTCAGAGCCTCCTCGCTGTCTTCGCGCGACAGCCCCGTTTCCGGTTGACGCAGGTTGAGTATGATGCGGACCGCCGGGCGCGCTACGCCGTTTTCCTCCAGATAGGCGAGCGATCGCTGCGTGCCGTGCAGCACCGCCGGTTCATTCGTGGTCACCATCAGCAGTTCGCCCGCAAGCCGCGCCAAGGCGAGATTCCAGCCGCCGAAAGCGCCGCCGCAGTCCACCACCGTGATGCCGTAGGCCCGGCGCGAATAGCTCAGGATGCCCGCCGGATCGATCGCCGCGCTGATGCTGTCCACGGGATTTTCGGGCGAGAGCAGCACGTCGATCCCGCGGCAGGGCGTCACCAGCACCTTCCACATGTCCGCGTCGAGGCTGCCCGCGTGCGCCAGCGCATCCACGAAGCTGTAGCTCGACTTCAGCTTCAGCAGAAACGGCACCGTCCCGGTCAGCCCGTCCAAATCCGCCAGCAGCACCTTTTCCGGAGTCTGCCGCGCCAGCGCAAACGCCAGGTTGCAGGCGACCGTCGTCGCTCCGGAGGCGCCCTTGCCCGGCATCACGCAGATAATGCGGCCTTCGCGCTCTTCCGGAGGCCGCGGATTCAGCCGCGACACTCTGCCCAGGGCGGCCTTCAGTTGATCCGCCGTGAACGGATAGATCAGAAACTCGCCCGCCCCCTGCCTCAGGCACTGCAGGATCAGCTCGGGATCGTCCCTGCGCAGCAGCGCGATGACCGCCGCCGCGGGCCGCCCGCCCGCCAGCACCGAGATCAGCGCCAGCGCCTCTTCCGCGTTCGAGCTCGCGTCCAGAAAACACAGGCCGCCCGCACCCGGCTGCATCCGCCCGAGCAACTCCTGCCGCCCAGGATAGACGTCGAACACCTCCGGCGCAGGCGCCCCCGCCAGCTCGCGCGCCAGTAATCCCGCCAGGCCGGCCGACATCGCCCGGTCCGGGCAGATTAACAGCGGTTCACAGCCGTTTGCGCGCGAATCGGCCATTTCATGCGTCCCCTGTGCCAATCCAATCCTCACATCGGCCGCAACCCAGGATTTTTGAGAATACTCGCCCCGCCGCGTTACTAAACGTTTGTAGGGGGCCGGCGCCAATTCCCGGCGGGCAGTCGAACGCCGGCGCGGTCTTGAGTTCAGCGATGACAAAAACGGTAGCGATTTGTGAAATGCAGCCTGTAGCCGCTGAAGGGCTGCGGGCTTTGCTCTCCTCCAGCGCGGATCTGGAAGTTCTCTGCGTGCTTCATTCCCTCAGCGCGGTTCCGGAACTGCTGCGCACGAGCAGCCCTTCGGTAATCGTGCTGGACAAGGCGTTCGGCGGCGAAGCCGTCATGAGCACGCTGGCGCACATCAAGAACAGCGGCGCGCCGGCGGCCGCCATCGTCTGGGGGCTCTCGATCACCGAGTCCGAAGCGCTGCGTTACATGCAGGCCGGGGCGCGCGGCATCGTGCGAAAGACGGCCGATCTCGACAGCCTGCTCGTGTGCCTCCGTTCGGTCGCCTCCGGCGCGACCTGGATGCAGCAGAGTTTCCTCAACGACCGCCGTCCCCTTCGCCGCACCTCGCGCATCGTCCTGACGCCGCGCGAGCGCCAGGTTATGGAGCTGGTCGGCCACGGCCTGAAGAACCGCGAGGTGGCCTTCGAGCTCGGCATCCGCCCCGGCACGGTGAAGGTGCACCTGAAGCACATCTTCGAAAAGACCGGCGCCTCGGGCCGCTACAGCCTCGCGCTGTCGGGGCTGGCCGAGGAAACCGCCTGCGCCGCGGCGGACTGACCCGCGACGGCCTCCCGCGCGCCTCGTCGCGCTTCCCGCATAGCGATACCGAACAGCGCCAGCGAGGCGATTGGCGTGACCGAGGTCCACGCGTACAGCGTCGCCGGAGAAGCCGCGGTCCAGGCGCCGTAACGCATGTAGTAGTCCCGGAGAACGGCTACGGGGCGCGCAAAAAGGCGGGAACCGAAGCCTCGACAGACCCGGCGCGCCACATTCTCCAGGGGTGAGGGGCAACGCACGGCTTCTGAAGCCCGGCCCGGGGCAGACCCCGCCGCGACTACGCTATCCTGATTTCCGTGTCCCAGAAGCCATCGCGCAGGCGCTTCGCACGGGCTGCCGCGGCGGTTTTGATCGGCGCATGCTGCTCGGGCGCCGCCGCCGCCCAGAGCCCGCCGCCGCTCGTGCGCATCCTCGCTGAAGAGCTCGACCGCAACTTTCGCGCGCTCAAGGAGGCCGACCCGGCCCCCTATTACATGGCCTACGAGGTCACCGAGCGCGAAGCCGGAGCCGCCTCCGCCACGCTTGGCGCGCTGAAGTCCTCCGATCGCGCCCGGACGCGCAGCCTCGACATCACCATCCGCCTCGGTTCGCCGAAGCTCGACAATTACCACCGCATCGCGGGCGAGCGCGTCGATTTCACCTCGGCCGCCCCGCTGCCGCTCGACGACAATGAGGCCGCCGTCCGCCAGCGCGTCTGGCTCGAAACCAACCGCGTCTACCGCGCCGCGGCCGCGCGCCTCGTCCGGATCCGCACCAGCCAGAAGGTGAACGTCAAAGAGGCCGATTCGTCCAACGACTTTTCGATCGAGCCGCCCCAGACGCACTTCGAACAGCCCGCACCGTTCCTGTTTAATGCCGAAGAAATCGCCGCGCGAGTCCGCAAGTGGTCGGCCGCCTTCGACAAATTCCCCGCTCTGGTCACCTCCGGCGTCGCCCTCGCCGCGCAGCGCGAGACGAAGTACTTCGTGGACACGGACGGCGCGCGCCTCGAACACGGCCGCGGCTTCGCCGGCATCATCGTGAACGCCGCCGCCAAGGCCGCCGACGGCATGGACCTGTACTCCGGCGAAACCCTGGACGGCGATTCCGTCGCCGGCCTGCCGAAGGACGAAGCCGTCTTCGCCGCCATCGACCGCGTCGGTAGCGACGTGAGCGGATTGCTGCGCGCGCCCGTCGTCGATCCGTTCGTCGGCCCGGCCATCCTCTCCGGCAAGGCCGCCGCCGTGCTCTTTCACGAGATCTTCGGCCACCGCGTCGAAGGCCATCGCCAGAAGGACGAATCCGAGGGCCAGACGTTCACGGCCAGCGTCGGCGCGCCTGTGCTTCCCGATTTTCTCTCCGTGATCTTCGACCCCACGCGGCGCGTCTTCAACGGCCTCCCGCTGAACGGTTATTACACCTATGACGACGAGGGCGTGAAGGCTCAGCCCGTCACCGTGGTCGATAAAGGCATTCTGAAGAGCTTCCTGATGTCGCGCTCGCCGATCAAGGGTTTTGATCACTCGAACGGCCACGGGCGGCGGCAGCCGGGACTGGAGCCCGTCTCCCGCCAGTCGAACCTGTTCGTCGAATCCTCGCGCCAGGTCACCGAGGCGCAACTGCGCGACATGCTGCTCGCCGAAATCAAAAAGCAGGGCAAGCCCTACGGCCTCTACTTCCGCGAGGTCACCGGCGGCTTTACCACCACCGCCCGCGCGGGCCTGCAGGCGTTCAAGGTGATCCCGATCGTGGTCTACCGCGTCTATCCCGACGGCCGGCCCGACGAGCTCGTGCGCGGCGCCGACATCGTGGGCACGCCGCTCGCCAGCTTCTCGAAGATCGTGGCCGTCGCGGACCGCCCGGAGGTGTTCAACGGCTACTGCGGCGCGGAGTCCGGCAGCGTGCCGGTCTCGGCGGTGTCGCCCGCGATCCTGGTCTCGGAAATCGAGATCGAAAAGAAAGCCAAGTCCGACGACCGGCCGCCGCTGCTGGCCGCGCCGCCGGCGGGAGTCGTGAAATGATGCGCTGCGTGGCCCTTCTGCTCGCCGCCGCGTGCGCTGCGCCCGCGCAGTCCGGCGACGTGATCCTGCGCGCCATGCGCGACGAGATGGAGCGCTCCCGCGCGCTGCGCATCGTCAGCCTGGAGGCGCCGTACTTCATCGAATACCAGCTTGAAGACGCCGAGAACTTCAACGCCTCAGCCTCGCTCGGCGCGCTGGTCAACTCCAATCGCGTGCGCCTCCGCGTGCCGCGCATCGTCGTGCGCGTGGGCGATTACCAGCTCGACAACACCAACTACGTCGGCACGGATTACTACGGCGGCACGCGCTGGGACACGTCCCAGTTTCCGCTCGACGATTCCTACAACGTGCTGCGGCGGTACCTGTGGCTCGGCACCGATACGGCTTTCAAGGCCGCCCTGGAAGCCTACTCGCGCAAGCGCGCCATCCTGGGCAACGTCAACGCCGCCCAGGAGCTGCCCGATTTCTGGAAGGCCCCCCCGGTCGAGGTGATCCGGAACGGCTCGCCGAAGCCCGTCGATGAGGCGCAGTGGACCGGCCGGCTGCGCCGGCTGTCCTCGATCTTCCTCGACTATCCGGCCGTGACCTCCTCGGCCGTCGAGTTCCAGGCCGGCCAAAGCATCCAGTACATCGCGAATTCCGAAGGCACGCGCGTCCGCGTCCCCGAGAACGTGTTCGAGGTGCGCGCGCGGGCGACTGCGCTCGCGCCCGACGGCATGATGCTGCACGACGCCGTGGCGTTCGACGCGCCCGATGCGGACCGCCTCCCGGCCGGCGCCGGGATCGAGCGCGGCATCCGCGAGCTGGCCGCGAACCTGTCGGCCCTGGCCGCCGCGCCGGCCGGCGATTCCTACACGGGCCCGGTGCTCTTTGAGGGCACGGCCGGCGCGCAGATCCTGGCCGAGCTGCTGGGCCGCAATCTCGCCGCGTCGCGGCGCCCCGTTCTCCCGCCCGGCCGCACGCTGCCGTTCGCGCCGGGCGAGCTCGAAGGCCGCGTCGGCTCGCGGATCCTGCCCGAGTGGATGGACGTGGTGGACGACCCCTTGCAGACGGAATGGCGCGGGCACGCGCTGTTCGGGCATTACGAGGTGGACATGGAAGGCGTCGTCCCGAAGCCGCTCACGCTGGTGGAAAAGGGCGTGCTGAAAAACCTGCTGCTGACTAGGCAGCCCGTGAACGGATTCTCCGCTTCCAACGGCCACGCCCGCCTGCCGGGCGCGTTCGGGGCCCGGACGGCCGCCATCGGCAACCTCTTCGTGAGCGCTTCGGAGAGCGTGCCCGCCGCCGCGCTCAAGGCGAAACTGATCGAGCTGTGCCGCCGGCGCAACAAGCCGTATGGCATGCTGGTTCGGAAGATGGATTTTCCCTCGTCGGCCACCATCGCCGAAGCTCGCGGCCTGCTCGCCGCGTCGCAATCGGCGGGCGGCCGGCCGGTGAGCAGCCCGGTCCTCGTTTACCGCGTCTACCAGGACGGCCGCGAAGAGCTTGTGCGCGGCCTCAGGTTCCGCGGCCTCGACACGCGCTCGCTCAAGGACATCCTCGCCGCTTCCACCGAGCAGTACGCGTTCGATTTTCTGGACAACACCGCGCCCTTCGCGCTGACCGGCGGCGCGGCTTTTGTTTCCGAGGCCTCCGTCGTCGCGCCCGCGATTTTGATCGACGACCTCGAGATGGACCGCGCCGAGCAGGCGTTCGAAAAACCGCCTCTGGTTCCGCCGCCGCCGCGCGATGCGAAGGCCGCCGCAGTTCGTTGAAATGGGAATCCTGAACCGAGCCGTATTCCGCGAGATCGCCTCCGGGGCCTTCCTCGGAACCGGTCTGTTCACGTTCGTGCTGCTGCTGCGCGCTACCGGGAAGCAGTTGTTCGAAGTGCTGGTGCGGAGCTCGGCGGGGCCGGAGACCGTCGGTTACCTGTTCCTGCTGATCCTGCCTTCGGTGCTCACGCTGACGCTGCCGCTCGGCGCGCTGGTCGGCATCATTATCGGCCTCAGCCGCATGTCGAGCGACGGCGAAATCATCGCCATGCGCGCCGCGGGCGTGCCGAGCCGTAAAGTCATCACGCCCGTCCTCGCCTTCAGCGGCATCTTTCTGGCCGGGACCGCCGCCTGTTCGCTCTGGCTCACCCCGTGGTCGCTGCGCGAAACCGGCCGCGTCATCAACCGCCTCATCGCCGAGGAGTTGACCGCCGAAATCCAGCCGCGCGTGTTTCAGGAGCAGTTCCCGAACTCCATTCTTTATGTGGACGATGTGATCGCGGGCACGCAGGAAAGCTGGCGTCACGTTTTCCTGGCCGACCTGAGCTCACCCGACCAGCGTTCGAGCGCCGGGCAGGGCCAGGCAGGCGAGGGCCCGCGCATCATGGTGGCCGATCGCGCGATCGCGATCCCGGACGTGCGGAACAATCGCATCCAGCTTCACATGATCGGCGGCAGCACCTACGAAACCGCCAGGGACCCGTCGCAGTTCTACACCAGCTCCGCTCCCATTCGCGACCAGGTGCTGCAGGCCGCGCGTCCGAGCGAGATTCACAGCACGCGGCCCAACGAGGAAATGGATACCGGGCCGCTGTGGCGCGAGGCGCGCCGCTCGCGCGACGCTAATATCGAGTTGCAACGGCGGCTCGCTCTGCCGTTCGCCTGCGTGCTGCTGGCGCTCATCGGCATCCCGCTCGGGGCCTCCTCGCGCAAGACCGGAAAGTCGGGCGCCTTCGTCATCACCGTGTTTCTTGCGTTCCTGTATTACACCGGCCTGGTGAGCCTCATCCGCCTGGCGAACCAGGGCGCGGTGCCGGTGATTCCGGCAATCTGGGCGCCCAACGCCGTCTTCGCCGCTTTCGGGCTGGCGCTGATGCTCGGTCTGGACCGGCCGGGCGACCGCGACATTATCGGCCGCGTGCGCGCCCGGTTTGCGGGGCTTTGGGCCCGGGTGCGCGGCGGCATCGAAAGCGCGCCGGCCGCGATGCGCAACGGCGGCCGTTTCGGGGGCCTGCGGCTGCTGCCTCAGGTCGTCGACACCTACGTCCTTTCCAACTTCCTGTTCTACTTCGCCCTGCTGCTAGCCAGCTTCGTTCTGATGACGGACGTCTACACGTTCTTCGAACTGCTCGGCGACACCGTCCGCAACAACGTCGGCATGCCGACGATGATGGCGTACCTGTTCTTCCTCACGCCGCAGTTCGTCTTCGATTCGGCGCCGATCAGCGTGATGGTGGCCGTGCTGGTGACCTTCGGCATCATGGCCAAGCACAATGAGGTCACCGCGTTCAAGGCCTGCGGCGTCAGCCTGCACCGGCTCGCGATTCCCGTGCTGCTGGCGAGCGTGGTCTTCAGCGGCGGCCTGTTCGCGCTCGACTACTACGGCATTCTGCCCGAGGCCAACCGCCGGCAGGAGGCGCTCCGCACCGAGATCAAGAATCCCAGCGCCCGCGGCGCGCAGACTTTTCTGCGGCCGGACCGCAAATGGATGCACGGCGTGGGCCCGCGCATTTATTACTACAAGTATTTCGACCAGGCCAAGGGAGTCATGGTGGGCGTGAGCGTGTACGAGCTGGCCCTGAATCCCTTCCGGTTGAGCGCGCAGATCACCGCCGAGCGCGCTACCTGGGAGCCGCGTCTGAAGACCTGGATTTTCGAGAACGGCTGGCGGCGCGAGCTGGATGCCGGCGCCAGCTCCCCGCCATACGTCTTCAAGGCCGCCACTTTTCCGGAAACCACCGAGCCGCCCGATTATTTCCTGAAGGAAGTGATCCAGGAAAAGCAGATGAACTTCCGGCAGCTCCGCGATTACATAGGCGAGCTGGACCAGAGCGGCTTCGATACCATCCACCTGCGCGTCGAGCTGCACAAGAAATTCTCGGTGCCGCTGTTCGCCTTCATCATGGCGCTGATCTCAGTGCCGTTCGCCTTCTTGACCGGCAGCCGCGGCGCCATGGCCGGCGTCGGCGTGAGCCTCGGCATCGCCGTCGCCTACTGGACGGTGAATCAGGTTTTCGAGCAGTTCGGCAACATGAACCAGTTGCCCGCGGCGATCGCGGCCTGGTCGCCGGACGTGGTGTTCTCGCTCGCAGCGGGGTATCTGCTGGCGCGGATGAATACGTAGGCCGGCGTGAGGTCGGATTTTGAGAGGCCGGAACCGGCGGGCGCCGGTTTCGTTAATGATGGCCTCCTTGCGACCCGCGAAGCCGTCGTGATCGCCCGCCCCCACCAAAGCAGTAAACTGGATCTCAGATGTTGCTTCTCATCCCGTTGCTGTTCCTGCTTCCGCCGCAGGCTGACCAACAACTTCCCGACCAGCTCAAGAAACTGATTGACGTCTATGCCGCCGTCGAGCGGCAGGCGGCCGATCCCGTCAACCCGGACCAGGCGATCTATGGCGGCGCCATTCCGGGCATGCTGAAGAAGCTCGATCCGCACTCAATCTTCTTCGACGCCCAGCAGTTCCAGCAGCTCAAGGAGATGGAGAACTCGACGCGCAAAGGCTTCGGCAGCATCGTCTCGGTGCTGCCCGGCCGCGTGTTCGTGCTGCAGGCGCTGCCGGGCACGCCCGCGGCAAAATCCGGCCTCGCGCCGGGCGACGAAATCCTGGCCGTCAACGGCATTCCGTTCAACCGGCTCGACATGGAACAGATCGTGCAAGTGCTCTCGCAGGCCCGGCAGCAGCAGGCGCGCGTGGATGTGCGCCGCCCCGGCCAGGACCGCCTCTTCCAGGCCGTGCTCACGCCCGAGGAACTGCAGGCGCCCAGCGTCGATCGCGCGTACATGCTGCGCCCCGGCATCGGCTACGTGCGCGCCACCAGCTTCGACGCCGACACCGGCGCGCAGATCAAGCAGGCCATCGAAAAGCTCGGTGGCAATCAACTGAAAGGGCTGGTGCTCGACCTGCGCGACAACCCCGGCGGGCTGCTGCCCTCGGCGCTCGAGACCGCCTCGCTCTTCCTGAAGCCCGGGCAGCTACTGCTCAGCGTGCGCGGCCGCGCCGTCCAGGCGCAGGAGGAAAAAGTGCCCGCCACCGCGACGCCGTACACGTTCCCCATGGCCGTGCTGATCGACGCAAAGAGCGCCAGCGCCTCGGAGATCGTCACGGGCGCGCTCCAGGACCACGACCGCGCGGTCGTCGTCGGCGAGCCAAGCTTCGGCAAGGGCCTCGTGCAGAGCGTCTATCCGCTCTCGGAAGGCACGGGCCTCGCGCTCACCACCGCCTATTACTACACGCCCAGCGGGCGCTCCATCCAGAAGCCGCTCGCCGGGACGCAGATCGCGCCCGGCAGCGCCACCGAACACGATCCGCAAGCGGGCGCTTTTCGCACCGACTCCGGGCGGACCGTGCGCGGGGGCGGTGGAATTCAACCGGACTTCCTCGCCTATCCTGAACCCCTCACGCAATTTCGCATCGCCATCGATGCCAATGGCCTGTGCACGTCGTTCGCCGCCGAGTACCTCCGGCAGCATCCCGCCGTGGCGCCCGATTTCGAGGTAACGCCCGCGCTGCTCGACGAGTTCCGCGTGTATCTCTCGGCAAAGAGCATACAGCCGGGACTGGCGGAATGGAGCTCCGAGCGCGCCTGGCTGAGCAATCGGCTGAAGACGGAGATCTTCACCCAGGCGCTCGGAGTCGAGCGCGGCGACCAGGTCGCGGCCGAACGCGACCCGGTCATACAAACCGCGCTGGAGAAGATCGAAACTGACGCCGCCCCAGCGCGATGGCGCACGGCCTCGATCGCGGCGCGCGCACGCAGCATGATCGCCGCTGGTGGGGCAGGCGCTTTCGCCTGCCCAAAGCTGACTCGCGGCACACCGGCAGGCAAAACGCCTGCCCCGCCAAAGCAGCGGGGCTATTCGAGCAGGTTGATGGTGCCGCGGCAGTTCGGGGCGCCGCAGCGGCAAATGGTGCGGTCCGTGTCCTTCGAGAAGCGATAGTCCACCGTCAGCTCCTCGCCCGGCTCGATCACCCGCTTGCTCATGTACAGGATGTGCTCGCGCATGATCACCGAGTACAGGTTGGGCTCGCAGCAATGGTTGATCAGCTCGGCCCCGCTGCCGCCTACCGATCCATCGATGCACCAGTACGGGTTCAGCTCAAACAGATAGATGAGCTTCCCCGCGCTGCGCCGCTTCGTCTCCTTGCGGTTGATCCGCTCCCCCGTATACTCGATCACTTTTCGCCGGGCGGGAATGCGCTCGAGCGCGAATACGCCCCAGCGATGTATGCGGGAAGGACGGACCTCCAGTTTGAAGCAGGCATGCTTCGGATCGATTCGAGACGGCGGCACTCGCGAGTCAACCTCCACTTACATCGTAACTGCGGCGGGCGTCCCGCTCAAAGCGCAGCCTTCTGTTTTAGTACATCGATGAGCTCTTTCACCGCGGCGGCGCTCTTTTCAAGCTGCGCCCGCTCCTCCGGCTCGAGCGCCACCTCGTACACCTTCTCCACGCCGCCCGCGCCGAGCTTCACCGGCACGCCCACGAACACCCCGCTCAGCCCGTATTCGCCTTCCAGGTACGCCGCGCACGGCAGCACCTTCTTTTTGTCCTTCAGGATCGACTCCACCATCTCGATCGCCGCCGCCGAGGGCGCATAATACGCGCTGCCGGTCTTCAGGTACTTCACGATCTCCGCCCCGCCGTTCCGCGTGCGCTCCACCAGGCGATCGATCGTGGCTTTGTCGAGCAGCTCCGTCAGGGGGATGCCCGACACGCTCGCCAGCCGCACCAGCGGGACCATCGTGTCGCCGTGGCCGCCCATCACCAGAGCCGTGACATTGTCCGCCGCAACGTCCAGCTCGCGCGCGACGAACGTGCGGAAGCGCGCCGTGTCGAGAATGCCGGCCATCCCGACCACGCGGTTCTTGGGGAACTTCGATACACGGAACGCGGTCCAGCACATGGCGTCGAGCGGGTTCGTCACCACCACCAGGATGGCGTTGGGCGAGCGGCTCACCGCCTGCTCCGTCGCCGCGCGCACGATCTCGTAGTTCGCCATCAGCAGGTCGTCCCGGCTCATGCCCGGCTTGCGCGGGAAACCCGCCGTGATCACGATGACATCGGAGTTGGCCGCCGGGCCGTAGTCGTTCGCGCCCGTCAGCAGCACATCATAACCCTGGACCGGCCCGGACTGCAGCAGATCGAGCGCTTTGCCCTGCGGGATCCCCTCGACCACATCCACCAGCACCACATCGGCCAGGTCCTTCTCGGCAACCCTCAGCGCGCAATTCGCGCCGACATTGCCGGCGCCCACCACCGTCACTTTCTTTCGCATCACAACCTCCGCGTGCCCCTATGGACTGACTCGATTATAGCCGCCATCATGGTAGAATGCTCGGCGGCGCAGGCTCATGCTGCCTTTCAAGCTCGTTTATCATCCAGGTTACGATCTGAACCTCGGCGATCATGTCTTCCCGTCGCAGAAGTTTCGCCTGGTGCACGACCGCCTCCTGGCCGAGCATTTCGCCGCGCCGGAAGACTTCGTCGAACCGCAGCCCGCGCCGGACCAGGACATCCTGCTGGTGCACGAGCGCGAGTGGATGGAGCGCCTCAAGCACGGCACGCTCAGCTTCTACGACCTGCTGCGCCTGGAGATTCCCTACTCGCGCCAGATGGTGCGCGCGTTCTGGCTCGCGGCCGGCGGCACAACGCTCGCCGCGCGCCTCGCCCTCCGCGACGGCATCGGCTTCAACATCGGCGGCGGCTTCCACCACGCCTTCCCGGACCACGGCGAGGGCTTCTGCGCCATCAACGACATCGGGGTGGCCATCCGGCGGCTTCAGCGCGAGGGCATGATCGAGCGCGCCATGGTGGTCGATTGCGACGTCCACCAGGGCAACGGCACGGCCGCCATCTTCTCGCGCGATCCCAAGGTCTTCACCCTTTCCATTCACCAGTTCAACAACTACCCCGCCGAGAAGCCGCCCTCGAACATCGATATCAACCTCGCCGACGAAACTCCGGATGACGAATACATCGAGCGCCTCCGCGGGGCCTTCATTCCGGCGCTCTCCGATTTCCAGCCGCAGTTGCTCATGTATGTGGCGGGCGCGGACCCCTATTACCAGGACCAGCTAGGCGGTTTGTCGCTGACCGTCGAGGGCCTGAAATCGCGCGACCGCGTAGTGATGACCGGCGCCCTGATGCAACGGGTTCCGGTGGCAATCGTTTTCGCCGGCGGCTACGCCGTTAATCTCGACGACACCGTGACCATCCACACGAACACCGCGAAAGCCGCAAAAGAAGTGCTGGACCGCATCGGCTGGCCCGCCAAAAACCGGTGACAGTATACTCATTCCCCGATTTCCCCGCCCCGCGCGTTCCGCAATTCCATGCCGCCTCACAATCGGCCACGGAACTCAGTCGCCGATCACCTTCTTTTTCCTGAACCAATCGATGAGGATGTCGCGCAGCAGACCCACATCGTTCGGAAATTTCAGACCCGTGGTGCGGAGGTTCTCCTGCGTCTGCTGATTGGCGGCCGTGTAATCGCTGACCGCGAGGGTGTAGTCGCGGTCGGGGTCGATCTGGCGCCCTCCCAGGATGTGGGGAGGCAGATCGCGCCCCTTAAAGGTCCCGACCACCACCTCGTTATCGAAGGGCATGATGTTCCAGATGTGGCGCACCAGCAACTGGCCCTGCGGAAGGATGTCGCGCACGCCGCCCTGGTTCATCCACGCGAAATCCGCGCCGGTCTCTTCGCGCATTGCCTGTTCGATGAGGCTTTTCACCTCGCGCTTCGTGAATTCCCTCTTTGAGATCGCGAGCGGCTGGTTGACGCGGGCGGCAACCTCGCCTTCCCAGTGTTGCACCAGGGCGGCTACGTCTTGAGCCGGCTGGATCGCGGAAGCGTCGATGGGAATGCGCTTCCAGGTCCACGAGACGGGCGCCTTCGTTTCGGTATCTACTTTGAGATCCAGACGCCCGAGTTCCTCGCCGTACGCTTTGACCCGCACCAGCACGTGGCCGTTCCGCGCGAGCGCCTCGGGCAGGCCGTTGTGGCTGTGCCCGGTGACTATCACCGGAATTCCGGGCGCGGAGTCCAGCAACTGCCGTTCTTCAAAATCCGTGACATGCGCGAGCAGGACGATGAGGTCGGATTTCGGCTTCAACTCCGCCGCGTACTTGCGAGCCGTTTCGATCGCCGGCAGCGTGTCCCAGGGCTCTACGAGCTTGGGCGTGGTCAGCTCTTTCAGCGAGTCGCTCATGAGGCCGATCACCGCGACGCGAAGTCCATTGACCGTGAGGACGACATACGGCTTGGGCGTAAAGAGCTCGCCTTGGCTGCCGGCCAGGTTCGATGTCACGATCGGATAATTGGCGGTCTGGATGAATTTGCGAGCCTGCATCCAGCCGTAGTCGAACTCGTGGTTGCCGAGAGTGGCTGCATCGAATCCGAGGAGATTGCCGATCTCATACACGGGCAAGCCGTGAAAGATGGTCGAGACGGGGGACCCCTGCACCAGGTCGCCCGCGTTCAGCAGGATGCAATCGTGACAGCCTTCGCGCTGCCGGCGTATCGCGGCGGCCAGGGCGGCGAATCCGCCGCGGTTGTTTTCAGAAGGGCTCACGCGCGCATGCAGATCGTTCGTATGCAGAATGGTGAGCGTCCGGACTTCAGCCGGGAGGAGCGCGCATATCAGCAGCGCGAGCGCCGGGAGGCGGCGGAGAAAACGAGGCATTGGTAAATTATGGCGCAGTACCGCCCTACAGGCGGCCTGTTTCCATGGAATTCCCTTTCAAACCGTGCGTGCCGTTTTCCGGCACACGGCTTAACGATGAT
>Ga0078972_1010769_pt1 | contig 16817 bp, 20 predicted proteins | sample YelNatPaOPGAMG01_FD_67568 | JGI IMG/M metagenome (GOLD analysis project Ga0078972, IMG submission 67568) | Hot spring thermophilic microbial communities from Obsidian Pool, Yellowstone National Park, USA - OP-RAMG-01 (SPADES assembly) (version 2) | ecosystem: Environmental > Aquatic > Thermal...
TGATACGTTTTTAAGTGTAATTCTGGATTCTCTCTCCAATAACCGCATATTGGACATAACCATAGTTTCGTGATATCGCTTCGCAATGTCTCATAGTGTCGCTTACGTTTCGCTTCTTCCTTTTCTGCTTGCTTAACCATTTTATAAGCTGATTTGGTTATGAGTTTTAAACCGTAACTGAAGCATAAGCCACCAAACAGTAGTAACGCAATACACATGATTACAACTATAAGTATCGCTAACGCTTGCTCTGAAGGTGTAGGTTCAGCCATTAACGTTGCAATTAACGTTTTCATCATTATTAAATCACTCCTTATCATCTTCAAGTTTTGCATTAGGTCTCCATAGTTTTCTAGCTGTCGTAGGTTGGCGTTTTTTAAAGAATTTGCGATATTTTGTTGGGTGAGTTATAGGTGTTTTTTTGATTACAACGTGTTTCAGTTCTGCCTTCTTTAACGTTGATTTGACTGGTTGCTTCTTACGTTTAAAAAGTCTTTTAATATATTCAAACAGTTTCATGTTCTCATCTCCATTTTTTCTAGTTTTTCGCATATTTCGTTAAGTCTGCTTATTACTTGTTTAACTTTAACTGCTTTCCATTCTTCCAGAAAACCTTCTTTTCGTAACGCTTTAACAACGTATTTTGGCAAGTGAACAATGTTATCCGTAGTTTCCCTTACAATGTAACATACTTTGCTACCGCTTCTGAAACATATTGCGGTATGTGTTTCCCTATATATCTGTATTATCCAGTCTCCAACGTATAACGTTTTATCTGGTTTTTCAATAGGCATTACACTCATCTTTTAACACCTATCCTTTTAAGGTTGTTAACCGCTTCACGCAATTTCTCTAAATCTTCAAAATTAGGTGCTTCTACAACGTTTACTGGTTCACCGTGATAATGTCCGCTTGCCCTAAACCAGTCGTATCTAAAACAGACCGCCATCACGTGTTGCGGTGCATTGCAAATTACACCTAACGTTGCTGGATACTTGTCTTTATCATCTTTAACTTCAACTAGGTAAGTGCAGTTAAGACATTTACGGTATAACGCTTTATCTTCACGTTTAAACACGATTAACATACACATCACCTTTTTCTGAAAATATAGAAAAAAAGGGGAATTGGAGAGACATCATCCGACTTCACCGTTTAAAGTTGCTGTGCCAACGTTTTAACGTCTATGCCTAACGCTTGCAAACGTTTAAGTTCTTCTAGTGCTTGCTGTGCAAGTGCTTTCCGTTCAATTTCTCCCATTTTGTTTACGTATCCGCTTATCACTGGTAACGCTTTCTGCCATGTCAAAGCAGGCATCATGAAAAAGCTTCGCTGAAAGTTTTTGTCTGTCACCTTAGCGATGAACACGTAGTAGTTGCCTTTATATTGGTTTACTCCAGCAACTATTTGTAGTCTATCAATAGTGTCTATCACTGTGCTTTCAACTACTCCCTTGAATGATTTCCAGTCTTGCGTTGATGGTTCTGTTTCTTCTGTTACGTCTGCCTCTGCCACGTCTCTTTTCGGCACGTCTCCACTCATTTCTACATCACTCCTTGCGTGTTTCGGCATTATTAACATGGTTATGCAAGTATTTAAACTTTTCGGTTTGACACTGACACGTTTTTAGGCATGTTGGCGTTTTTTCTGTTTTTGAAGATTTTTCGTTACGCTTTTTTTGTGGAACAACGCTTTTTAAGTCATCCTCATTGTAAGCCACTATCCACCCTTTATATTTGCGTCTCCATAATAATATTGGTATTGCTTTAAAATTGCTTGCAAACATTCTGAACGCTTTCCAGTCTATGGTGGGTTTTTTGTTTCCGTATTTGACTTGAATGGCATACACGAAAGCTCCGTTACCGCAGATTAAGTCTGCTAGTCCGTGACTGCCACCAGCACGTATGCATACACAGCCATAGTTTTTGCTCATGAACTCTGTTGCTTCTTGTTCTGCACGGTATCCTTTTCTGTATGCACTCATAGGTATCCCTCATATATCAGTTTTTTCCTATACGCTTCTATCATACGCATTATCTCGTTTACACGTGTTGTCTGATTCTGTTTCAGTTTTTGCAACCTTTCTTCAAGATTTTTAAAAAATTCGAGAGTGTCCTTAACGTTTTTCGCTTGTGTTTCATACACGTGTTTCACCTTCCGTTTTCATAAGCATTTTGTTTATTAAGTCACGTGTAGCTGGTAACCACTGATGTTGTGTGTAATTGTAAACCCACAGCCTTGAAGTATTGTAACGTTCTGGATTAATAACGAATACCGCATAGTAATATGCTTGCATTTGACGTAACGCTACCTTCTCTTGCTCTAAACCGCCTATTTCGCTTGCCAACACTTTCTCTCCTTCGCCAAGCATTTTGGCAACTTCTGGACATTCTCTGTGCAGTATCGCACCATGAACGCTTGCTTCAAGTGGGAAAACTCTGCATATTAACGGTCTGTTTTCGTATATTCTACACGTGTGCGAGTCAACATCGTAGTATATGCATGGTCTGCTAACGTTTTGGTATGCAAATATGTATTCTGGTCTCGGTCTCGCTTTACCTTTCAAGCCTACTCCAGCAAGTGGATATACAACGTTACTGGGAAACATTAGTTTCTCGTGTGGCAACAGAAACATGCCGAACTTCATCCCAGCAAGTGTTGATATAGTGTTTTCACAGCATAACCCGCATCTGCTACATTTCCAGTTGTATTTATACATTACAACCACCTTTTACGTCTTGATGGTAATGGTGCTGGACATACATCCACGTATTCACAGTAACTGCACAGCCAGCTTGGTTCTGGATTTGGTGTTACACCATTTATTAGGCAGTGTGCTAATCGGTATGCTCTTAGGCATACGTATTTCCATCTTTCAGTGTCTCTTGGAACGTCGAAGATTCGTATTGTTCCGCTTGGTTTATGTATATACACAATGTATCCCGTATCCATGTCGAAAATATGGTTGTATGCGTTACATTGTAAGTAGTGGTGTTCAAGTGCTTCGTGCGGTATTCGTGAACTTGTCTTTATTTCTATCACATGGTTACGTTTTAATGCGTCTGCATGTCCCACTAGTTTAACGTTGCCAATATTGTATTCTCCCTCGACTTCCATTTTGTAACCTCTCCGTGATAACGGTTCAGCTAACGCTTTATGTATTAGGTCTCCCATGCTTAACACTACTATTTTAGGTTCAAGTAATGCTCGTGGTGTTTTGCGTTGAAAGAAGGATTTGAGTAGGCACTGTGTAGCTTCTGTTACGTGTATTGTCTCGTTGTTTAACGGTATGTATATTCGTTTGTAATACACTTCAGCAAACATTTCGTATATGTCCTTTTCCGTTACGTATTGCTTGTTTTCCATGTTTTCACCCTCTTTCTGGTATCGTTGTTTGTCCGCCACCTTCTTTTATGTAATCATCCAGATTTAAGTATCCACCAGCTAGTTTATCGCAGAATTCTTGGTCAACTTTCATGAAGGTTGACATTACTGCGTATAGGTTGTCTGCATGGCGTTTTATTCTTCCGCTTAGTTTGCTTACGTCGCATGGTTTTACGTTTTTTTGCAATATTGAGATTATTCCACGTATTACTCCGTCTGGTAGCACTTTTCCAGTAACGTAATCCATTATGCTTATTTTTGTAAAACACGCATCAACCACTGCAAGTCTGTCGCATAACGGTCTAACATCTTGCGTTAACCGTGAAGTGTATATCGTGTTGAAGAATGCTCTGCTGTTGTATTGTGTCATACCGTATAGTTTCTCGAAGTCTCCTAGGTTGCCGAAGAACATTATCGGTATTAGTCTTACAACGTCTGGTGTTCTTACTCCCATAGCGCTTACTCCTCTTTCCCATTTGCCTTGTTCCATACCTGTTAGTATGCTGTCGAATGTGTAACGTCTGTCTGGATTGTCAAGTGTCCACTTGTCGAATTCGTCGAATATTATTCCGTTACGTAGGAAAACTTCTCCGAGTATTCCGCTTCTAGCATCCAATACTAGCCTTGCAAGTGTTGGCGGTTCAGCTAGGTAACGCCAATTGAACAGTGTTTCGCTTCTTAAGCCAAACGTTGTTTTACCACTTTCTGGTAACGTAAACTGACATACGTGGAGTGGTTTTCCATCGAAACCCTTGAACCATGTTAGTAACCTCGGTATAAACAGCCGTTTCACTTCTTGTGTCGGTTTGTAACCTAAACCTATAAGCAGTAGTTCAAGTGGGCTGAACGTTGATTTTTCAAGCAGTTCTTTCGCTATTGGTTCACTTATTGAACCTCGTAACGGAACAACAACGTCTGCTATTAGCACCACTGAGCTTCGGTCTGCACGCTTGTGAAACTTAACGTATAAGTAATCGTTTAGGTTTGCAACTCTTTCTTCTGTCGTGTTGCCTAAACTGTTTAAAAGCTGGTTTGGTATTACGATTTCAAGACTGCTTGGCGTAAGCACTGATATTACCATGTTCACGTAGTCTATTCGTAACCCAGTTGGTCTGAATAGGCAAGCCATTTCGTTTTGGAACATTAAATCCATGTATGCTATCTGCTTGTTGTTTCCGTAAAGCCACTGTTTACGTATAGTGTTGCGTGCTTCTTCATTTCTTAATGATTCTGGAAACGCTATAAAGACTTCTAACGGCACGCTTTCATCACGTGGCATGTTAATGTCGAGCAGATATTTTTCCACTACGTCGCCTTGAACGTTCAAGTCAGCCATTACAACCACCAGTTAGACAGTGTTATGCACGTTTAGGCACTTCTGGCTGTGTGTATGTGGGTGTTGTTTCAAGTTCTTTTATCAGTTTTTCAAGTTCTGCTATTAACTGTTTTGTTAACGGTATGTTTATACGCATGGTTAGTTGACTCCACAGTGGTCTGCCGTCTTGTCCACGCATTACTCTGCCTTCGTTGTTTCTTGTTGCTTTTCTCATTGACATTAAGAATGCGTTACCCTTCTGATACCATGTTACCGTTATCATTTGTAGTTTTGTCGCTTGCAACACTATCGTGTTTCCCTTGCGGTGAACGTTAGGAACAAATGCTTTCTGTTGTGCGTTAGACGTGGATGTTCCGCATATTGGACAGTTATCGTTTGGATAATACACTTGCTTGTTGTCTATAACGTGTATATGCATGGCACTACTCAACAGTTTATTCCCCCTTTTGCTTTAATATTTTTATTATTTCGGACAGTTTGTCGGATAGGTAGAAGTTTCGGTTCAGCTTGTTTTCGTATTCCGTTATTTTGTTTTCCATCAGTGTTGCTCTGCGTTTTTGGTATTCAAGTTCACTGTCGCTCATGCCTTTTCCGTCTTTGATATACGCTAGCTGTTGCACGTATTCTTTTTCTAACTCTTTTTTGCTGTTGCTTATGCGTTCTGATTCCTTGTTGCAAACGTTTAGCAAGTATTCGCTTATCACTTGAAGTAAATCTTCTGCATGTGTTCTGCTGATTGTTGTTGATAATGACCTATATTCAATTACCATTGTTATGTCTAAGCAGTCTGCTGTTTCTTCGATGTATATGTCTCCGATACGTTTTACGTCTTTCATGTTATACACTCTCCTTTTTTGCTGTTATTATTATTGTGCCTTCTTGCACCCACTGTCGTAACAGTTCTCTTAGTAGTTCTGAAATGTTTGTGTATCCAGTGTATGGTAGTTTTGTCATTACTTGCACGTATAGAGATTTTGGTATTGCGAATGTTATTCTTTTGCTTCTTTTTTCGTAGGGTTCTTTTTCCATTCAAACCACCTCGTTTTTGGCGTTGTTAATAAGTGATGAAGAAGTATTTAAAGGTTTCGGTTAGTTTTTATACATTGATGAACATTTTTGTTCACTGAGAAACATTTTTGCTCGTGAATCCACATTATATATAAATATATTGAAATCTACGCTTGAAGATATGCGTAACGTAAATTAAGGTCTCCCATGCAAGTTAATGTTTTGTTGCAGAATTGATGTGGTATCAGCACGTTTGGTTTCGTAACGAAGGAATCATACCTAGTAGTATATTATTATTTGTGCGTTTAGCACATTTTAGTTATAAAGGAGTTAAATTATGCTTGTTTACGTAATGAAGGAAACATACCTAGTAATATATTATTATTTATGTGTTTAGAATATTTTAGTTATAAAGAAATTAAATTATATTTGTTTACGTAACGTTTTAAATATACTTGTAAATATTAAATTATAAGTTTAACTTTTAGTTCTATTTTTTATTTATTTTTTTATTATCTTATTCGTATATATTTTAATACTTATCTTCTATTCTTATTCTTCTTAATTTATTATTAATAAATTATGAAAGGAGTAGAGAGGATGGATAGAGTAGGTTGAGAACCGAAAGTTGAACTCTGAATGTAAATGTAAACCCTCAGTTGAACTTATGCGACACCTACGGTTTCACACTTCCCTTCCAACGTTACGCACGGGGGGACAACCACAGAAGGGAAACGCCTTCCCTAATCATCCATAATCTGGACTGCGGTTTTCCCCCCATTCCCCCCTTTCCGCTCTACCCTTCTCTAATATAGGAGAATCATCATTTTAAACGGCAAAGATAAAAAGCGTAACGTAAAAATAACTTTTACAAATCGAATTTAAATCCACCGTAACGTTCTCTAAACACTAATCCTTCTGGTAGTTTTCCGTAACGTTGAACATACCATTTTATGTAATCGTCTTTATCTCTTTCTGTCCAAGGTTCTCTACCGTAACGTTGTTTTTTGTATCCATACATTGTTCTTCTTGTTGGTATGCATCCAATTCCGAAGTAACGTGCGTATTTGTGGTTTTCGGGCATACCCATTGTTCTTACTAATTGTCTGCGTAACCAGTATGGTATTGAGTAAGCGTAACGTAAAGCTGTGAAGAACCATTCTCTGCCAAAATCGTCTTTACCAGTGCTTACTGGAGTTTCCTCTGTTAAATCTTCTGTTGTGCCTATATGTTCTCTCTGTGGAACTACCGCATGGCTTGGCTTACCACTTTGAACTTTCTTAGTTGACTCTTTCTGTTTAAGCACTGTTTTCACGGTTGCTTTCTGTTTTACTTTTTCTTTTTGCATTGAATAAACTGCATATACAACAGCGTTTCTGTGTCTTAGAACAGTCATTGTTAATGGTGTTACACGCATACCTATCATGTTGTATGCTTGAGGATACTCCATCATAACGTATTGATACATTTGTCCCATCATGCGTTGTAAATGTTCTAATCCTTCGATACGTTCAATATACCACTGTTTTTTAATGCATTGTTCAATTATTTTGCCTAAAACTTGTAATACTTGTGTTGGGTAATGCTGATAAAGCCACGATTCAAGCATGGCGAATATTGTCTGTTCAAGCATGGCTATACTGTTACGGTGTAAACGGTAAAGCCTCATTTCTTCCTCTATTTTCTGTCTTTTTAATCTTGTCTGCCTTTCAAGTTCAACTGTTTGTGCTTGGTATGCTGGTAATACTCGTTTTCGTTCTATAACTTCTTCTTCAAGTGTTTTAACGTATGCTCGTGAAAGTGTTTGGATACGTTCAGTTGTTAGTGTTGGCAGTGCGAGTTTTGATGTTTCAATTGCTTTATGTATTGCCATTAAACGTTGAACGTTAAGCAGTGGTAGTGTTTGCTGTTTTATTATCCATGCTTGTTCAGCATATGCTTTTGCACGTTCTGCAAGTAATGCTTCGGATTGTCTTGACAGTGTAACTGTTACTGTTTGTAACGTTTCAACGTGGCTGTCTATGCTTGTTAAGAGTTTACGTGTCATTTTCAACCACTTCAATGTGTCCCTATGGTTTCGTCGAGCAGTCTGTTGTAATACTCGATTATTTCTGGTTTTTTTCCAGAAATGAAGATTTGGTGCAGTGCTTTTGCTAGGATTCCGTATGCTATTGGTTTTTTGTATGGGTTGGGTAGGATTTTAACTGCTTCTCCGCATCCGCTGTATATTGCTTGTCTAAGTGTTAGGAAAAAGTAGCTTCGCCACGCTTTAGGCGTTTGCGGAAAATTTACAACGTTGTTTCCTCCAGTAAGCGTTAAACGTGCTTCTTTAGCTTTTTGAAGTGCAATTTCAATCAGGTTAAGCGTTGACAAAACAGTCACCTTTTCTCAGCAATTATAGAAAATCCGAAAAACTTATATATAACCTTTTCTCAAAGTTAAGGTGGCACACGGTAAGTCCTTGATGGATACTGCCGTGTGACTAAAAGTGGGGTGATGGAATGCCTAATCAGTGGCAATATGTCGGAACGGTTTTGCTACCAACAGACCTTCCAGACGGGGTTCTCAACGAATGGAAAGACACTTTGAAGGCTGAAATGTCACGTATATACAGTAACATTCAAACTAAGATTCCAAACCAAGGTGCGTTTGCTGACCGTATCGCAGACGCTTCAAGCGACGTATACGAACAGTTCCTACAAACTGTTGGCGGTAAATGGAATAAAGACATGATAACTACGAAGCAACGTGTCAAACTTGCAAGGCAGTATAACGCATGGAAGGCTGGTATAGACGCTTGTTTTGGCACTGGTGGATACTTTGGAAGCAGAGTTGATTCTAAGGCTGACAAGTTTAAACTTGCACGTTACGTGATAGGTGCAGTTGGTTTCCGTGCCGACCCATCTGGTTCATACGGTGTATGGAATCCAGTGGTGTTCGGTGCGTTACTTCTAAGAGGAGACACTAGACCGTTACGTTACCAAGACTCAAACGACAGTTTCACTGGAACACTGCACGCAGTGCTTAAGACTCCACACGGTAACCTTGTAACGCCTTCCATAATTGCAGAGGCTGTTCAAGCGTGTGTCATGGCTAAATTCGCCGACGAAGGCGGATTAACCACTATAAGGGATACTATACTGTCTAACGCTAACACTGCATTAGACGACATCCTAAACGTTGCGTTGGATAACACTCACAAACAGACTGGATACGATGTAACGTATGTTCTATCATGGGATTCTGTTTCAGGAAACGTTAAGGTAACCGTTACCGACACGCATCCAAGTTAAAGGGTTTAATTAAACCCATACAAAGCGTTTCAGTTGCCCAGTCACCCCGACACGTAACGTGTGGGATGAAGTCTAATGTTTACACTTCAAATTTCCCATATTTTTTTGTGAGGTATAGTTATGAGTAGTGACGAGTTACCAGAGGAGTATTACACTGCGTTAAACGGTTTGAAAAGTTTTAGAAGTAAGATTTTTGATAATATTGTGGCTGGCAGGATTAAGGCTGTTTTAGACGCTAACCATGAAACAATGCTGAAGTATAAGAATATTATTGAAGGTTTCACTGTTACGCCTTACATGTTCGACGTTATACGTAGGAAAGCGTTAGCGTTACGTTTCGGAACAACGGATATTGGCGCTGGAAAAATAAGCGTGTTAAAAGATAAATATGTAGCTGGTAAAGCACAGTATCCAATACAAGACAACCCAGCAGTTCCATATCGTAACCTACCGCAGGTTGACTATTTCGTTTATACGCCTTCAACTAATATTGACTTGGTTGAAAAGTCAAGCGAGCATTTATGGGGTAACCTTTTCGTTATACAATGCAACAAGAACCAGTTTAGAGAAGTTCCAGACGTGGAAAACGTTACGTATGACTTTTACACTTTAAGACCAGTAGGGCGTGGAAGGTTTAAAGCCGACCTTACTAACCCTACGCTTGGCTTTGACTCTTGGCAAACTGTTATTGGTGAAATGGTTATGCTTGAGAGGAGTCTCACTCCAAGCGGAAGCGATTTAACTTTAGACTATTTCATCTTCGTGTTTGTTGACGCTAACGTTTTAACGTCAACTGGAGAAACTAACATTGTTCCCATTATTATTGTTGTTCCACATTCAACGGCTGGTAACGATGAGGTAACGTTGGTTTGTGCTGGTCAACGTTTGAAAAGTAGCGATGAAGGGATACATTGCGGTTGGGTTGCTGAGGGACAGTTGGTTGGTTTCACTAAGACTCATGGTGGGCATAACCCAGTGGAGTTTGCTGAGACGTGGAGTGCTAGGAGTATGTTTAACCTTTGGGTTAACGACCCTAGTATGGGTTACACTGACCCACCAGTAGGAACATACACTAAGAAGGCGACGGACTTAACAACTGTTCATGCGTATCCAAATAGCGGTTACGCTGTTAAGGCTTGGGACTTGAACGGTTACGATTTTCCGCCAAGCGACACTTTCACCGTATATCATTTCAGAGACATTAGTTTAGGCTGTTTGTTTGTTAAAGGTGGGTTCGTAACTATTAGACCGCATACGTTTGGAGACATTACTGAATTATATGTTTGGGGTGCAACGGACAACTGGGATGCTGTTAACGACGAGTATAGTGATGGAGACGCAACATACGTTTTTGCTGGCGGTAGAAACGGTAGATTCAAAGACCTTTACCATATGACTGATATATCGTTGCCGAGTGGTGCGGTAATTGATAGTTTAAATCTTGCTATGCGTGTAAGGATGACTGCCAACTATCCGAATCCGTCATCTAGAACTGCTAGGCTTATACTTAAAACTTACGGAGTTATATATTCTGCACCGTTCTTTTATTGTGGTAATGATTGGCAACTTGTAACGTGGAAACTTACAAATAACCCATACACTAACCAGCCTTGGACTCAAAGCGAAATTAACTCGTTACAGGTTGGTGTTGAACTTGAAGGTTACTATGAACCGCTTAAACCTTTAATTAGTTATGCGTTATGCACTCAAATTTACGGTGATGTTGAATGGCACAGTTAAAGGGTGGTGAACGTTATGGCTGAAGCTGGTTTGCTTGGCGGTTTCACAACTGGTATAGGTTTAGGTGCAAGCTATAATACGATAATGAGTCTTGTTAGGCTTGGGTTTGACTGGGGTAAATGGAAGGCAACTGGGAGACTTCTCGGTTACCCGAAGATTGCAAGCGTATTGCAAACTTTGATTAGTGCTGAAAAAGATGAGGTTCATGGTTTAAGCAGTAAAGGTGTTGTTGACACGATTTTCGAGTTTATTGATTCTACGATGGATTTTGCGTTGTGGACAAGTGAAGCGTTGGCAAGTCAACTGTTTATTCAGATGATTCAGCAGAGTGTAGCGTATGCTATAACTAACAGTGTAGCTGGAAGTGTTGGAACTATAAGTAACGTTTATAGTGGCAGTTCTGGTTTGCCAACGATTCATAGTAACGTTGTTGGACAGAATTTCGACTTGGCTGATACTGACGTTAAGAGTTTCTTGTTGGCTAGTATGGGTTTAAACATTCCAAGCGTAGCTTTTGAAGTTACTCGTGGTGCAAACCAACGTTTAGAGGATATTCTTACACGTATCGTTGCGCAAGCTGACAGTCTGGTTGACTCTTGGAACGATTACGTAACAAACTTTTACACACACTATCACACTATGGCACGCAACCGTTTCCAAGATGCTCTTGAAATGTATGAGAGTCTGCTTACACGTGCGTATAGTCTGCTTGAACAAGTTGCAAACGACCATCTTTCACGTATCAATGAACAGTTGGATACGTTGGAAGGTGCAAAAAGCTGGTATGAATCTGGATTTATAAGCATTGACGATTTGAAGGATATTGCGATACGTGTAAACCTTGAACGGCAGGCAAGCGAAAACAGCTTCGACGAATACGTAACTGAAATTTTGGAGAGTGTTGAAACTGCCAAGTCAGACTGGGACAGTAAGATTAACCAAGCGTTAAATGACTTGAAAACATGTATAAGTAAGTATGCTTTGTTTGTAAGCGATGTTTTGGGAACATTGTTTAACGATGTTTTAGCTTTTGTTAATGCAGTGTGCAGTGAGGCTAACACTGTTATTGAGAATGTTTGTGCTTACCGTAACGTTACTAAACCAGTTGATGTAGAGGTGAGTGATAGGCTTGGTTCATAGTTGCGAGGTGATAATATGGAAAAAAATAAAGTGATGAACATGGTTGACCCGCCAGACGGAACTAAAGACCAGATAATCAATGCTTGCATATACGCCGGACTGTCGTTCTTCACTGCTTTGGCTGGCATGAGTATAGCGCAGATTACAACGAATCCGCAGACTGCTTTGGTTGCAAGCGGTATATCTGCTGGGTTAGCGTTCTTTACAAGTTTGGCGGTTCAACGTGGTTTAGTTAAGAAAGAACAATGATGGTGGTGGTGTAACTTTGCCTACACGGAGACTTCCAAGAGTTTCTAGGAGTATGCATACGCATGACACTGCCGACATTGTTCCGTTTGTTATTAGTCCAGAGGATGTTCCTTGGGATAAGATTCCAGCAAGCGGAATAACAATTGGCAACGACGTTAAAATCTACCGTGATGCTAATGCTAACTGTCGTATTCAAACGCAAGTTGACAAGGGAGTTATAGTTGAACAGTATTTGTGGAGTAAAGCGTTAGCTGTTGATGGGGTTTTAGCTTCAACGTTAGGAGAAATTGACCTTGCACAAGACATTAAACTGTATCGAAGCACTGACCCTTACGTTCACCTTGTCTTGCAAACTCCAGTTGACACTGGTGTAACTGTTGAACAGAACCTTAACGTTGGGAAAAGCCTTGCGGTAACTCAGAACCTTGGAGTTGTAGGGTATGGCGATTTGGGAAGTCTCCGTATTGGTGGAACAGAGGTTATAACAAGCGGAAGGACATTGCAGAATGTTTCGTTACTTAGGAGTTTAGTGTCTGACTTTTGGAGTTCACCTTTCTGGAGTAACATTCCAGATAAACCCAGCAGTTTTCCACCTTCAGCACACGCTTCAAGCCACGAGTATGGCGGTAGCGATTTAGTGCGTAACCTTGACTATCTAGCGATACGTGGAACAGAGGTTGTAGACGGCAACATAAACATTAAAAACGTTAAAAGCATAACTCTCGTTGACCCTTCTGGAAGCGGAAACTACATTACAATGAAAGTGATGATGACTCCAGACATGACTAACCCAAACATTTACAATCCAGTATTACGTATAGACCAAGCCATTGCAATGCTTAAGGACAGTATGAGTGCTGGAGGTTTCATCGGAACTCAAAGCAGAACAGTTATGCGTTTACAGTCAAGCGGTTACGTGCAGTGTGTTGAAAGCGACCTTGGAAAAATCGTTGAAGCATACCTTAACGGAGCATGGACATACATTGGAATACTGGTATATTACGATAACAGTCAATGTGTATGGTGGGTTAGCGAGTGTAGAAGTTTTGCAAGTGGGACACAGTTACGTGTAAAAAATGGAACTGGTGCTGGATACTTAGACACGATACTTCAGAATACTGGTGGCGGTGCATTCTTTGCTGGACACGGTTTTGAAAATTACACTGATATGCCACGTCTGGTGTTGTCTGACAGTCTGCTTGGATTCGACACTTACGAAATAATGGGTATAGATAAGACTCCAGCTAAGTTACGCATTAACGAGTTGAAGCTGGGTGTTGGCGAAACGCATAAAATATACCGAAGTTCTGATGATGCGATACGTGTTCAAACTCCGTCGGATAAAGGGTTAATAGTAGAGCAGAACTTATGGTGTAAAGCGTTAGCAGTTGACACTCAGATAGGTATTGGTGCAGATACGAACTTGTATCGTTCAGAAGCAAATGTTTTGAAAACAGATGCTATTCTTGAAGTAGGTGGTGCTGGTGGATGGACTAGAATTCAATTTACACCTTTTCCAGTTGATGCTCAAATAGTTAAGCGTAACCCAAGCGGTTACGACAGTTGGCTTTGGCTTGAAAACTATGCTGACTCTGGGCGTTGTGCTACGATAGGAGTGTTTAGAGGAACAGTATCTGGAACACCTAGGTTTCTCATATTGAACGGAGACAATTATGCTACAACGCCTTTTGAATTTCTACCAAGAGAAGGCAAAATGATTATTTTTGGAGATACTAACTTATATCGTTACGCACAAGACGTGTTAAAGACGGATGATAATTTTGTTGTTGGTAACCAGTGGCTTAACCTTGACCCAGCAAGCGGAACTCCAGTGTTTAACCTTAACGTTGGCGGAGTTAACAAGGGGTTCTTAGCGTTTGATGGAACACGTATATGTTTGGCTAGTGCTTCTGGAATACCATTGCTTCTAAATTCTGGTAACGGAGTAATCTTTCTACCTCTTAGTAGTGCATTAATATTTGCTGGAGATATGTCTGAAGGTCAAAATGCTGGGTTCTTAGAGTTTCGTGATACTCTTAGACAAAAAACATGGCATTACAAGATGACTCTTGAAAGTGGAATACATAAAGTTGTTGATGCTTACTATGATGGTTCATCTTGGAGTTATAAGCGTATATTACAACCAGACATTGAACAGTTATGGGTTGCATTGAAAGTTGGTGATTACGCAAGCATAAGCACTGCTGGAGACATTGAAGCTAACAGTGTTAAAGCTAAAGGTGGCACTGGCGTGCCAGCAATTAAATGTGGCGATGCTTCAAAGAGTTACATTGACTTAACGTTTGACACTGTTCAAGCGTATCTATCTGCACATGAGAGACATTTAACGTTGAGTAGGGACAGCGACAAAGAAGTAACGATTAACCCGTTAACGGACAGTCAAGCAAGCGAGTCTGCATTGAATATTGGTGCTAACACGTGGACTGACCTGCTTACGGTTAGCAGAACACTTGCTGTTGCAAAGAAAGCGTTAATCATTGGACACGCAGTGTTTTATAACGGCGGGTATAACGTTACGCAAGACCCATACACTGGTGCTTACGAAATTGTTAATCCTTACGCTGACTGGGAACTTAGAATATTAGTGGATGGTAGTCAGCCTACTGGTGCGTTTGCAAGGACGCAAACTATTGGGTATAACGCAGACTTAACGATTTTCGCTATTGTAAGTTTAGGTTCTGGAAGTCACACTATTAAACTTCAAGGTTACCAGACGTTAGGCGGAACACAGCAAGTTTATCATAGAAGGTTAGACGTGTTATACTTATAGAAGGTGAATTAATGGAGGTGAAAAATGTGGAAAAGAAAAAACTTGTTGAAATGCGTGATAAATACCAGAAAGAGTTGGAGACGATACGACTTCAACTTCAGCAAGCGGTAAACACTGTTAACCAACTACAAGTGGCGTTACTTGATAGGCAGAGTAAAATAGAAGTGCTTAACGAATTAATAAAAGAGTCTGATAAACAATAAGCATGATGAAACTGGAGGAAGTTATGTAATGACATGGTTACAAGGATGGAACTACCGCAAAAGCCACGTTATTAATCCAGCAAGTGGTGCTGGAACAAACTATCAAGTCAAAATTACGGCACATTATGGGAGTGGCACTGATAGTGATGGCGACGTTTACCTTAACAGTCATTGTAGAACAGATTTTGGAGATGTAAGGTTTACAAAGTCTGATGGTGTAACGTTACTTGACTATTGGATGGAAAGCAAGGTTGATGGTGATTACGCTATTTTTTGGGTTGAAATTGCAGATGATTTAAGCTCTAATCCAGTTACAATTTACGTTTACTATGGAAACTCAAACGTAACTAGGGCTGATAATCCGCAAGATATTGACTTATGGCAGTTACGTGAACATCAATGTTATTCAGGTTACTATCCAAACATACAGTTTTCCAAACCAACAGCATCTGTTATACGTATAGATAGCTATACCGGTGGAAAAAGTTCACAAGGTCAAGGTTACGTTTTCATTATTATGCCAAAAAGCTACTTAAACGGCAAGAAAGTGCAAGTTTACTGGAACGTTTACTACTCTTATGCTGACAGTCGAGACCTAATTCTTGGAAGGGTTATCGTTTTAGATACTAAACTTAATAGGAAGCAAACGCTTGCCATAAGCGAAATTGAAAGCTTGTTCACTTATATTGAGGCAACCCACTATCCAGCACCACTGGGTCATTCGGCAGGCTGGATGGGTTGGGCGACACATACGTCGGATGTTTTAAACCTTTCAACGTTCACTAAAGACTATGTTACGTTAATGGTGAGACTTCGTGACAGTTGGAGTGGTCAAACTGTTATGGTTGATGTTGACTGGATTAAAATACTAGATGCAAACGGTAATGTTCTTTTGACTTTTGATTTTGACAAAAGCGTTGTCATGGAAGTAACTGGAACATATGAAGATTACGGTTTATACCGTAAATACGTATCACCTGAACCATCGCATGGAAGTTGGGGAAGTGAAGAAACACCAGTATTACCTCAAGTTTATAAATACAATATTTCTACGCAGAAACAATACATTAAGGTGTTTGCTCAAATAAAGCGTAACGGTGTAGTTATTGACTATTGCACTCCATACACAAAATTTGAACGTGAGAGGGAGATACAAACATGATAAAAGCACATCGTATAAGAAGAAGGTTAAAACCAAGCGTTGAAATACGTATAATACGCAACGGAGAAACCATATATGAGTATAAGCGTAAACGAGACCTTCTTGTTTGGAGAGGACAGTCTATATTTGCGTATCTTTTAAGCCAAGGTAACGTTGGAACATCTACAAGTGCATGGAAAGCTGTTGCAAGCGAAAACGAAACAATGCCTGACATGGGAGATGATAGCGGAGACCCATTAAACAACGAATTCTATCCAGTGATAGGTTCGCCAGTAAGCGTAACATATGATTTTGAACCAGATGTAAAGCCAAGTGGCGGATTCCAAACAATGGCAGAACTAATCATCGAAGGAACAGTAACTAGTGATGGAAGCAAAACGTTACGTAAAATAGGAATAATAGATTCGAACACTTCACCAAATCAACACATAATATTTGAAGATGCAGTGTTACCAAGAAGCGTAGTAAGTGGAGACCAGATATATATTCGTTACACGATACCGTTAGGATA
>Ga0078972_1010770_pt1 | contig 16815 bp, 15 predicted proteins | sample YelNatPaOPGAMG01_FD_67568 | JGI IMG/M metagenome (GOLD analysis project Ga0078972, IMG submission 67568) | Hot spring thermophilic microbial communities from Obsidian Pool, Yellowstone National Park, USA - OP-RAMG-01 (SPADES assembly) (version 2) | ecosystem: Environmental > Aquatic > Thermal...
GCCTCACTATGTTCGAGAGAATGGCTCTAAATCAACTGTTGGCGCGTACGCCACCAGACACAAATTCATCAAATTCAACCAACCAGTTGTTTCTGTTCGATTAACGTTGGGACACTAGTGACTTTTTCTGAAAACCTACAAATCCGCCATTTTAAACATCTAGATTTTTTACCCCAAGCGCATTTTGTTCAATGAACGCTCTCCGCGGCTCTACTACATCGCCCATCAGGGTGGTGAAAATTTCATCCGCGGCAATCATATCCTCTATTTGTACCCGCAATAGAATTCGATTTTTGACATCCATCGTGGTTTCCCAAAGCTGCTCCGGATTCATTTCGCCCAATCCTTTATAGCGCTGGATGTTGATTCCGCGCTTTGCCTCTTCTAACAACCACTCTACAGCCTGTTTAAAATCTGAAACTGATTTACGCAGCTCACCGCGCTTGACATACGCCCCCTTGCCCAGAAGCCCGCCGAGCGCCTGCGCTGCCTGAGAAATCTGGGCAAAATCGCCGCCCTGCAAAAAGTCCTGGTTTATGTAACTAACAGAGTAGTTACCATGTAAATGTTTTTCGATACAAAGCCGGCTTTCATCATTGGCGGGGTCTGTATCTGCCTTAACGGTCAGTGCCGGCCCACAAACTTGTTGGAGGCGTTCGGCGCTTTGTTTGGCACTTGCTTTGTCATCCAGCCGAATATTCGGCTCTTTGAGCAAAGCGTGCAGCACTTCTTCGTCGATGAAACGTGATAGCCGACCTATAACAGCCTCCGCCAAAAAATACTGATTGGCTAGGTGTTCCAGGGTTTCACCTTCCAATATTTTGCCGGCCTGGTCTGTATGCAATTCAGCCCCGACCAATGCCAGGCGCAGGATGTGACTTTTCAATTCATGATCGTCTTTGAGGTAGCGCTCTTCTTTTCCTTGCTTGATCTTGTATAGGGGGGGCTGAGCAATATAAACGTGCCCACGCTCAACTAATTCGGGCATTTGGCGATAGAAGAAGGTCAAGAGCAGCGTTCGAATGTGCGAGCCGTCTACATCGGCGTCAGTCATTATGATGATACGATGGTAACGCAACTTGTCCGCACTATATTCGTCCTTACCTATGCCGGTTCCAAGTACCGTTATTAATGTAGCTATTTCTTGCGAAGCTATGAGTTTTTCAAAGCGGGCTCGCTCCACATTCAGAATTTTTCCTTTAAGTGGCAGAATAGCCTGGAATTTTCTGTCACGCCCCTGTTTTGCCGAACCACCGGCCGAGTCTCCCTCTACCAAATATAACTCCGATAGAGCAGGATCCTTTTCCTGACAATCCGCCAGCTTTCCGGGCAAACCCATGCCATCCAGCACTCCTTTGCGACGAGTAAGCTCCCTTGCTTTCCTGGCCGCCTCTCTGGCTCTGGCCGCCTCAATAATCTTGCCGCATAAAATCTTGGCATCCGCAGGATTTTCTTGCAGATACTCCCCCAATTTAAGCGCAACGATTTCCTGGACTGCGGGCTGGACTTCGCTGGAGACGAGTTTGTCTTTTGTTTGAGAAGAAAACTTGGGCTCTGGCACTTTCACTGAAAGAACTCCAGTTAACCCCTCTCTCATGTCATCCCCGGTTGTCTCTACCTTTGCTTTCTTTGCCAAGTCATTTTCTTCAATGTATTTATTGATAACTCGGGTCATTGCCATCCGCATGCCGGTAAGGTGTGTACCTCCATCACGCTGCGGAATATTGTTCGTGAAACACTGGACAATTTCAGAATAACTATCATTCCATTGCATTGCCACTTCAACCACTATTCCGTCTTTTTCTCCTGACGCATGAAATATTTTGTTATGTAATGGCGTCTTGGTCTTATTCATAAATTCGACAAAACCCTTTACTCCACCCGAATGAGCGAAATTCTCGCTTTTGCCTGTGCGCTCATCTATAAGCTCTATCTTTACCCCATTATTCAAAAAAGATAATTCTCTTAAACGTTTAGCAAGAATTTCATAGTGAAACTCCACATGACCAAAAATTTCCCTGTCGGCCAAAAAGTGAACTTCCGTTCCCCGCTTTCTCGTGTCTCCGAGTGCTTTCAAAGGGGAAACTTCCACACCATTTTGTATTTCGACCAAACGATCCTTTACGGCGCCTTTATTAAACTCAACAAAATATTTTTTGCCATCTCGACAGATAGTCAATCTCAACCACTCTGAAAGACCGTTAACACAGCTAACGCCTACGCCATGCAGACCACCTGAAACCTTATAACTGTTTTGATTAAACTTCCCGCCGGCGTGCAAAACGGTCATGACGATTTCTGCTGCGGACCGTTTTGGCTCGAATTTGTCGTCAAACTTTATACCAACCGGGATGCCGCGCCCATTATCTGAGACAGAAATTGAGTTATCTGCATGAATAACAACCTTAATATCATCGCAATAACCAGCTAAAGCCTCGTCAATGGCATTATCCACCACCTCAAATACCATATGATGCAAGCCTGTTCCATCAGAGGTGTCGCCGATGTACATGCCTGGGCGCTTTCTCACAGCCTCCAAACCTTCGAGCTGTTGAATGCTTGATTCGTCGTAATTATCGTTCATGGTTTTATAAAAACTCGTCTTTCTGTTTCACGTGGAACCACTCAAATGCGCATCGGCATGACAACATACTTGAAATTTTCATCATTGGGTATTGTTATCAAAATGCTACTATTAGGATCTCCGAAAGAGAAAATTACCTCTCCTGATGAGATATTGTTTAATCCATCCAGTAAGTAATTAACATTAAACCCAATATCTAGCGCAGCCCCATGGTAAGAGGTTTCTATGTCCTCTTGCGCCTCTTCCTGTTCGCTATTGCTGCTAATGACTCTCAGGTTTTTTTCGGTCAATACAAACCTAACCCCTCTGAATTTCTCATTAGACAGAATAGCCGCTCTTTGCAGTGCTTGTAATATATTCAGACGATCTAGGGGTAGGTGATTTGTGTACGCAGGAATCACCCGACTATAGTCCGGAAACTTTCCGTCAATTATTTTTGAGGTCATCGTTACATCGGAGAAAACCATTTTCACCTGATTTTCTCCAAATTCAAAAGATATTTCTTCTTCTGAATCAGACAAAAGCTTTAATAGCTCGTTAATTGTTTTCCTAGGAAGTATTGCTTCGCTTTTCTGATACGAATTTTCCAGCCCCGTACTGGCATAAGCCAAACGATGTCCATCAGTTGCTACTGCCTTAATGGTGGTATTTTCAATTACCAACAGAACACCATTTAAATAGTATCTAACATCTTGCTGGGCCATCGCATACTGGACTGCAGTCAATAATTTTTTTAGTTCTTTTTCTTTTATTTGAACCTTTTGAAGATTATCTGTTTGTTCAGATACCTGAGGAAAATCTCGAGCCGGCAAGGTTTGCAGGCTGAATTTGCTTTTACCCGCCTTTATCTGGAGTTTCCCTCCTTGTGTATCTAGGGACACTTCACTGTTGTCGGGTAATACCCGCAAAATTTCTTGGAGTTTTTTTGCGCCGACAGTGATTGATTCGTTATTAGAAGACTGTTCATCTCTACTTAAAATCGTCGAAATTTGGATTTCCAGATCAGTAGCGATAAACCGATAATTTGTCCCTTCTTTTTGGATGAGCACATTTGAAAGAATAGGAAGCGGCTGTTTGCGCTCGACAACACCGGTAATTGTTTGCAAAGGCTTTAATAAAACTTCTTTATTTATTTTTTCAATAAACATTTTTTATCCTTTAAACAATATTTAATTCATTAATAATATGTTAATAACCAATTTAATAAATATATATCAATTGATTATGGCAAAAAAACCATGTTAGTAAGTTCAAGTGATAGTTGAAGACTACCTGTGAATACTTTTCAAAATATCACCTTCAATAGATATATATCCACAATTAATTTCTTAATGTTTGGTTCAGCAAAGTAAAGTCAGCATTGATTAAATTATCAATATTTCTTAGGTTTTCTATGGTCTTGCAGGCATACAAGACGGTAGTATGATCCCTGTCACCAAAAGCCATACCGATTTCTGGAAGGCTTAATTGAGTCAACTCCCTAGCTAAATACATAGCAATTTGGCGAGGGCGGGCAATGGCCCGGGTCCTTTTTTTTGATAATAAATCTACAACCCTAATTCGATAATAGTCGGCAACAGTTTTTTGTATATTTTCAATTGAAACCTGCTTGTTCTGTGATGCGAGCAAGTCCCGGAGCGCTTCTTTAGCCAATTCAACAGAAATCGGCTGTTTATGAAATTTTGAAAAGGCTTCAATTCTTATTAATGCGCCTTCCAGCTCTCGTATATTGGACCTGACGTGCTTTGCGATAAAAAAGGCTACGGATTCGTCTATAGGATTCTTGGTTCTCGTAGCCTTTTGTAAAAGTATCGCCACCCTCATTTCTAAATTAGGGGGCTCAATAGCTACAGTTAGCCCCCATCCAAATCGCGAAGTTAGCCTGGGTTCAATGCCGGAAATTTCTTTTGGGAATGTGTCACAGGTGATAACGACCTGCTTGTGACTATCAATTAAAGAATTCAAAGTGTAAAAAAACTCTTGCTGAGTACCTGGCTTATCAGCAATAAATTGAATGTCATCAATTAATAACAGATCAAGCGAGTTATAAAATGATTTAAATTCATCAAATTTTTTTGTTTGGAAAGCCCTGACGACGTCTGAAATATAATTTGTAGCATGCACATAAAATATTTTCGCTTTGGGATCCTGTTTTTTTACATGATTTCCAATAGCCTGAATTAAATGTGTTTTACCTAATCCCACCCCCCCATAAATGAATAACGGGTTATAGCTAATTCCAGGAGACTCAGCAACTTGAAGGGCGGCTGCATGTGCTAATTGATTGGCCTTGCCCAAAACAAAGGTATCAAACGACAATAATTCGTTAAGTTTATTATTTTTTTGAGGTTTTTGCGGTGCGATAGCTGGCGACGCTGTAATGGCGTGCTTATTTTTATCATCCAACTCAGATTCCGGGATTAATAGTGGCTTAGACTCTAATCGGAGATCAATTTTGGGGACTTCTGACAAGATGGATTCGGCTTGCTTGATAATTTCAGGCAAAAAGCGCTCTTGAACCAGTTTCAACGTAAAACTGTTAGGAACTGTGATAGTTATATTATTCCCTTTAATATCAAACACCAGCGGCTTGATCCAGGAATTAAATTGTTGGGGAGGGAGCTTATTCTCAAAAAACCTAAGACACGAATCCCATATAGACTTGTCAGACATAGACTTTATAAATTTTCAAATACTACTCAAAACCAATTTAATAAGTGTACTAGTAAAATGAGAAGTTATCCACAGGCCTGAAAGTCTCAAAACTTAAAATTAAGCTTGACATAACTGCCAGCAAATATTGTAATCGCGGGTTCTTTGAATTTGGATATCTACTAAGTAAAGTAAAGGTACAGAAATCATGAAACGTACATATCAACCATCGGTTACCAAAAGAAAACGCACCCATGGCTTTTTGGTGCGAATGAAATCCAAGGGCGGTCGCTTGGTAATTAAAGCGCGCCGGGCCAAGGGGCGCACCCGACTTGCCGTTTAGTAGGCAAACCCTACCCAACTATCGCCGGCTGAATTCCAGCGAAGAATTTGAGCTGGCGCTCACCGGGTTTATTAGCAATAACAGGTGGTTTTCTGCCTATGCACGTGGGAATAAGATCGGGGTATCTCGGCTTGGCGTGGTAGTTAGTAAAAGAATAATTCCACATGCTGTAACCAGAAACTTTGTTAAGCGGTTAGTGCGGGAAGAATTCAGGCGTAACTTTCCGGTTAAATATGCCGTTGATATTGTGATTCGCCTTCGGCGTCCCCTTAACCACTTGGCTGCAGATGAAGGGCAAAAGGCGCTGGCTCAACTATTGGCCATTATTCAAAAAGATGCGACAACTTCTGATTAAAATTATTGAAATTTATCAGTTGTTAATTAGTCCATTGTTTCCGCCTGCATGTCGTTTTGTGCCGACATGTTCATGTTATGCGCATGAAGCCATAACAAAGTATGGGGTCTGGAAGGGGCTCTGGTTAAGCATTAAGAGGATTTTGCGTTGCAACCCATGGAATCCAGGCGGCTATGACCCCATTCCATAGCATTTCATAGGTGATCCAAATGGATTTTCAGCGTCTGTTTTTGTTCCTTATCTTTTCCTTTTCCGTGCTGTTGTTATGGGACAATTGGCAGCGCTCGCAGCATCCTGCTGTTGTGCAGACATCGCAAAAAGAGGTGCCCCCTGCGGCAATTTCACCTGAAGCCACGACAAATTTAGAAACGCCAGCCAAGCCATTGGCATTGCAGCAAAAGTATCAGGCGGGTAATAAAATCGAAGTAAAAACAGATTTCCTTGATGCAGAAATCAATACCGCAGGAGGCGACCTAAGTCAGCTTCAATTTTTGAAGCATCGCGACGCCAATGATAAGAGCAAGCCGTTCACGCTGCTGCAAGATCACAAATCAGAAGTGTACGTTGCTCAATCAGGACTGTTGGGTGAGGAATTGCCTACTCATAACACAGCATTTACTTTTGAGGGCGGAAATGTACAGCAGCTTGCCGAGGGCAAGAATGAGATCGAGATCAGCTTGGTGGCAATGACCCCACTGGGGGTTAAGGTAACAAAAACCTTCACATTTCATCGATCAAGCTATTTGATAGATATCTCTTATAAAATCGAAAATAACGGGACAAAATCCTTGTCGCCATCGGCGTATTTCCAATTGGTGCGAGATACCAATAAGCCGGAAGGTGACTCAAGATTCGTATCTACCTACACCGGCCCGGTCGTTTATACGGATAAAGAAAAGTTTCAAAAAGTAGACTTCGCCAGCATTAAGAAAAACAAGACCAATTATCCCAAGACAACCGATAATGGCTGGATTGCAATGCTGCAGCATTACTTTGTTGCGGCCTGGTTGCCTCAAGGAAACATCAAGCGGGAGTTTTACACTCGAGAATTAGAAAATAATTTGTATTCGGCGGGCGTTATTTTGCCTGTTGCCACTATAGAACCAGGCAAAACAGGCTCGGTGGCCATATCGTTGTATGCCGGCCCGGCGCAAACCTCCTTAAACAAAATTGCGCCAGGCTTGGGTTTAACCGTCGATTATGGCTGGCTTACAGTCATAGCAACCCCCTTGTTTTGGTTGTTAACTCTATTTCATGGTTGGGTCGGCAATTGGGGGATTGCGATCATTTTGTTGACCGTGCTGATTAAATTGATTTTTTTCCCGCTGTCGGCTGCAAGTTATCGCTCCATGGCTAAGATGCGGGTAGTTGCGCCCAAGCTGGAGAGAATTAAAAAACAATATGCGGATGACCGCGAACAACTCCATAAGGCAATGATGGAGTTGTATAAAACGGAAAAAATTAATCCATTGGGCGGCTGTTTGCCGATCCTGATTCAGATTCCGGTATTTATCTCGCTTTATTGGGCGATTCTTTCCAGCGTCGAATTGCGCCATGCCCCATTTTTTGGCTGGATTAATGACCTGTCGGCGGCCGATCCATACTATGTATTGCCGCTGATAATGAGCGTCAGCATGTTTGTCCAAACCAAATTAAATCCAGCCCCACCGGATCCGCTCCAAGCAAAGGTTATGCAGATCATGCCGCTAGTATTTGGGGTGGTGTTTTTCTTTTTCCCCGCCGGACTGGTGCTATATTCTGTTGTGAATAATGTATTGTCCATCGCCCAGCAATGGGTTATCACCCGTTCTGCCGAAGCTAAACCCAAAGGTGTTGGCAAAGCCTGACAATATAGTAGCAATTGCCACTCCTCAAGGCCGGGGGGGCATAGGAATTGTCCGCCTGTCTGGCCCCGATCTCACCAATATAATTGCCGGCATTCTGGGGAAGCCCCCTGTGCCACGACAGGCGAACTATGCCGCTTTTCTGGATGCACAAGGCCAAATTCTAGATCAGGGCATAGCCTTATATTTTCCAGCCCCGCACTCATATACCGGAGAGAATGTGCTAGAGCTGCAGGGGCATGGTGGCATTGCGATGCCGCAGCTGATATTGCAGCGCTGCCTGGAGCTAGGCGCGCGGCTTGCCGAGCCGGGTGAGTTCACACAGCGTGCTTTTCTAAACAATAAGCTTGATCTTGCCCAAGCAGAAAGCGTGGCTGACCTCATTGATGCTACAACCAGCCAAGCCGCCCGGAGTGCCATGCGGTCTTTGCAGGGGGAATTCTCACGGGCGGTACACAACATAACGAACGCCCTGATTCATTTGCGCATGCTGGTTGAGGCCATGCTGGATTTTCCCGAGGAAGAAGTTGACCTTGCTGATATAGGGCGGCGCGAAAACAGTCTCCACGAAATCATATTTGACCTCGAAAAGGTGCTTATGCTCGCAAAACAAGGCAGTTTGTTGCGGGAAGGTGCGCATGTAGTGCTGATAGGGGAGCCCAATGTTGGCAAGTCCAGCCTGCTTAACCGGCTTAGTGGTGAGGAGGTGGCATTGGTAAGCGATATTCCGGGCACAACCCGTGATGTCATTCGACAGGCTATCCAATTGAATGGCATTCCCTTGCATATAATCGATACCGCCGGTCTCAGAGAGGCCATGGACAAAATAGAACAAATGGGAATCGCACGCACGCATGAAACTGTAAAAAAGGCGGATATCATTCTATTGCTGGCAGATACGAATGCCGTGTCGGCGGAGGAAGGCCTGAAAGTTCTTGCCAGCCTGCCCCCCGACATTCCTAGGCTGGAGGTTTTTAACAAGATAGATCTTACCGGTCAGCCCCCCCATCTTGAAGAAAAAAACGGGCAAAGCAGGATATTTTTATCTGCCAAAACAGGCGCAGGGATAGACTTGTTATATAAGAAATTGCTGGAGTTGGTGGGCTGGCATCAAGAGTCCGGCGTGTTTATGGCGAGAGAGCGCCATCTCCAAGCCTTGCTGGAGGCCTTGGGTCATCTGCGGTCGGCCGCTGCGATAACAACCCAAACCGAGGTTTTGGCTGAAGAGCTGCGACTTGCCCAGGAGGCATTAAACGCCATTACCGGAGAATTTACTGCAGACGATTTGCTGGGCAAGATTTTTGGCAGTTTCTGTATCGGCAAGTAACCCTGTTTCACGTGAAACATCCTGGAAAATTTCAAAGAAAATCACTTTGCGGTATGATGCGCCCCCTTGCGATAAAAAGCAGATAAATGGACTACCCCAAACAATTCGATGTGATTGTAATCGGCGGCGGGCATGCCGGAACCGAAGCTGCGCTGGCCAGTGCGCGCATGGGTTGTGCCACGCTGTTGTTAACCCACAATATCGAAACTCTTGGGGCAATGTCCTGCAATCCTTCGGTCGGTGGGATAGGCAAGGGGCACCTGGTCAAAGAAGTCGATGCGCTTGGTGGCGCAATGGCAATTTCAACAGATGAGGCGGGCATCCAGTTTCGCATACTCAACTCATCAAAAGGGGCGGCTGTTCGTGCGACACGAGCGCAAGTAGACCGGGCGCTATATAAGCAAGCCATACGGGGCCGGCTGGAAAACCAGCAAAACTTGTGGCTGTTCCAGCAGGCGGCGGATGATTTGCAGGTTGAGCATGGGCGGGCTGTGGGGGTAGTTACCCAGCTTGGGTTGAAATTTTCCGCGAAAGCGATCGTGCTTACCGCAGGAACGTTCTTGAGCGGGCTTATCCACATTGGGCAATCCAACTACCCGGCGGGTCGGGCGGGGGATCCCCCGGCCATAAGTTTGGCGCGACGATTGCGCGAATTAAGCTTGCCGCTGGGAAGGCTGAAAACCGGAACGCCACCGCGAATAGATGGACGCAGCATAGATTACTCGGTTATGCAAGAGCAGCCGGGGGATATGCCGGAACCGGTTTTCTCATTCCTTGGTCGGGCGGAGCAACATCCCCAACAGTTGCCGTGCTGGATTACCCAAACCAATCCCGAAACCCATGAAATTATTCGGGGCGGACTCGACCGCTCTCCATTGTTTACCGGCGTTATAGAGGGGGTCGGCCCCCGTTATTGTCCGTCAATAGAGGACAAGATAACGCGGTTTGCCGAAAAAAATTCTCATCAGATTTTCCTAGAGCCGGAGGGACTTACAACCCGCGAAATCTACCCTAACGGAATTTCAACCAGTTTGCCGTTTGATGTCCAATTGGCCTTGGTTCGTTCGATCAGGGGGCTGGAGAATGCGCATATTACCCGCCCTGGTTATGCTATTGAGTACGATTATCTGGATCCGCGAGGCTTGAGGCGTTCCTTGGAGAGCAAGGCTATAGGCGGGTTATTTTTGGCTGGCCAAATCAATGGGACAACCGGTTACGAAGAGGCGGCAGCGCAAGGATTGCTGGCAGGGATCAATGCGGGATTGCTGGCCCGGGAGCGGGAGACTTGGTGTCCCGGCCGGGATGAAGCCTATTTGGGGGTAATGGTAGACGATCTGATCACCCGTGGTGTATCGGAGCCTTATCGTATGTTTACCAGCCGCGCCGAGTATCGTCTGCAATTACGCGAAGACAATGCAGACTTGCGGTTGACGGAAATTGGGCGCCAGCTGGGCATAGTGGACGATGTTCGATGGCATTCCTTCGAAAAAAAGCGGGAGGCTATCTCCCGCGAGCAAGAGCGGCTGAAATCCACTTGGATAAACCCCAGGATCCTGGAGCAAGAACAGGCTGAACAAATATTGGGGAAGGCCATTGAGCGCGAATATTCACTATATGAATTGTTGCGACGCCCAGAAATCGGTTATGCCGACTTGATGGCCCTGCCCGGGGCGGGGAGCCGGGTCGAGGAAGCCGAGGTTGCTGAACAGGTAGAAATTCAAGCGAAATATCAGGGGTATATTCAGCGTCAAAGCGAAGAAATCGCTCGCCGGGAGCATTATGAGAATCTGGCTTTGCCTGCTGACATGGACTATCGACGGGTTCGCGGTTTGTCGATAGAGGTGCAGCAAAAGCTGAACCAGCATAAGCCTGAAACCATAGGCCAGGCATCGCGCATATCCGGCGTTACTCCCGCTGCCATTTCTTTGTTGTTGGTGCATATGAAGCGTGGCTTCCACACACTCCAGGCGGCTGACGGCGCAGAAAAAAAGTCCGCGTGAGCCCGGAAAAACAATTAACGCAAGGTGTTGCGCAACTCGGCTTGGCGTTCAATGACACCGCAGGCAAAAAATTGTTGCACTATCTGGAGTTGCTGCAAAAGTGGAACAAGGTGTATAACCTGACCGCCATTCGCCAACCGGAACAAATGGTGACTTACCATTTATTGGACAGTCTGGCGGTATTGCCATATTTGGAGGCGGGGCACTGGCTGGATGTGGGGTGTGGTGCGGGACTGCCCGGCCTGGTTTTGGCAATTGCACAACCTGAATGGCGGTTTACGTTGCTGGATAGCAATAGTAAAAAGGCCAGTTTTGTGCAGCAGGCAATCATTGATTTGCAACTGGACAACGCAACTGTCTGTTGCACAAGGGTAGAAAATTGGCAAGTTGACGAAAAGTTTGATGGCATTATTTCTCGAGCATTTGCAAATGTGGCTGATTTTGTTGCCGTAACGCGGCATTTGTTGGCAGAGAAAGGCTGCTGGGCGGCCATGAAGGGGGAGCCGACTCGGGAATTGGCGCAATTGCCCGGGGACATAGAGGTTGAGCGGATAATTTCTCTAAATGTGCCGGGCCTGGAAGGGGCGCGCTGTCTGGTTATGTTGAGAACGAAATAAAAATGGCCAAAATATTAGCGGTTACCAATCAGAAGGGCGGAGTGGGCAAAACTACGACCACGGTTAATCTGGCGGCCAGTCTGGCCGCCATGAAACAGAGGGTGCTCCTGATTGACCTTGATCCGCAGGGAAATGCCACCATGGGCAGCGGGATAGACAAGTCCAGCCTGCAGGCGACCATCTATCAAGTATTGCTCGGAGAGAAGACGTTGCGCGAGGCGTGCACCTATTCGGAAACGGGAAAATATGATGTGTTGCCGGCAAATCGAGAGCTTGCCGGGGCTGAAATCGAGCTGGTAGAAGTACAGGGACGCGAGACCAGGTTGAAGGAAGCGCTGGAAGAGGCCATTGGCGATTATGACTACATCTTGATCGATTGCCCCCCGGCGCTGAACCTGCTTACCTTGAATGGCTTGTGCGCGGCACGGTCGGTGATGATCCCGATGCAATGCGAGTATTACGCCCTGGAAGGGCTGACCGATCTGGTAAATACGATACGGAAAGTGCGTACTCACCTTAACCCTGAGCTGGAAATCGAGGGACTGCTGCGAACCATGTTTGACCCGCGCAACACACTGGCCCAGCAAGTGTCCGATCAGTTGCAGCAGCATTTTGGCGACAAGCTGTATCGTACGGTTATCCCGCGCAATGTGCGTTTGGCGGAAGCTCCCAGCTATGGGGTGCCCGCGCTTTACCACGACAAGCTGTCCAAGGGTACCCAGGCCTATCTGGCATTGGCCGGAGAAATGCTTAATAACGCGGCGCAAACCGCACAAAATAATTAAGGAACCAAGGTTATGGCAAAACCAAATAAGGGATTGGGGCGGGGGCTGGATGCGCTGCTGTCCAGCAGCAATACAGGGGTTGAGGATGAGTTGCGCGAGCTGAAAGTCGGGCAGCTCAAGCCCGGCAAATACCAGCCGCGCAGCCATATGGATGAGGCACAATTGAACGAATTGGCGGCTTCGATCAAGGTGCAGGGGGTGATCCAGCCGATTTTGGCGCGCACCCTGCCGGACGGAAGTTACGAGATTATTGCCGGCGAGCGACGCTGGCGCGCAGCCCAATTGGCCGGACTGGCTGAGGTTCCCGTCCTGTTGCGCAAAGTGCCGGACAATGCGGCGCTGGCCATGGCCTTGATAGAAAATATCCAGCGAGAGGACCTTAATCCGCTGGAAGAGGCGGTGGGCATTCAGCGCCTGATCGATGAATTTAAGATGACACATCAGGCGGCGGCTGATGCGGTTGGCCGTTCGCGCAGCGCAGCCAGCAACTTGTTGCGCCTGCTCAAACTGCCGCAACAAGTGCAGTCTCTCTTGATGGAAAACAGGCTCGATATGGGGCATGCCAGGGCGCTGCTGGGCCTCGAAAGCGCATCCGCTCAAGTTGTCGCAGCCAACAAAATAGTCATGGAAGGACTGTCGGTGCGCGAGGCGGAAAAGCTGGTGCAGCACACCGCAAACCCGCCAGGCAAGCCGCAAAAAAACAAGCCGCATCGCGACATCATCCGGTTGCAGGAGCAGATTGCTGAACATCTGGGAACCAAGGTTGGCATCCAGCACGGCAACAAGGGATCAGGCAAGCTGATTATCACATACAAGACACTCGACCATTTGGATGATGTCCTGTCGAGGCTGGGAATGGGCCGGCAAGAATGAGCCTTGGGCATGCGTCGATTTACACGACAAAATTTGACAGCTTTTTCTAATATTGCTAGGATGCACCGTTGTGTTGAGTAGGCATCATGCGTCTTGAACACCTCCGGTTGGCTGGTGTGCAGGGCGCGATAACAATAATCGGTGCCACGGTTGCCTATGCCATCGTTACTCCCTTGGCAGCAAAATCGGTCGCATACGGAAGTGGGGTTGCCGTGCTGGGCACGCTCTTTCTTGCCTGGCGGTTGGTGACGGGGAGGCGCCACGAGCATCTTGGTGCGGAGAGAGTCATGCGACACGCTTACCGCACGGCAATAGAACGGTTCATGCTGGTGGTATCACTGCTGGTTATAGGGTTGAAATTTTTTAAGCTTGCGCCTTTGGAATTAATGGCGGGCTTTGTTGCGGGGCAGCTGGCGTGGCTGGTTATCCCGATTTGGGCGAGATTGAGAACGTAACAATGACAACTGAAGCGCTGACGTCATCGGAATATATCAAGCATCATTTAACGAACCTGACTTGTGGCATGCACGAGGGTGCATTTCATTGTGCTCACAATGCCGAAGAGGCAAAAGCCATGGGTTTCTGGGCAATCAATGTCGACACCCTGAGCATGTCTCTGCTTCTGGGCTTGGTGTTTCTGGTGCTTTTCCGCGGGGTGGCAAAAAGCGCAACGACGGGCGTTCCCTCCGGCATGCAGAACTTTGTCGAGTGGATGGTCGAATTCGTTGACAACAGTGTACGCGGCTCCTTCACTGCGAGGAATGCGCTGGTTGCGCCGCTGGCGCTAACGATATTCATCTGGATTTTTCTGATGAACCTGATGGACTTGGTCCCGATCGATTTTGGGCCGAAGACTTTGGCGGCAATGGGTATTAGCCACTTCAAGCTGGTGCCGTCTACTGACCCGAATGCCACGTTCGGCATGTCGCTTTCAGTATTTGCCCTAGTGCTGTTTTATAGCATCAAGATGAAGGGTGCCGGCGGTTTCTTTGCCGAACTGGCTTTCCAGCCGTTCCCGAAATTTTTGTTCCCGATCAATCTGCTGCTGGAAGGTGTAAACCTGATTGCCAAGCCGATTTCGCTGGCATTGCGTCTTTTTGGCAATATGTATGCAGGTGAAATGATCTTCATTCTGATCGCGTTGATGGGTGGTGCGTGGGCTGGCGCCAGCCTGGGTAGCGTGACCTTGTTCGGTTCGCAAGTTGTGCTGTCTCTGGGCTGGGGAATCTTCCACATCCTGATCGTGACGCTGCAGGCTTTCATATTCATGACGCTGACCATCGTTTACCTCGACATGGCGCATCAGGAACACCACTAGATTTTTACGATTTGTTTGCTTAATTTTTTCAATAGGAGATTAAAAGATGGAACTCGCAACCCCCTTGCTCTACATCGCTGGTGCACTGATGATGGGCCTTGGTGCTCTCGGCGCATCCGTGGGCATCGGTATCCTTGGTGGCCGTTTCCTGGAGGGTGCCGCTCGTCAGCCTGAGCTGATCCCGATGCTGCGTACCCAGTTCTTCGTGGTAATGGGTCTGGTGGATGCGGTGCCGATGATTGCGGTTGGCTTGGCTATGTATGTAATGTTTGCGGTGGTCAAGTAAGCAAAGCGACCCACACATAACGTTCTAGGAAAGGTTCCCGCATGAATATCAATGCGACCCTTCTCGGCCAGGCAATCATGTTTGCATTGTTTGCCTGGTTCTGCATGAAGTTTATCTGGCCCCCGCTTACAGGTGCCTTGGATGCACGCAAGAAACAGATAGCCGATGGCTTGGCAGCAGCCGAGCGCGGCAAACTGGACATGGAGCTGGCCTCCAGGCGTGCCACTGAGATGCTGCGCGAAGCCAAGGAAAAAGCAGCCGAGATCATCGCCAATGGCGACAAGCGCGCCAGCGAAATCATTGAGGAGGCCAAGGCCCAGGCCAAGGTCGAAGGCGAGCGCATCTTGGCCGGTGCCAAAGCCGAGATCGAACAGGAAATGTTCCGTGCCAAGGAAGAGTTGCGTACCCAGGTGTCCGCGATTGCACTGGCTGGTGCCGGCAAGATCCTGTCGCGTGAAATCGATGCCAAGGCGCATAACGACCTGCTTGAAAAACTCGTTGCGGAAATTTAATTGCCATGTCTGAAGCCATAACAGCTGCACGCCCTTACGCCCAGGCCGCTTTCGATGAGGCGCAAAAGCTTGGCGATCTGAAAGGGTGGTCCGAAGTGTTGCAGGCGGGGGCGCTGGCAATCGGCAATCCAGAGGTCAGCGTCGTTATTGCCAGCCCGCGGGCGACTCATAAACAGGTTGAGGAACTGATGCTGGCGCTGTGCGGCACCCAGGCGGGATCGATGCAGGCCAATTTCATCAAGCTGCTGGTGGAAAACCGGCGCCTGGAGTTATTGCCAGAAATCGCTGCGCTGTACGAAGTATTGCGTGCCGAGGCAGAGAAGTCCGTTGATGTGACCGTAACCTCGGCCTTTGAGTTGAACGAAGCACAAAAACAGAAAGTTACCGACTCGCTGAAAAAGCGCTTGGGACATGAAATCAAGCTCAATTGTGCTGTTGATGGCGCACTGCTGGGCGGCATCGTGATCCGCGCCGGTGACAAGGTTATAGATGGCTCTGCACGTACGCGCCTGACCGAATTGGCGAACGCACTGGCCTGATGACAGGTTTATCGAAATAAGGAAAATCAGATGAAGCTCAACCCTTCTGAAATTAGCAATTTGATTCGCAGCCGTATTGAAAACTTCGAAGCGCTGACCCAGGCTCGCACCGAGGGTACCGTGGTCAGCGTGACCGACGGTATCGTGCGTGTCCATGGCCTGTCCGACGTGATGCAGGGCGAAATGCTGGAATTCCCCGGCAACACCTTCGGCCTGGCTCTCAACCTCGAGCGTGACTCGGTCGGTGCTGTGGTGCTGGGTGAGTACGAGCACATCTCTGAAGGCGACACCGTCAAGTGCACCGGCAAGATTCTCGAGGTGCCGGTAGGCCCCGAGCTGCGCGGCCGCGTGGTGAATGCGCTGGGCCAGCCGATCGACGGCAAGGGCCCGATCAATGCCAAGCTGACCGACAAGATCGAAAAGGTTGCGCCGGGCGTGATTGCCCGTAAATCGGTGGACCAGCCGGTGCAGACCGGTCTCAAGTCGATTGACTCCATGGTGCCGATTGGCCGCGGCCAGCGCGAGCTGATCATCGGCGACCGCCAGACCGGCAAGACTGCGGTAGCGGTCGATGCCATCATCAACCAGAAGGGTCAGAACATGACCTGTATCTACGTGGCGATTGGCCAGAAGGCCTCTACCGTTGCCAATGTAGTACGCAAGCTGGAAGAGCATGGTGCGCTGGAATACACCATCGTGGTTGCCGCAACTGCCTCCGATTCCGCGGCGATGCAGTTCCTGGCACCGTACACCGGCTGCACCATGGGCGAATACTTCCGC
>Ga0078972_1010771_pt1 | contig 16815 bp, 17 predicted proteins | sample YelNatPaOPGAMG01_FD_67568 | JGI IMG/M metagenome (GOLD analysis project Ga0078972, IMG submission 67568) | Hot spring thermophilic microbial communities from Obsidian Pool, Yellowstone National Park, USA - OP-RAMG-01 (SPADES assembly) (version 2) | ecosystem: Environmental > Aquatic > Thermal...
GGAGGAGGCCATGAAAAGATTCAGGGAGTTCAGTGACAGATGGTCTGGAATGTATCCAAGGCCATTATACAACATGGAAAAGAACCTCGGTTCTCTGCTGAAATATTATGAATATCCAGAATCAATAAGAAGATCAATACATTCAACAAATCTCATTGAGAGGATGAACAAGGAGATAAGAAGGAGGATCAAGATCATTGATTCCCTTCCATCGGAGGAGAGTGCAATGAAGATCATATATCTTAGTGCAGCTGAGATAGATGAAAAATGGTCCATGAGAACACTGAGGGGATTCCTTTTATGCAGGGATGAGATCAGTGAAATGTTCCAGAGGAGGTATCCTTAGATTACACAACATTTGAAACGCTATGCAAACATTCCAATGGATCTAGTGAAGAATCCTGTAAGTGTTGATTCCTGAAGATCATCAAGTATCGATTCAACAAAGTTTCCCGTCTTTGAATCCTTCAGCAGTGCACGGTACTTTTCAGTACCGTCAATGTGCACATACTGTTCGTCATATACAAAGTAACCGGATGATTCCATCATGCTTCTTTCCGGTGGTGGAACATTCCTCCTGACAGTTTCATGTGATATGATGGTTTTTCCAATGATGCGGAAAAGATCTGCAGCCTTCCTGAGTGATGTCTTCACTCTGGTTTTAATGCTTTGTACTTGTATAGCTCACCCAAAACCACACAACTCTTTTCTCAATATTTTATCCATCTCAACGAACAGGTTCTTGCCCTGCAGTCTCCATGTTGACAGCAGGGATGCAATATACTGGTAGTTCTGTGATCCTGATTCCGATCTGAATGTTCCGATGATCTTTCTTATGACAACATGTTCCCTTATGGCCTGTTCCGCCAGATTGTTGGTTGGTTCCACGCCTGGATACAGGAGGCAGGTGAACTATGATCCGAGACCGTTCCCTATGTACTCAAGAGGTTTGTGAAGATCCCCACAGGAATCATAGAGTTTCACAAGATCTTCCATCTTCCTGTCAAACTCTTCCTTCATTGCCTTCCTCTGAACCATATCTTCCGATTTCAGCGCTTCCTTCAGATCACTGAAAATGGAATGTATCTCATCAGAGATCTTTGCACCTGTTTCTGATGATTTGAATGCATCCACCTCCCTTATGAGATGTGACCAGCATCTCTGTATTATGGTCAGGTATGAATACGCTTTCCATCCGTCCACTATGGCAGGACCATGGATTACCAGATATCAGAGATCCAGATACTCATGGAATCCCGTGGAATAAGAATATCCACAGGTGAAATATCCAATCTAACAAAGGAATTTCTCCTGAGATTTTACTGCATACACAGGAGGCACATGAAGGATCTGGATCTGAAGGAATATGTCCTTCATCTTGATGGCACAGGTGAGTCCGGCGATGATATTGTATTCATGGCGAAGGACGGACTGTCGGGAATAACCATGGATGCCTGCATAATGCCTTCAGAAAGCAGTGAATACATCAAACCGTTCCTCAAGGGAATAGAGGATGTTTTCTGGAATCCTGTATCCGTCCTGAGAGACATGGGAATTGCCATAAAGGAATCCGTATCTGCAATATTTCCTTGAATACTGCAGCTGATCTGCCATTACCATTTCGTGAAGGATCTCGGGAAAACAGTATTCAAATCCTATACAGAACTGCGATCCTCAATGGTGGCAACAAAGGCACTTGCATCCATATCTGAAAAGAACATGCCCGAGAAGGGTGAAGGTATAGAATATGCTGAAAAACTCTGGATTGCAATAGCATCTGAATACGTATTATATCCAAGGAACATACCAGGCAAGTATCCTTTCCTGTTGCCATATTTTGACATACTGAAGAGATGTATGGAGATTGAAGACATGCTTGATTCAATCATGGGGTGGAATGCATCACACCTGATGACTGTTAAACCCGTAATGGATCTCTATTCCACGGTGAGAGAGATCACTCACGATCCAATGGTACTTGAGAACTACAGGATCATTGTAAGGGTGTGGAAATGGTTCGAGAACACAAGGAAAGCACTCATGGTCTCAAGGGCACTGAATTCTAAAGAAGCGGTAAAAGCTTTGGACATTGGGGCAATTGGAATCGATCTGAACAAAGCACTATCTGATATAATAAAGGAGGGAGAATTCGCAGGCGGTGATCTGGAAAGAATATCACGAATATTCGAAAACCGCATAGAGGATCACAGGGAAGAACTCCTTTCCCCTGTGATTGGAAAAAATGGGAATACAATCAATGTTGTGAGGCACAATGGAATAGAGGAGATAGGCCAAAGATGGTCAAGAATGCACATCCGCCGTAGAACAGGAAGAACACAGACGACAGGGGAGATGACGATGTATGGCGCCCTTACTGCAGTTCTTTCTAACATTGAGAATAAGCATTGCAGTGAAAGGGTTCTTTCAAAGATTGATTTCCTGAAGGAATTCTCATCCATCACAAAGGAGGAAATGGATAACGCAGGGAAACTCATAAGACCAAATCCACGTGTTCCAATAATCCGGAAAGGCAAAGAAAGAAAGACTATCCTGGAAGCTCTGGTGAAGATACTGGAAATTAACGATAACTTATCCGGGAAGGATCTGAAAGCATGGGTTCAATCGATCAAAATCTAAGACTTTTTGATGCAATATTTTTGACAATGTTTCGAAAAGCAAAAGTTTTTAAATGGAACTTATCTCGGGTGCATGGTGAAAACTATAATAAACAAAGGAAAGGTTACTATAATAACTACTGTTGCAGTTGTAATCATTATGGCATTGAGTATGCTATTTGTGCCCGTGAATTCTGGAGGTATTTCCGGATTGTATTATTCGCCTCAAGTATCAGGAAATAATGCTTCAAGCAACACATTCTATATAGCTGTGGACAGTTATGGAAGTTTTACTCCAAACCTAAATCCGTTTAGTCCAGTAGCACTTCAGCCTTATGGGTATTCTAGTTTGTCGTTGGTTTTCAGCCCACTTATGTACCTGATGAACGGTCAAAGTCCTGAGCCGGGTGTGGCAACCTCTTACAGTTACGCCTCAAATCTCACAAGCGTTACTTTTCATTTAAGAAGCGACGTGGAATATAACAATGGACAGCCATTCAACGCCTCTGATGTCCTGTATTCTTTCACATACATAATGCAGCATCCTGCGATCGATTCACAGGGACTTGACAAGTTCGTAAAATCTATTGCTGTAATTGGAAACAGTGTAACGTTCAATCTTAACAATACTGCATATACCGACCTTTACAGTATTATGTCACAACCAATGCTATATCCAGCCCAGTGGGAAAACATCACTGACCCACAGAGTGCCGTCTTGACAAATCCAATAGGCACTGGCCCATTTATAGTTTCTTCTGTTTCTTCTACAGGTTTTACGTTTACATGGAATAGCCATTATTACTATACAGGTTCACATCTCCAGACAGTAATTCTTCAATCCTATCCAACAGTAAGCGCTGAGGCAAATGCACTTGATGCAGGAACCATAAACTGGCTCTCCGGTGCCTTTGATGCTCAGGCACCTTCATGGGCTTCGCAGAACTCGTCCCATTTCTACTTTGCCCCTCCGTCCGGTTTTCTGATGCTGCAACTGAACAACAACATCTGGCCCTTGAATAATTCATACTTCAGGGCGGCTATTGCAAACGTTTTCAACAGAACTGCTCTCTCAACTGAATCACTCCAGCCACCTGCACAGAATTTCGTTATACCTGCATTGAACAACTACCTTACACCTTCGTTCCTTCAGAAATATCCCAATGGTGCAGTTTATACAAAGAACCTTACACTTGCAAGCAATCTTATGGAAAAAGCTGGTTACCACCTTTCTAATGGGAAATGGCTTGCTTCAAATGGAAGTCAACCAACAATAACTTTATCTGGAAACGGTGCAGCAGCAAATGTGGTTGCTAACCTCAATCATATGGTGACAGAACTTACCAGTTTTGGAATAAAAGCGAACACTTACCTTCCAAGTGGGGCTATCTTCTATTCTAACTTGTACCAAGGTAACTATAGCGCAGGACTGGGTTTTCTAGCAAGCTCAATTAACCCCATAGGTGCTCTTAATGTCTCTTTCTCAAACTACTGGAATGTACCGATTGGAAAAACTGCTATCGGGGATTATTCAAGGTTTGACAATGCGAGCTTTACGCAGAATATTACTCTTGCTGCACAAAAAATCTCGCTATCCGAACAGCAGCCCTATATAATGAACGCATTGAATATACTAGTCAACCAGACTCCTGCTATCCCCATTGCAGAATCAGTCTCACAGAATGAATTCAATACTTTTGGGTTTTCTGGAGTTAACCAGACTTTGTTCAATAATTCTCTATACTCAAACTCATTCGGCCCAGTTGTTTCAATAGCAGTACCTCTGGTAGGTGTCCACTTCAATTCCAATAAAGCAATTACTTCGCCAATATCTACAACAGATTATGCCATAATAGGGGTCATTGTTGTTGCTGCTGTTGTAATTGGGGTAGGGTTAGGGATTAGAAGAAGAGGCAAGAAAGAGGATTAAGAGTTCTATGATCCCAAAATATGTGATCAGAAAATCTATTTTTTATTTTTTATCTTTTTGGTTTATTTTATTTTTAGACTTCCTAATTCCCCACCTTATGCCTGGAAATCCAGTGGATGCTGTTATTGGTTCTTTATCGCAAACTAGGTCACTCTCGGCTCAGCAAATTGAAGCCATAAAATCATCACTTGGATATACGAGCGGACCAATATACCTTGAATTCATTAGTTATGTTAAGGATGTTTTTGCAGGAAACTTTGGGGTGTCTCTTCAGTATTTCCCACAAACTGCATGGTCTGTTATTTCTCAAAGTCTCTCATGGACGATAATACTCTTTGGCCTTGCATTAATTATAAGTTTTCTACTAGGCAATTCTCTAGGTCTAAGATCCGCTCATAAGAGAGGAAAGCCGAGGGATTCAATAATTTCTGTAATATCCATGTTCCTTTACTCTTTTCCTTATTTCTGGTTAGCCTTGTTATTCCTTTTCTTTTTAGCTATTCAAACACATATACTCCCTGAAGCTGGGGCATTTAGTATTGGGGCACAATACTTGTCTGTGGCATATCTGATTTCTGTGGTAACGCATATTATCCTTCCATTAGCAACGCTAATTATCGCTTCATACGGAACGTGGTATCTTGGAATGAGAAATAATACCATTGCTACATTGAATGAAGACTATCTAAAATATGCTGAGATTGCTGGATTGAAGAGAACTACTATTGAAGCATACTCAAAGAAAAACGCAATACTTCCGAATCTTACCGGATTCGCTATGAGTTTGGGGAGTATTATTAGTGGTGGAATACTAGTAGAGATGGTGTTTTCATATCCAGGGCTTGGTTTTGATATTTACAACGCAGTAATAAATGAAGATTTTCCAGTTCTAGAATTGGCGTTTTTCTTAATAATTATATCGGTACTTGTCGCCAACTACATAATGGATCTCCTTTACTACAGGCTTGATCCGAGGATAAGGGAGAGTTGATCGTATGGATATAAGTTCAGCAGAAAATAGTTATCTAAAAATCAGAACTAAGAGAGAGAAAATTAATTCATATATAAAGAAACTCTTTGAAAACAAATATCTTCTTTCTGGTCTTTCAATTGTAATAGGGGTAGTGGTATTTGCAATTGTGGGTTTTTTTGTACATCCATACAACCCATATAGTACATTTGCTAGTAACTTGCCCCCATCTAGTTCACATTTTCTAGGAACTAATTTTTTTGGAAATGACATTTGGTCCCAATATCTCGTGGGCATTTTGCCAACCATAGAAGTATCATTCATAGGAGCAATCTTAGCTTTGTTGGTTGCAGTCATCATGGGAATGTTTGGAGGATATTACAAAGGAATGAAAAATGAGGTTATTTCTTTCTTCATCAACGTTTTTATTCTTATTCCAGGCCTACCACTTGCGATTGTAATTTCATCTGATCTGGAGGCCTCTCATGCAAATCTTGGGACCCTTGCTCTTGTAGCTGTAATTGTAATTACAGGCTGGGCATATGGAGCAAGGACAATAAGGTCTCAAGTAATGTCCATTGCTTCAAGAGACTATATTAGATTCATTAGAAACACGGGTGAATCAGATTTTCGAATAATATTCAGTGAAATTTTTCCGTCGCTTCTTTCTTACATTGGCTATGTTTTTACAAATCTCTTCATAATAGCAATACTTCTCGAAAACAGCCTTCTGTTTCTTGGATTAGGGAATGAGACAATAATCTCACTTGGGTCAATACTCTACTTTGCAAACACCTATTCTGGAATTTTGCTTGGCGAATGGTGGTGGTTTATCCCACCAGGATTAACCATTGCCATAATCGGTGTTGGATTTGGACTAATAAGCCTTGGGCTAGACACGATAGCAAACCCAAGCCTAAGAGTCTTCAAAGAGAACAGGAAGAAAGACAAAAAAATGGAAAGAATATCCTGATGGATTTAAACAATGGAATCGAGGAGAATTTTAGTATATTCCTCTTTTGGGGATGAGAACAACGATGAGACTTCACCATATTCCACTATTTTACCTTTATTCATGACATAAACATCCTCAGCCACATAATTTACAGTTGAAAGATCATGCGTTATGTAAAGAACTCCCAGGTTAAGCTCACGTCTAAGATCAACAAGCAGGTTGAGGATTTCTGCCCTTACGGAAGCATCCAGCATTGAAACTGGCTCATCAGCAACCAGAAGCTTTGCCCCAACTGAGAGTGCCTTTGCAATGCAAACTCTTTGTCTTTGCCCACCCGAAAGTTCATAAGGGAACTTTTCAACAAAGTTCTCTGGAGGCCTTAGTCCAACGAGATTCAACATTGACAAGACATCATTATGTGAGGTTTCCTTTGTACTTATTTTGTTAATCAGTAACGGCCTTTCAATCTGATGCCCAATTTTGTGTATGGGACTCAAAGACGAAAAAGGATCCTGAAAAACCATCTGAACAAGTTTTTTATATCCCTTTTTTTGTCTCCTTGAAATTCTTGTTAGTTCTTTTCCATCAAAAATATATTTTCCTTCAGACAGGGTTTCATCAAAGAGGAATATTTTTCCAACTGTAGTTTTGCCACTTCCAGAGGCACCAACAAGTGCGGATATTTTTCCAGACTCAGTTTTTATACTTGAGTGATCTACTGCTGTAAGAGTCTTCTTGTTGGACCCCCTACCCATATTAAATTTCATGACTGCATCCTGTAGTTCAATCCTGTGGGATTCATTTGAATAGATCTTCCCAATTACACCCGTCCTTGAAGGAATGGTTTCAGGTTCCATCTCGGGAGATTTTTTTGGAAATCTCCCTTTAAATGTATCATCATATCTTATGCACTTAACTGTCTCACCATTGACCTCGTAATCTTTGATTTCAACTTCTTTGCAGATTTCTAGGGCATATGGACACCTGTTGGAAAATGTGCATTTGGTTTGATTCTGGAATACAGTAGTAACCGATCCTCTGATAGTCACGAGTCTTTTCTTTGAATCAGAGATAGATGGAATACTTCCCATTAGAAGCTCAGTATAGGGGTGTAATTTATTTTTAATCACGCTATCTTTTGCTCCTTCTTCTACAATTTTGCCAGAGTATATGATTGAAGTGTAATCCGAAACATAAAATGCAACAGGCAGATCATGAGTTATAAGGAGAATTGTTGTTCCACTTATACTGTTAATCTTTCTAATGGAATCCAGAATATTTTTCTGAACTATAACATCAAGCCCTGTAGTGGGTTCATCTAGAATTATTATATCCGGATCAAGTAGGGTGGCTATCGCAATCATGACCCTTTGTTTCATACCGCCACTTATCTGGTTCTGGTATGAGTTTAGGATATGCTCTGGAAGGTCCACTAGTCCCAGGGCTCTCTTTATCATATCTTTTTCTTCCGATGGGCTTTTCTTACCATGGCTCTGGATAATGTCGTGTATTTCGTCCCCTATTCTCATAACAGGATTAAGGGAGTTCATTGCTGCTTGTGGTACAAATGATATGCTCCTCATCCTTATTTTATTTAGTTTAGATCTGGAAAATTCAAGCAGGTTTTCTCCATTATACTCGATTGACCCACCAATTTTAACCAATGGGTATTTAATAAAACCAATAATTGCATTTGCAAGTGTAGATTTTCCTGACCCTGATTCCCCGACGATTGATGAAATTTTGCCCTTGGGTATGTCCAGTGAAACATTATCAACTGTAATAACTGTCCCTTTTTCTCCTACATAACCTAAAGTTAGGTCACGTATTTTCAATATTGTATCATCGTTCTTATTCAACATAAACTTATCCTCCTAAATGCTTATTTCGTTGGGCAAGATTTCTCCGCAAAGCCAAATATTTCTCATTTTTGGCCCGATTATCACACTTCTGAATATCATTAACATGTTATCAACTTTACTTTATATGGTTTTATCAACCGATCCTAATTTTTTGTAAGATGCAATTTAATTTAACCAGTTTTGGGAAACTGGAGAATTTCTAAATTATATCCTCCTGGATTTCCTCTGGATCAGATTTTCTTGATATGGTTCTTCCCCCATCAATCACTATCTCATTTCCTGTCATGAAAGTATTGTTGTCAGATGATAGGAATTCAAGCAACTTAGCCACCTCTGATTTTCTGCCCATTCTACCAAGCAATGTAGCTGCCCTAGAATCAAGGTCTCTGCTTGGTTCTTCATTTTCAGCTTTTGCATAAATAGGTCCTGGCATGACAAGAGTTACTAGAATTCCATAGGGAGATAAGTCCACTGCCATGCTTTTTGTCATGGACCTCATTGCTCCCTTTACACTTGAATATGGAAATGACGAATTTAGAGGAAAAAATGACTGAACTGCCCCAATATTTATGATCTTACCCTTAATTCCAAATTTGATCATAATTTTTGCCACTGTTTTAGAAAGTAAAAATACGGAAGTAATATTCAAATCAAGCATCCTGTCCCACTCTTCAAGCTCAAGATCGAGTACACTAAATCTTGAATTTTTGGAAGCGTTGTTTATCAAAACATCTACTTGCTGGACCTTTTTTTCAATAGTATTGCAAAGATCTCTTAATTGCCCCCTATCGCTAAGATCTGAACGAATAAAATGAATTTTATCTCCGGACTCTTTAATTATCTGATGTGCTTTCTTTTCATCCCTTCCAATTATGGTTACATTTGCTCCTTCTCTACTAAATAATCTAGCTGTTTCCTCTCCAATTCCGCGAGTTCCACCAGTGATAATTATGTTTTTGTTTTTCAATGTCATTTTTAACCACCTTTCAAAATTCCACTAAAGATGCAGCGTATAACTAATAACTTTCGGTTCAGTCATTTCCATCATTGTTTCATGAACTGATTCCCTGCCTATTCCGCTCATTTTAGGCCCTCCGAAAGGAAGATTGTCCCATCTCAGTCTTGTAGTGTCGTTTATGACTACGGTTCCAACTTCAAGTTTTCTTGAAAGTTTATAGGCTCTTGAAAAATTTCTTGAATAAATGGATGCATTAAGACCGTATCTTGAACTGTTTACCAAACTTAACACTTCTTCGTCTGTATCGAAAACTCTGATGGGAAGAATTGGGCCAAATACTTCTTCCTTTAGAATTGATGTTTCATCTGTAACAGTCTGTATTAATGTTGGAGGGAAGAAAGTTCCTTTTTCAGGAATTGAACTCTGGTAAAGAATCTTTCCTCCACTTTCAACTGACTGTTTTAAAAATTCATTCATCTTTGTCACTGCATCCATACTAATCAACGGTCCAACATCTGTGGATTCCTCTTTGGCATTACCGACTTTCAAATTCTTAATCTTCTCTTTTAGCATAGAAGTGACCTTTTCAGCAACCTTTGAACTGACATACAGCCTCTTGGTTGAGTTGCAGAATTGTCCGGCATAATCATATCTTCCAAAGACTGCTGATGATACTGCCAAATCTAAATCTGCATCATCAAGGATTATTTCGGCATCGCTACCTCCAAGCTCCATAATGGCCCTTGCTCCTCTTAGCATAGCCTTAGATGCGATGCTGAGGCCAACTTTTGAAGAGCCGGTAAAACTGATCAGCCTTATCTTAGGATTTTCAGTCAATTCATTACCTATCATACCTGAATCTCCAGTTAAAATATTTATTGAATATTCAGGAAAACCACTCTTGAGCATTAACTTTGCCAGTTCAATTTGTGTTAGTGGTGCCGATATCGTTGGTTTGTGAACGACTGTGTTTCCCACCGCAAGAGCGGAGCCAACCTTGTGTGCAAAACTGACGGCAGGAAAATTGAAAGGCGTAATTGAGGCAATAACTCCTATAGGTTCTCTCACAGTAAATGCGAACCTATTTTCGTTTCCTCCCGGATATTCGTATAGATCAAGAGGCACAAAAGTACCCTTTTCAACTATTTCTATCTCTGAAGCACATGATTCCAGTATAAAACCCGCGCGCTTTATCTCACCCCTGGCACTCTTAATAGGTCTCCCTATTTCTGCAGACATGATCTGAGATAATCTTTCTATATCACTCTCTATTAACTCCGCTGCTTTTTTGAGATAGCCTCTTCGTGTACTTGAGGAAAGCTTGGAATACGTTTTAAAGGTCTCATGTGCTTTGTTTATTTTATCTCTCACCTGATCCAATGTAAGCATTGGGACATTACCAATTACTTCTAGTGTTGACGGATTAATAACTTCCCTTGAAATTTGTTTAGAACTTGATTTCCTAGAAATATTTTCAGACATTTTAACCGGATAGTTATATTTTTTAAATTATTAAAGTTTGGTCATAACATATTTTATACAATATTTTTTAAAATATTCATAGTAGAAAATTCATTAATACAAAGAGATGATTTCCTTTCTATGAAAATAAAGGACATAAAGACTTTTTTCGCAGCAGCGGTTTGGAGAAATTTTGTCATTGTGCAGGTTACCACCGACGATGGTATTGTAGGGTATGGTGAGGGAACTCTTGGAGATTTTGAAAAAACCATAGAATCGGCCGTAAATGATCTTAAACCATTCCTTATTGGAAGAGAACTGGAAATAACGGAAATTACTAACTTCTTTGTAAGAAACTTTTTTTGGAGAAATGGCCCAATCCTCTCAACTGCTCAAAGTGCAATCGAACAGGCCCTTTGGGATGCTGCAGCCAAGTCAGCCAAAAAGCCGGTTTATGAAATGCTGGGTGGAAAGGCTATCGATAAGGTTAAGGTTTACGGAAACGGATTTATATCTGGAAATGCAACACCCAAAGAATTTGGGGAGGCTGCAATAAAGACTGTAGAAAGAGGTTTTTACGCGCTCAAATTTGACCCATTTGGAGGATCTGGCCCAACTATAACAAGAAAACAGCTTGATCTGGCAAAAATGAGGATTAAGGCAATTAGAGAAAATGTTGGTGAGGACATTGATCTAATGATAGAAGCCCATGGAAGGTTCAACACCAGAACGGCCATTAAAATCGCCAGTGAAATTGCCGATCTGGACCCATTCTGGTTTGAGGAGCCAGTGCCTGAAGAGGATATAATGTCCATGGCAGAAGTCCGGAAAGATTCACCGGTACCAATTGCAACTGGAGAGAGGATAATATCCAGAAACAGGTTCTGGGAACTTCTCTCGAACAGATCTGCAGATATCATCCAACCAGACGTATGCCACATGGGAGGTATCCTTCCTCTTGTGGAAGTTGGTGCAATGGCAAATGTAAATTATGTAACTGTGGCGCCCCATAACCCAAATGGACCTGTTGCAACTGCCGCCTCGCTGAATGCGCTTATAACCATGCCCAATGCTTTGATACTTGAATTCTGGCTTGATGCAGAAACAGTTAGACACGACTTAATAAAAGAGTATTTTACCATCAAGGAGGGATATATATATCCAAGCAAGAAACCTGGCCTAGGCATTGAAATAAACGAGGAAGCACTTATGAAGTATCCGTATAAGAAAATGCACCTTGAATATTTTAGTGAAGAGTATAAATATCATGGGGATGTGAAAAAGTGAAAATAACGAGAATCTTAAAAGGTGCAGGAATAAGAAGTTCTTACGGCACAATGGGCGCATCTGGGGTTGTCTTGATAGAGGATACCAGGAAGATACTTGTGGATGTGGGTCATTTCGGAATACGAGATGCTCTGTTGAGAGAGATGGATAAATGCAGTATAGATGTCACGGATATAGATATAGTGGTCCTGACACATCTTAACTGGGATCACTGTCTCAATATCGACCTCTTTCCTGATGCACGGATAATAATTGGTAAGGATGAACTGTCCAAAGGAACTCTTTCCGGAGTCCCGGATGGCCTTTCTGAGCCTTTCAAAAATTATCTGAAAACTATGAAAGTTAATCCTGTTAATGATGACTATAAAATTACACCCAATGTAACTGTAATTTCTACTCCAGGGCACACCCCAGGGCACATTTCTGTGAAGGTTCTAAATGGTAGTTCCATGACTGTAATGAGTGGAGATGCGATCCCAAACCTGAGATCGTACAGAAGAGGTATGCCTGACCTTGCGTTCTTTAATGAAGAACTGGCCAGGAAGAGCGTTGAAAAAATTAAGAGTCTAAATCCAGATTTAATAATTCCAGGTCATGATGCACCATTTACAAAGAATGGTTATACGCAGAATGACAACATAGACCTTATTTTCAGAGAAGAACAGGAAATTAATACAGTAATAACTTTTGGAAAGACAGTAGCGGATAGGCCGGTGGTATTTAATGCCTGATTTAATTGTTCCAATTGTTACCGCCTTTGAAAAAGGTACTGTATCGACTTCAAAAATGAGAAAGCATGCAGATTATATTTTGAAAAAGGGTGTTGATTATATTTTTCTAAACGGTTCAACTGGTCTTGGCCCATCAATAAGTTATAATGAACGTATTTCAATACTTCATGCTTTTGAGGATATTTCGGACAAGATAATAGTACAGGTTGGCTCATTAAATCTTGATGAAACACTTTCACTTGCTCAGGAAGCTGCTAGGATGAAAGTCCACGCCATTGCTTCATTATCCCCTTATTTTTATCCAAGAATTCCTGAAGAATGGTTGTTAAGATATTTCAAAACTATTTCTGAAATATATCCAACTCTAATTTACAATTTCCCACTCACAACTGGTTATGACCTTACAGCTTCGTTTGTGGAAAAAGCATTATCTGCTGGATCTGACATTATTGGGATAAAAGACACGGTTCAGGATATAACTCACATGCTGCAGATAAAATGGGCAACTGATGAAGAGTTCAAGGTTTATTGCGGACCAGACCCTATGGCGATGTCTGCTTTGAGATCGGGAATGGATGGCGTTGTTGGAGGAAGTGGAAACTATGTACCTGTGATTCTGAGGACACTTGTGAACCATTTCAATGATAAAATTGGAGAGAAAGCACAAAAACTTGTTCAATCTATTGCCTCAGTAGCTAGAAAATATGGACAGTGGAGTGCCAATTATACTCTGGTCGAGATTATTCATTCATACTCTCCAGGAGAACCTAGACCGCCCATTTATCCCCTTGATGAAGTAACAAAGAAATCTATGTCTGAAGACGTAAATAAAGTACTTCCGGGTGGTGATAGAATTTAAGAAAGTCCTCATAACTGCCCCATGGTTCACTAAAACTTGTCTTGAAGATCTCAATAAGAACTTTGAAATAACACGGAATCTAAAGAAGACGTGGTTTACAGAAGATGAACTTTTAAAAATAATAGATCAATATGATGGAGTAATTGCCGGTCTTGATAGTTTTTCCCATAAAGTCCTTAAAAACGCATCAAATCTTAAAATAATTGCAAGAAGAGGTATTGGATTTGATAAGATCGATCTTGATTACTGCAGACAACACGGGATATATGTTACAAATACTCCAGTATCTGAAGAGCATCTTGCGGTTGCAGAATTTGCTGTAGGTTTGATAATTGATGTCTTAAGGAATATAACCGCTTCCCACAATTCCCTTCGAAATGGTTCATGGGAAAGAGAGGCGTTTGTTGGAAAGGATCTTATGACGTCTCATATCGGAATTTTTGGACTTGGTCACATAGGAGGCAGGACTGCACAAATTCTAAACTCTATGGGAGTAAAAGTTAGTTATTGCGATCCATATGTGAATGACGTAAGATACAACAAAGTTGATGCTAAAACTCTCTTTGAACAGTGTGACGTTATATCAGTTCATTTACCTAAAACACCTCAAACAATAGGTATAGTGAATGAACAATTGCTTTCTAGGATGAAGAGAGGAAGTTATCTGATCAATACTTCAAGAGGAGAAGTTCTGAATGATAAAGATGTCTATAAATATCTTGATTCTGGAATATTAAAAGGAGTGGCAACTGATGTTTTTGATCAGGAGCCTCCCAACAATAATATTCTTTGTTCAAGAAGAGATGTGATTACCACCCCACATATAGCAGCATTTTCTGAAAGTTCGTTTCTAAAAATTGATTCAATCTGCATAAGAAACATAAAGAATGTATTATTAGAAAACGAAGAACCGCTATTTAGGGTTGCATGACCACATAAGTACTATTTTCTAAATACAAATATTTTCACCGATAGACAAATCACTGTCATTTGTCTTTCCTTATTTTATATTATGATCAGTATTACCAATTCCTAAACTAAATTCTCATGCTTAACAGGATTGACAAAGTCATCTATTGGCCTCTTCACATCGGGGAAGTTTATAACCGACTTCTCCGCCACTCCAATGATAAACATATTCTATCAATACCTTCTCTGATATTGATGTCCCATAAGTTTGGATGTGTTCACTTATTCTACTTTCCCCTAATTCTTTCCCATAATCGGTGGCAGTGGAAGGCTTGAACCTCTGATTATTCTTTTCAGTTTATTCATTGTGAAAGTAACCTTGTTCTTCGGGTCATTTAGATTTGCCGGGCAGAAATTTGACAACTCCTGATATTTCAGAGCATTCCAAACAAATTCATCTGGATTCAGTTCAGGAGAATATGCAGGGATTCTCCTTGTTATCAGCCGGCCATTGTTTGTTTCAAGGAAATCTTTCACAATCCTGCTTCTGTGTATTTTTATATTATACCAGAAGATGTAAAGGGAACCATGTATTTCTGAAAGAAGTTGATCCAGAAAGTGAATAATATCATCACTGTCCATGCTTCCCTCCCTTATCATGAAATATAGATCTCCACCAGATGTTACAGCTGAGGAAATCGATATCCTATCACTGTTTTCCTTCACCTTCATCCTGGGTCTCTTTCCCTTGGGTGACCATGTCCTCCTTACATTGGGTCTGATCTGCACTCCCGATTCATCCTGGAAGAGAATGGTTGCATTCTTTTCTGTTGCCTCCTTCACATATTCCGGGTAATTCTTCTCAAGCCACTCTTTCACGTATTCGGGATTCTTCTCCATGGCCACCGCGACGGGAATCTGTGCAGAATAACCAATATTTTTCAAAACACGCCAGATATGTGTTGTGTTGTATTCAACATCAAATTCTTTCCATATGACTTCGGATATTCTCTTCAGTGTCCAGAGATCTGTATCATAACCGTATGACCTGGGACCACTGCCTATTATTTTCTTCAGTTTCTCTTTCTGTTCCTCTGTCAACTTACCTTTTGAGCCGGGCTGCTTCCTGTCATGCCAGTCTACACTCTGTTCAAGTTTGACTGACCAGTTGTATACTGTTTTATGGTTCACTTCAAGTTTCTTTGATATGACTGATTTCTTCATGCCTTGCTTCAGCATTTCAAAACCCTGTCTTCTCTTCCATTCCCGTATTTCTGATTTATCACTGGATCCGTGCTTGAGGTTTCCGGCAGCCATAATTATCATATGTAAACATGGTATATGACTATTATTATAGAATATTCTTCATTATAGGCATTAATCACTCCAAAGAGCAGTAAGAGAATCCGCAAGAAAATCGGTAATGGTTGTTTCACATGGAATGGTGATCACTGTTCATTACAGGTATCTCATCGGACCTACACTTGACACGAATGATTGGAAAACACTGAAGATGCCTGATCTTTCAGTTATTGATCTTGAAACCGGCATGGTTGAGAGGGGGTTTTACGCCGGGTACAGAATAAGATCCCTATAAAAGATAAATAATAATCTCTGCTTTGTTTTGAATGATGACCCTTTATGTTACCTGAACATCCGCAACAGAGCGTTGACCAGATTATGCAGGTCATTTTCAGTAAGCGGGTGCAGATGAAACTTGAGAAAAGCCATAATTACATAACGGTCCACCTGGCCTCACAATGTAACAATGCTTAGTTTAATGCTAGTAGTATGCCAAATTGTACAATGGGCTTGGCCGGATTTGAACCGGCGGCCTCCGCTGTGTGAGAGCGACGTCATAACCGCTAGACCACAAGCCCTTTGACACTGATCGTTTTGGTTTTATTAAAGGGTTTGATCTGTCAGGATCTAAAGATCAACATTTTCCTTTTTTTATGACATCAGCGAAAAGTGTCACGTATTCTGTCTCAGCCATTGCGGTAACAGAATTGAACACTGATGGATTGGGACTGTAACCTGTGAAGGTTGTTCCTGTTTGCTGATCCCAGTCATTTACCTGAGTCTGGTCATACTCTATGCAGTATTCCGCAGATGGTTTTACCATAACCATGCTTGCGGAGTAGCCGCTTGGTGGAAAAGATTTCGAAAAACCACCTTCCAGCATTGACCATTCCTGACCGGGAGAAAGGGTGAAAATGAAACATACTATCCTTCTGCCATCCTTGAATTCCGCAACACAAAGTGGTGCCGAGTTATT
>Ga0078972_1010773_pt1 | contig 16814 bp, 12 predicted proteins | sample YelNatPaOPGAMG01_FD_67568 | JGI IMG/M metagenome (GOLD analysis project Ga0078972, IMG submission 67568) | Hot spring thermophilic microbial communities from Obsidian Pool, Yellowstone National Park, USA - OP-RAMG-01 (SPADES assembly) (version 2) | ecosystem: Environmental > Aquatic > Thermal...
CGGGGGAGAGGGGGGAGTACCACTGCTTCGTGTGGGACGGTCCCCCCTTCCGCAGGCCCGTGAGGGTGAGGAGGGGGGAGAGGGTGAGGAGGGGGGACTTCTACTACGTGGACCTGCTGCCCGGGTAGCCACCGACCTCCCCCCGAACAACTTATACTCTGGATTTTTGTGACCATAAGTTACTTATACTCATCCTCTAGGCTGTAGCGGTTCTATTGGATTCCGTCAGAAAAATTCTTTATACAGAAAATTTTCCAATAGGTCCTTCTCCAGAAGGGCTCCCCTTTCACGCCGCTACCTTCCGCCTCGGTGGGCCCCATGACTCCCGGTCCCTGGCCTGGGGGCTCCCGGAAACGCCTTCCGACGGTTGGAAGGGGATTCCAACTCTCGGAAAGCACCGTTGAGGAGGATCCGAGCCCCCGGGTGAGGAGCTATTTAATTCCGGCCGCCAACGGTCGATCGGAAAGCATGGCGAGCGGCACCCTGGAAGTGGAGGAGATAAAGAGGAAGATCCTCCCCGTCCTGAGGCGCCACGGCGTCAGGAGAGCGGGGATCTTCGGCTCCGTCGTCAGGGGGGAGGCCAGGGGGGACAGCGATATCGACATCCTGGTGGAGTTCGAGGGCGAAAAGAGCCTTCTCGACCTCGCCGGGCTCAAGGTGGAGCTGGAGGAACTGCTGAAGAGGAGGGTGGACGTGCTGACCTACGATTCCCTGCACCCCCTTCTGAAAGACAGGATCTTGGGAGAGCAGAGAGCGATCCTATGAAGAAAGATCCGAGAGTTTTCGTTGAGCACATTTTAGAGTGCATAGACCGAATCAAAGAATACGTGGGAAAAGTGACGAAGGAGGAGTTCCTTAGATCAACGCAGATACAGGACGCTGTCATCAGGAGAATAGAAATCATCGGGGAGGCGGTGAAAAATCTGCCGAAGGAGGTGAAAAACAGGTATCCCGATGTCGCTTGGAAGGACATAGCGGGAATGAGAGACATCCTCATACACGGATACTTCGGCGTTGATCTGGAACTCACTTGGAAGATCGCAAATGAAGATGTCCGCAACCTGAAAGAGAAAATGCTGAAGATACGGGAGGATCTCAAACAGAATCCCCCAACTGAATCTTCCTACGGCTGATCCCTCCTGTTCTAGTCAAGGAGGTCCAGTGAGTGGGTTCAGAGAAAAGGTGACCGTCCCTCGACCCGATCCGGGCGGTCAGCCCCTCAGGCGGACCCTCTGGGAGAGGACGGGAAGCATGGGATCCTCCGAACTCCCGGGGACGTCCTCGGGTCCTTCACCACGTAGCGCTCCCTCCTGGCCGACTCCCCCACCCCGGCGGTGAAGGCGTCCACTATGGCGAACAGCCCCCTCTGCTCGTGCTCCCTGGGCTCCCAGCCGAAGTGGTCCATGTTGATCCTGACCTGGACCGGGTGCTCCTCCAGGGTTACCAGGATTCCCGGCTCTTTCAGCCTGAAGCCTGCGTAAAGAAACTGCTGGCCGAAGATGGACTTGCCGGTGTCCGGACCCCCGGAGAGCAGGACGATGTTCCTCCGGGGTATCCCCCCCTGCAGTATCTCGTTCACGCCCGGGATGCCCACGTCCACGCGGTCGCTCATGCCCTCAGGATGTTGTCCGCCGGCTTCTAAAAAGCTGCCGAAAGCGCTAGATTCTTAGTTTTTAATTTCCTTCTTTACCCTAACGCCTGCCTGCTGAAGTGCTTCCCGGATTTTCTCTTCATATTCTTTTTCTAGTATTTCGCCCTCCTTCGCAACTAGTTCCAGCTTCAGATCCACGGTACTGAATTTGCTTTTGAGATAGGCAACCATTCTGGCAACATCAGACAGCCTTCCAGGGGGCACCTCCAGCTGGAGTTCGACATATTTACACTTGCCAGCCTCCGCCGAAACCGCCAGTCTCCCCCTTACCTTTTCGATTTCTTCTCGGAACCTTTCCATTTGCTCGGGAGAAAGCCTGTGTTCCACTTCCTCCCTTATACTGATAAGCTCCTGAGGCGTTGCAATTCTCTCAACTCTTTTCATGATCTCCTGAAATTCCTGCTTTGGTACCCCTTCCGGCCTGCAAAGCTTGGCACTTATGATTACCTCACCCTCAACAAGCTCTGGCGATACCTCTTCTTTGAAGCGTTGAACCTTGGGCTTCCCGTTTTCCAAATACCCGAGGCCGAAGAGCCCCTCTTTTACCCCTTCCCTTATGCACTCCCTCAGCACCTCCACGGAAGCTATTCTTGTTTCGCCCGGAGTGTTTAGAAAAGAGTCAAGGAGATTTTTGGTTTCAACATAATCGGTGCCCTTCAGATATTTTTCCCTTATCTTCAAAGGAGACAGCTTCGTAGCTATCTCTTCCTCCCCCCTTAGCCTTTCGTAAACTTCCCTATCGAAGTTGATTCCTGCTCCGTAAGTGGGGTGCCCTAGCAAAATTTCCTTGAACCCGGTTCTAGATGGAACCAACACCATCTGATAAAGCTGCCCGACACGCTCGACCACTTCCATCTTGGCATCCTTGCTCTTCTCCGCCGCTTCTTTTTCCTGCTCCGGTGTTAATTTCAAGGTTCTGTCTTCCTCAATCTTCTGCCATGCCAGCTTTTTTCTCAAGGCGTTCTCAAAACCAGCCCTTTCCGACTCCAGCGGACAAAGGAAAATGAGGGTGTTGCGGTGAATCCTAGGTCTCTCGCCATAGCTTTCGAGGAACTCCTTCGCCTTTTGTCGATCCTGTAAGATTACCAGTTTCAGCTCAATCGTGTCTGGTACCTCTTTGGAAAGGGAAGGCCAGAGATAGAGGTTAAAGTGTTCCTTCTTCAGGTGCTCGGTGAGAAGCTTCCTTTCTTCGGCAATCAATTCCGTATCCTTCACGGCTTCCATCTTTGTCAAAAGGACTCGGTTTAGGTTGGGCTGGGCCGTGAAGAAGTATTTGCCGCGTTCCCTCCACAAATAGAAAGCTCGCTCGTTTAACTTATCCACGGCGTCGGCTATGATGCTGCTAGGAACGCCTGGATCAGCGCTAGAGCGCTTGATTTCACTGAGCGTTGCACCTCTTTCTTCCCCTCCAGAAAAGGAATACATGAAAATCGAGGTGGCTACTTTGGTACCGAAAGAATAAGCGGAGTAGGCGTCACCTAGTTCCCTGTCGACTTTTTTTGCCCCGCTTTCGCGCGAGGTTATGTCCTGATCGATGACGCTGTCGAATTGTGACCCGATGTGCTTTAACAGTTCTCTTCTCAACTCTTGGTTTCTCAGATCGAAATCGGCCAAGCTGATGTACGGATTTTTCGTGTTCCTAAGCGAGTATATAACGAGGGAGAGAAGTCTGAGCATTCCCCTCGTCCTTTGAAAGGTTAAGAAGCTACCCCACCGTTTGTATAAAGTGTCTATAACCTCCGGCAGAAAAGGATAGCTCTTCAGGAACCTCTCCCTATAAACGGATTTTTCAATTCCTTCCGGCAGTATCTTCTCCTTCTCGGCAAAATCAACAAACCTATCAACTATCTCTCTTGCCTCTTTCTCATCGATGTCACTGAAAAGCCTCCGCCTTACAACGAGCGGTACTTCTTCTTCTTCGACGGGTGCATAAACTTTTTCCATCCTGCCCACGATTTTCTGCAACTGTTGGTACAACGTCTCGGCGCTTTCATCGTAGCGCTCCAAGAGGCTGGAGGGAAGAGAGAAAATGAGAGCACACTTCCCTAGAGTCCTTACAGTCGTAGTGAGTTCCTGCAAAAACGCCAATACCTGGGCCGCCAGATTCGACGCACCGACCTTTATCCCCGCCGCCCTAGTGGTGTATTCTAGGATTTCGTCCATCAGGATCAGCAGGGGCTGATGCGCCTCTAGGACTTCCCTCAACTTTTCGGTCCCGGGAGCGGTGCTTCCCTTCAAAATTTTGACCTTCTGGGTAAGTTGCCGCTCGATCTCCTCCCAGATTGTGGTCTCTTTCGGGTCTAGTGCCCTACCGTCTATGACCACAACGTTGACCTTCCAATCTCTAGCCTTGTGATAGAGGGCAATCAGAGCGTGGGTCTTCCCACCGCCGAAGGGGGTTTGAAGCTGGATAACGGAATCTCCACCCTCCCCCCTGAGCCTCTTTTCAACCACTGCTAGCAGATTCTTCAGCCCTTGGGTCATCACAGTTTTCTTGAAGAAAACGGTGGAATCCCTATATTCCTCAACAGCCCTTCCTTTGAAAACATCCCAAAGTTCAGCCGCAAAAATGTCCATCGTGAGCCGGCCTTCGAGGATGTCTCGATGGGGAATGGCAACGGCCGAGAACGGCTTCATAGATCCAGCCTCATTTGTTTAATCCTTTTTCTCATCTCAGTTATTAACTTTTCCTTTTCTCCACGAAGGAACCCCTCAATCCAACCCCTTTCCACGCTCTTTTGGTCTAGGGTTTCGGCAATGGCTTGGGCAACGCGGTAAAAGGCATCCTTGGTACCCCAGCCCGATTCAAAAAGAACTTCCTTCATCTCCTCGTTCCTTCCACTCTTCCAGAGGATAGCAGCCTTATGAAGTACATCGATGAGTTCTTTGGAGTCGCCTATCTCTTCTATTTCCCTCTCTTGCGGGCCCAAAACCTTGATGAATTCCTTCTCCTTTCTGATGAAGCCCTTGTTCCACTCCTGCGCTAGATCTATCCCTGCGCTCTGAGCTAGTTTTCTAGCCTCATCGAAGTGAACTTTCTTTTCTTGGTATGTCCAGCGGTGAAGGAGATAGAATTTGGTTAAGGGCGAGAGCTCCTCAACTATACCGTTGTGGAGGATCTGCCTTACCGCGTAGTCGACCACAACATCCCTTACAAAGTCGAGCAGTTTGTCGGCCCTTACCACATTACCCTCCTGGTCTATGACCTTCTGGTACCTGCCAAAGATCTCTATTGCTGAACCTATGGCGGAAACAAAAAAATCCCCTCCCGAGATCCCTTCCCTCCAGAGATCCTCTAGCTTTTGATGAAGGTGCCTCTTTATCTCCTCCCTCACCTCGCTGTACCAGCCTATTTTCTCTTTTTCTATCTTTCTAGCCACGAAATAGATGGAAGAGGCCAAGGCTGCGGATTCCTGCGCCCTGAGTCTTTCGGCCATTTCCGTGTGAATGGGCCAGGATGCTGTCACAACAAGGCCTGAGTCCAAAAGAGAATTTATAAGGGCCTCCCAGCCCGCAGTCGATTTGTGTGTATAAACGATTGTAGCTATCCCTCCCGGTTTTAACACCCTTTGAATTTCCTGAAAGGCCTTCTTCAAATTGCTTTCGAAGAATTCCTTTGCTTCTTCCCATGATTTGTCATGCGTGTATGCAACGATTTCCTTAGATTTTGGAGTTAAAGGCGTTGAAAATAGGTCTGGATACAAATCGCCAACTGTTCTTTTAAGCCAAACGTAGAAGAAATCGGAAAGGTAAGAATAGGGCACATTGTCGTAGTAAGGTGGATCCGTGAAAACTGCATCAAAGTAGTTGTCGGGATATGGAAGAGAGGTGGCGGAGGATTGCAAAACGACAGCGGAAGTTGAAATTGAAGACGCATGTGCGATATAGTGCTTAAAATAGTTATTTACTATATCCCAACTTCCTGATCCCCTGCTGAATGGGTTCAGCTCTACATAATCCCATGTCATTGGCATTGCTTGTCTTGCAAAAACATCTGCTATTAATTGCCTTTTTGATTCCCACCTACACAGTGTGTTACAAGAAACCCCCACCATATCCGTTCCTAGCGCCAAGTAACACATCACTACCTTCACATACTCTTTGTCATATACTTCGCGCAACATCTTTTCATGTGCCTCCTTCACTTTGTCCACAAAAGTGATTAAGACCAACTTCTGGCGGGAGTTGAAGAGATCCCCCCATCTTAGCATCCCGTATCGTTGGACACGAAAGCCTAATGTTTCTTTCGGTGGCAAAAGTTCATCAGGTACAGGATCCATCCCCCATTTGATCATGAACTCCTTTCTTTTTTCTTTAAGATGTTCCTCTGCTTTTCTAAAAACGTGCAAATCTTTTTCATTGGCAATCCTGTAGAATTTACCTGTCTTTTTTGGGTGGTGCAAAACGACTGCAATAATCCTCTGCCCGGATTTTCCTTCTTGAAATAGCTTTCTTACTTTATCATCGTCCACAGTCGATCCGCAGACGGGACACGTTGCCACTGCCCCGCGCACCGTTCCTTTAGAGGGATCAAAATCTTTCGGAAAAGCCTTCCCCTGCCCAACTATCTCAAACTCTACTCTTCCTTCTTTCACGTAAGGCTTGAGCGCTACCTTCCTGTTCTCTTTTTTCGCAAGCCAAAACTGGCGCATCAACGGAATCTCAGCCCTACATGATGGGTTTTGGCAGGGAATGGTCCTAGCCCAGATGTAGCCTACTGGAATAGAGCCGTCCTTGTCTGGGGGATAAAATTTTCCTATCTCTTTTTTTGCTTCCTCCAAAACCCATTTTCCCCACTTTTCAACATCTTTGAGGAGAGGATTTTTCGCCTCGCTCTTCAAACCTCCCCAGCTCGCCCCCTCTGGTTTTCCGAATTTCTGGGGATATTCAAGAGCACACTTCAAGATAAGGACTGCAACCGGATTGTACTCTCCAGCATAAGTTTCACAACCCAGCCTCATGGCTTCTAGAGGAATAGATCCACCCCCGGCGAACGGATCTAGGACCCTTGGCAGTTGCCCGCCGCTCGCATCCAAAATTTCTTCCCTAGCCCTTTCAATTAGCGTTTGGTTAAGCGAGTTCTCCCACTTGGAGAGTTCATGAATAAACCTTAATTTTTTCTTTAACTCCTCCGCATTTTCTGGAGCTGGAACCAGCGCCGCGTAGATAGAGGCCCTAGAAGCTGCCAGCGGTCGCCTGGCCCACCAGATGTGAAGGGTCGAAATGTGTCCGTGACGGATGTTCTTTTCCCTCACGGACTCCTCACTCACTTCCCGGATGGGAAAGCTGACCTCGATCAGCCTTCTATCGCTCATACCTCATACCCTACCAAGGCGATGCTCTTTCATGCCTTCACCGCCTTTCTCTTCCACTCCTCAGCTGGGACGATGAACCTCACCACCTCCACCTTCTCCTGGGCTTCCAGGTTCTCCGCGGGGTTGTTGATTACCCAGAGGGTGGGGTTGGCAACAGCATTGGTGACCACATAGAGCCAGTACTGCTCCCTAAAGCGCCTTGCCTTGAACCACTCGTTGGGCGTCAGGGCCACTTGCCCCTCGTCTTTCCTAGCCTTGACCTCGATGTACCTCACCTCTCCCTCCCCCTTCGACCTTATATCGAATCCCAGGTTTTCCCCCGAAACATCCTCCGGCATCCTCCCGTTTTCCCTCTCATAACGCATCGCCACCTCCATACCTATCCTCTCCACCTCGGGATCGCTGGTCATCTCGGAAATCTCAGGCTGAACTAGAATCACACCCCTGAGCCTGGGCATGGAAAGGCTCAGGCTGACCTCCTGTTCTATCTCTTTCCTCAACCGTTCCAGGGCTTCCTCGTACCGCTTTTTGCTCTCCTCCTTGTTTCTGATCGGCAGATCCACCTTTTCCCCTTTTGACCGCCGCTCGTAAAGCTCGATGAGCTCGGCGTCGAGTTTGGCAATGAAGTACTCAAGGGAGCCTATCCCGTACTTCTTCTTCACTTCCGCCTGCCTCCTCCTCTCCTCAAACACGATCTGCTTCTGTTTTTCCAAAGCTTGGATGGCGAAGCTTACGGCTCTTTCCCTTTCTACCTCAACCACCGAAGGTTTAGAAGGACTGAGCGGGATGAGGTCCCAGAGCAAAGCCGGGTTGACCTCCTTCAGCTCCTTCCCGTTGTCGTGGATGGCTATTAAGCACTTCTTAGCCACCTCCCCCTTCCCGTCTTTTACCTCTCCTTCGAAAAACCAGATGATGCCGTTGTAGATGCCCGAAGGATCCTTGAAAACGGCCCCCCTCTGCAACCCTGTAAGATAATTTTCTAGCACCCACTCAAGCACGGCCTCGAAGAGCGGGTGACCGAAGGAAATGAACTCCGCATCTGGGTTTTTGAACGCCACATCTTTATCAAACGTCGCTTTGGGATAGGATTTGAGGACTAAGCCGAACTCGTTTTTGAACTTGGGCTCCTCAGCTATTCTCCTTACCTCTAACGGCACGAAATCGATGGAGAGGAACCCATCCGGTCTGGTCCTGAACTTCCCTCCAGCCCTCACGAAGGCCTTCTTGAAGAACTCCTCCACATACTCCGGGATGAGGCGGTACTCTTTCGCCTTCTCGAACATCTCCCTTATCCTAGTGTAATCGATGTAACGCGTGGCTAGACTCTCTCCCAAGACCTCCCTAATCTTTCCGATGTACTCCTCGTCTACCTTGATTTCCAGTTCCTGTATGATGTCCTCCAGGCTTCTAGCGCTGGCCACGGCCTCTAAGATGAGCTGGTATAAGTTCTTACCGTAAAACACCTCGCCGATAACATCGAACACCCTGTCCTTGCCGAGGGCACTCTTTATCTCGTTCAGCTTGTCCAAGATCTTGGCCAGGACTCTGCCCTCCCGGGTGTCCTCGGCCACCATGTTGAAGATATAAACATCTTTTCGCTGGCCGTACCTGTGAATCCTGCCCATGCGCTGTTCCAGACGATTCGGGTTCCAAGGGATGTCATAGTTGATGGCAAGGTGGCAGAACTGGAGGTTTATACCTTCACCGGCAGCCTCCGTAGCAACCATCACCTGGGTCTTGTGCTGAAAAACCTTCTCGGCTTCTATCCTTTCCTCCATCTTCATTCCGCCGTGGATGAAATTGACGGAGTAACCCCAGGACCTGATTTTTTTCACCAGGTATTCCATGGTATCCCTGGACTCCGTGAAGATCAGTATCTTCTCGTTGCCCCCTATCTCCCTTATTTTCTGGAAACCCCTCTCGATTGCGGCCTTGAGTTCTCGTAGCTTCACCTCCGACTCGGACTCGATGATTCTCAACGCCATCTCTTTGAGCCCCCTGATCGTCTGAATCTCTTTTTCCAGCTCCTCCCTGTTTTCGGCAACGCTCAGCGCCTCCCATTTCTCCTCCTCTCTCCAGCGCTGCTCCTCCTCGTAGTCCTCAATCTCTTCAAAGTCCTCCAGCTGAATCTCAGGGAGCTCGTAGCTAGGCCTTTTCAGCAATTCAGTGAGCCTTTCCTCCCTGCGCTGCAATGACTTCAAAAGTGCATAAGTGCTCGACGCCAGTCTCCTCTGAAGGATCAACAAAGCAAAAGCGACGCTCCTCTTCTTAGTCCTAGCTAACGCTTTGTTGTACTGGGTCACCACGTACCGGGAGACGGCGTTGTACAGCTCTTTCTCCTGCTCGGAGAGTCTGAACTTTATCGTCACGGAATAGCGATTGGTGAAGATGGGCCTTCCTTCAAAGTCCCTGAGATCCTCCTTCATCCTACGCAGGAAGAGCGGGTTGTCCCTGCTTTTCAGAGAGTCCTCGATGTCCTTCACCGTCGCAAAAAAGCCCGGGGCCAAGAGATCCCAAAACAACCTGAAGTTCTCCGGATCACCCTTATGCGGCGTGGCGGTTAGGAAGAGCAAGTGATTCGCGGTTCTAGAAATTACCTCGCCAAGTCTGTACCTCTCGGTTTTCTTCACCTTGTTTCCGTACTGGTAAGCCGCCATCTTGTGGGCCTCGTCGACTATTACCAAATCCCACTCCGCGCTCTCCAGCGAAGGCAGAATGTCGTCCCTCTTCGCAAAGTCCATTGAGGCGATGACCTGGTTTTCCTTCTGCCAGGGATTGACACCATAGTGGGTGTCAAAAGTGCCACGGTCAATCACCGTGAAGGGCTCCTGAAACCTTTCCTTCATCTCCCTCCTCCACTGGTCTTTGAGGTGCCCTGGAACCAGTATCAACGTCCTCTTGACAAGTCCGCGGAGCTTGAGTTCTTTCATTACTAACCCCGCCATTATGGTCTTGCCTGCTCCAGGATCGTCGGCTAGCAGGAACCTGATGTGGGGCAGTTTCAGAATGTACCCGTAAACGGCCTCTATCTGGAAGGGTAGCGGATCTATTTTGGAAACGTTAACCGCTAGGAGTGGATCAAAGAGCGATGCCAGCCTGTAGCGCTCCGCCTCGATGGCTAGGAAAACCTCATCCCCCGGGGCTGAGAAATCCAAAATGAACTCCTTAATTTTGATTTTTTCTATTTCCTCTTTAGATATCAGTTGATCTATATGCATGCCCGAATAAATCGTTGCACCTACTATCCGGACGTAGTCCCCTAACTTTTCTATTTTCTTCACTTCCACGGGTTCTGGCCATAGGGGGGACTCGACGATTGCACCTTCAACTCTTTCCAACCTCAATCTCTCCTCTTTTCTTTATCCACCCTCCTTTAGAGTTTACTGCTAAACCCCTTTTTAACGAGTTCCTAGGAATGCCAAACAAGGACAATCGGAGAGTCCCAAACTATTGTTAATTTATAAGGAGAATTCCAAATAACTTTGTGGAAGAAGAAGAGCAATTGGTAGAAGAAGCTATTCAAAGTGGCTTGTTCCGTAAAGGTAGAGCTGAAAGAGAAGTAAAGATAGGAAGCAAGTCCATAGACGTTGTTTTCGAGAATGAAAACGAAATTTGGATAATAGAAGCAACGAGGGTTTTGAACTACGATACATTCGGTGAACTTCTAGTCAAAAGCGATTTATACATGTCCTACCACAGGCCTAATAAACCCGTTAAGCTGGGGATCCTGTGTATTCAGTCTGAGCCGGATATAGAAAGATCCTGTCATGAAAGAGATATAAGGATTTTCACCATCAAGAAAATCCCTGCGACCCCTGAAGCAGGGAAGGAACCTGTATGTGGAATATGTGGAACTATTATGAGGAAAACTGGGGAAGACTACAGTTGTCCTACTTGTGAGCACTTCTTCGGCAATAGCAGTATAGTGAAAAAGTGCGAAAGGTGCGGTCAGTTGTACGGCTCCTTCCCGGCCCTGGAGAGGTATGTGCGTGCCTATCATGGTGACTGGTACGAGAAAGCCTATTGGGGAAGGAATATATGCCCAACCTGTCGGAGGAACTTCTACCAGCGAAAGGAAGGAACATTGGCTGAGCTTATAAGGGAAGATATCAATTCAAGAGATGCGACTGTTTATGAACTCGAAATTCGCTTCGTATGGCCAAGAGACTTCATTAATTGGTGCCTAGGAAAGGTGAAACTCAATTTATAAAATTCCTGTTTATCCCTCTAATGCGAAAGGATGCTGCTATTTCACTCCCTAAAGCATAATGTAACAATACCGTCTAGACAAAGTGGAGAAAGTTTTCCAACTGATTTTTCCTTAATACATAAAGTTTTCACATCGCATTTAGGACAAACTTGCCTTCTCACATCATCCATGGTAAGATCAAGCATTCCTCTCTCTTTTAATGTCTCATACAGAAACTTCAAGTATTTTCCTTCGGCAATTCTTGGAACCTCATATTTTGCTCCTTCCAAGCCTTTTTTAATCGTCCACCATTCATAGAGTCTTTTCGAACCTTTTGATGAATTGCACTTGAAACACACCCAAATGATGTTTTTCTCATCGTTAGGTCCATTCAGGGACCGGGGCAATAGATGCTCTATTGTGAGATTGCTCTTTGCACCACAGAAAATACATTCGTCTTTCTTTTCCCGTTCTTTTATATATTCTCTGATTTCATTCCAAAATATCTCTCCCTCTCGGAGTTGTTTGAATTTCTTCATGACAAATCTCCAGTTTTTCTTGCCAAAGCCGGCAGACTCAGAAATTATCTTAGCATACTGCCAGAAAATTAAATCTTTAATAGTCTTAACCCCTAACTCGGTAAGATTTTAGGGAATAACTCAAGTCTTAAACCAAGCAAGTCAGCGAGCACTCTTGCCTTCTTGGGGATTTCCGAGAGGACCTCCCGTTGCCCGATTTCGATCGCGTAGACCTTCGAAAGTTCGAGGAGCGCATCCTTTACGCTCATCTTCCTGTTGAGCCCCGCTTCCACGAGCTTCTTGAGAAGACGATAATACAGGAAGAGAGCGACAAAGGTCACGAACACATAGCCTCGGAGCGAGGGCTCGTCCCTGAGATGTGGCGTGTCAGCCCGCAGCATGTTCTTGAACACGTTGAACGCTTTCTCGATATCGTCGCGTGACTTGTAAAGCAGGAGGGCCTCCTGAGGCCTGAGCCTCGCATTCGACAGGAGGGCTATTCTTCCTGCCCACTCCTCGTGAAAGGTGACGGGGGCACCCTGCGCCTTCAGGTTGTAGAACTCGTTCTCTTCCGTTGCTCTGAGCAGGACATCCTCAAAAAGGTAAACCTGGAAGGAGTTGTGCGGATAAGATGCATATTTAATCACGCGCTTCCTGAAAATGAACCAGCCGGACATTCGCTTTCCGTAATCAATCATCCTGCTGTTCCGTCGAAGGGGAAGGATGAAGTTTAAACCGGCCTCCGCGAGAAGACCAAGGTTGTGCCTGTCAAGGAACCCCTTGTCAAGGATGAGGAAAGCGCTTTTATCGCGGATTTCCTCGGTAAAAACACGAAGCGTTTTAACGTCCATCACGGATCCCGGAACCAGCCGGACGTAGCAAGGCTGCTTTCTCGTCTTCGAAAAGGCCAGCAGGAGGTTAACGTGGGGGAGAAGGAAGTCTTTGCCGAACTCGGCGAGGTTGAGATTCCTGGAATAGCTGAATATCGCGGAGGTATCATAGACGAGTTTTTCGTCGGCCGTGATGAGGGTGTTGAAGAAATCCCTCTGCGCATTCCAGTCGGCACCGATTTCCCTCAGGCAGGTTGCTAGAGATTTGGGGGAAGCGGATGGTTTGATCACCTTCGCGAGGTATGTCTTTCCATGCCATGCCCCCATGCTCTTCAGCGGCTGGGGGTCGATGACCCTGTTGAAAGCGATGAGGATGATCTCGTCGCGATGGTCGGGGAAGAATTTCTGCAGGAGTTTGTCAAGTCCGCTCTCCTTGAGGATGCTCCACAGGAGCGCGATGTTTCCCAGTTCGTAGACCCCTCCGGGCCGCCGCTCGGCGGCCTTCACGATCTTCCCGTCGACCCACTTTCCGAGATATTTGGAGACCTTTCTTCTCTTTCGCAGTTTCCTGTCCCAAACGGTCGTAGCCCTGTAGGCATAGAGGTGATTCCCGATCTTTTTTATCTCGATGCCCTGAGGCTTGTTCATCATTATACCCTATTAGGGTATACATAAATACGTTGCGTTTTCTCGTTTATTTGGCGATTTTAGGGTCTAGGACCAAGATTTCGAAAAAGTTATTCCCTAATTTTTGCGGAGTTTAGGCTTAACTGCTGGTGGTGGCAATTGGTTCACCCCTCTAGAAGTAACGCTTTTTAATGTTTTTAATTTTGTTGTTCAGTTAATAACTTTTGCCCTTTCAATCCGTTTTATAAGATAATCAATTATGATTAATTGCTCGAAGGCTTCATAAGCATCTATTTGAACTAACTTATGGTTTTCGGGCTTGTGTCCTTTAGGGTTTCGGAATGCTTTGAAGATACCTTCGCAAATCGAGGCGAGGCCGGCTTGTTCGCTTTTGCCGGAATCCTCATTAAGGTAATCATTAAATCGGATCTGTAACCGTGAAGGTTCACCAACGTTTTTCATTGTAGCTTGCACAAGCTCTGCTTCACTTTTGTTTACTATACCAGTGCGTTTTTGGATTTCATCATTGAGGATTTTGGTTGCCTCGAAGACCGCAGATACGTATTTTCCATTTTTGAAATAATCCTCGACAGCTTGTCTAATCCTGTTATGAAAAGGAAAGTAATCAAATAACAAAACCGGGTCTGGATTGATAGTTTCCGTCACGACTGCTTCATATAATCTAGCTATTTCGGGTACTGAAAGAACCCGCTGGGTACTTGACACATCCCCTTTATCTTCCAAAGCGATATGATCTTTAATGTTACTAAAGTGCTCCCAAAAACCATGCTTATCATCACCATACCGTTCCGCCCACCAAACCAAAGCGACGATGTCACCTGCGTCTTGGGGCTCACCCCTCGGAAGGATGGCATTTTCTCCCAGTTCTCTAAGCGCGGCTGCATAGAGTATCCGTCTCGCTAGAGGACCTCGTCGCATTTCCCGGCGAGCAACATCCTTCAAATAGTCGTGTACACTGCCATCACTGATTGGGGATCCCAGAGCCAAAAGATAAACTTGCTCAGGATCCCTAAGAGGCGACCACTTATCATCTGTACTAAGTTGCTTTACTTTCTCAAACAATACTGCCGCAATACATAGTTTCTCCTCCTGACCCCTCTTTCTACACAACCATACAACCATAGCTATCGGACCGAAATTCCTTTGCCTCTCCCATAGGTTATCCTTCTCTTCCTCAATCCATCTTAGCATCCTATCGTGAAGGTCTATGAGCTCTCGGTTGTTCTCTGTTCTTTCCGCGCTTAGGGCGTAGCATACCCAAGCGGCGACAAACGGATCCCACTCGTTTGCCAGCGATTCCGACCGCGCTAGTAGGCTCCGGCGTAGCTCAATTTTGTATCGATAAAAATCTATAGGAACCATGCTTTGTCCCTCAAGCGGCCCGCGCTGACGATGTAACTCCAGTTGTCTGCGCCGATTTCACCAACAAGACGTGCGACAAGGTATGAATAATTAAGGGTAGCGGGGATGGCCTGTGCATTGAATCCCCTCCAATTGACCCTTGCAAATTCAAAGACTTGCTGGATGAGACGGGGAAATTCTTCTATAGGTAGTGTTGATCGCTTGTCCATGGAGACCTCGAGCACCCTTGGCACGCCCCTTTTCTTCCGCGTTTCTTGCCCCATCTGGTCCGGCGCGCGTCCATCCAAAAGTAGGAGCGCCGTGTTAGGGTTAATTTCCACTTTTATACCTGACAGGGGCACGTAGGTGGGGTGTGTGGTATCGAACAAACGGTAGTTCGTGTCGTCGTTAAGGTGGAGCAAAGCATAGGGTAAATCGTGGCCGATTTCTTGGATTGCCTTTTCCACCGCAGCTACCTCCCTAAACCTACCGGGGCGCTTACACAGATGGATAATTATTGATGAAGGTTTACCTACTTTATGTTCGTACTCCTCATAAGCATCTAAAATCAGAGACATCAACTCCTCGCGATATACCTCAAGCTTGTTCCATTCCACCGGCTTTGGGGCAAGAGAATACATGAATTGGTAATCACCGTCATGGGTGAAAAGTATGATAAAACCAACTACGTAATTTTTCTCCCTGTCCATCGCTCGGCTCACACCGACAACAAGCTCCCTCCGTTGAGGGTATGACATGACCGTCCACGGCGTGCCGCCAATCTTGGCATATATTTGTAGGGCGATGTTCTCGAGAATCCAGGGGAGTCCCTGACGATTCCTGAGCGTTTCTGCGGTGACCACTTGGCTCGGAATCCCGTGAGCCAAGAGCAACGCCTTGATGTCAGTGTAGATTTTTTCGTCTCCTGAGGGTGTAATCGCAATTACTATATCGGGGTCATCGTTTCGTATAGTGTCTTTAATTACATCTCCAACTCTCCCTGGCCTGATCTCCCTCTCCACGACGAACTCTAAGGGGATGCGAAACAAACTCTTAAACCCGGAGAAAGCACCGTTTCCGTTAATCAGTCCATCGACTAGTTTTTGTTTTTCACACTGTAGACTGGGAAGATAAATCAATGTGCAACGCACGTTTTCCTTACCGAGACGGCTCGCGTCATACGGACCGTAGGTTTTCAGTCCCCGTCGCGCGTCTTGGCACTGTGCCTGTAGTGATGAAGGATTAAACCGCAAAGGCGGCACTTTGAGTCGTTCCCCGAGCAGGAAGACCTCGGTCATGACTGCACCCCCAAGATAACCCGCAACGGCATTTCGTCGAAAGATGCCTTCATGCTATCCAGTGGCAGATAAAACTCTTTGTTTTGGGTTATGAACGGCAATATGTGGTTTTGAAACCTCAACCGGGCGACCTCAGGATTTATTTTGTTATTGGGTAAAAGCTCGTCCTGGATTTGTGCGATTTCAACTGTTGCGTTGTAGTTCCTGGCGATTTCCTTAGCAGTAAGCCGCTGTCCAATTTCGTCTTGTATTTCCCAACTGACATCGACAACTAGGCCGAAAATCTGCTGATCCCATCTATGTAAGTAGATAGCCTTTAGATCGTAACCACGAAAAATCTTAAGCCTGCCGCCTGCAGCTACGCGGTAGGGTTCGGGCTCGTAAAGCTTTAATCTCCCTTTGCCGTGCCACTCTCGATAACCCTTCTTTTTTAAGTGCTCGCTCAAGCCCTCCGCAATCAGCCTAGCGCACCACTTAGGATAATGGTAGGGATAAACCTTTTGCCTTTGAAAACCTTGGGAAGCGAGTCGATAAGCATCTTGGCCATACGCAAAAATTAAGTCGCCGCCCTGATAAACACGCGCCTTCCAACCTGCTTGTTCAATACGCATCCGCAAATCACGCAAAGTGGGATAAACGCTGGCTGAAGTCGTGAAAATTGTTCCTTCTTGATTGGGAATATTAACTTTGAAAATATTCGCATAAACTCCAGGTTCAAGATATACTCTATTCATCTTTATCAGATTTCATAGTCCCTATAATTTCATATCCCTTACTACTCTATCCAGCTCTCGCGAGTTCTTGGTAGAGGACTAAGAAGAAAAGATGTAATAAGAAGCTCACCAAGTTCGCCCCAGACTCATAGAAAGGGCCCTGTTGGAGTTGAGCCCTGACCAAGATAGCTTCAGTAAGTGAAGGACACCGAAGTGGTGCGGGGGAGGGGATTTGAACCCCCGAACCCCTTCGGGACCAGACCCTGAATCTGGCGCCTTGGACCTGGCTTGGCTACCCCCCCCCCTTCCAG
>Ga0078972_1010774_pt1 | contig 16814 bp, 9 predicted proteins | sample YelNatPaOPGAMG01_FD_67568 | JGI IMG/M metagenome (GOLD analysis project Ga0078972, IMG submission 67568) | Hot spring thermophilic microbial communities from Obsidian Pool, Yellowstone National Park, USA - OP-RAMG-01 (SPADES assembly) (version 2) | ecosystem: Environmental > Aquatic > Thermal...
GATTATCTTTATGAACTGCTGCTCAAGTCATATCGAGATGCATTAAAGATCCAGCAGGAGCTCAACGGCATGATAGACATCGAGAAGGCAGCCATAACGCTCTTCATTGCAAGAAGCAAAGCAGGCCAGTTCACTATTGGTTCTTAAACTGCATAGCCAACAGCCAGGTGGAAAAGTGGAGCTTTTTTCATAAAAGTATTTCTATGTTAATTCATTTCCACAGAAAGTACAACAAAGTATTCCACTTTTCCACTTTGGCCGATAACCAAATCCACAATTTATACCTATAATGGATGGCTATCCAAATCCTCTACCTATCCATGTAGGATTGCATATTAGGCTTTACAATCCAAGGAAGAACATGCTTTCAAGTCCTGCATGAGAATTTGCCGTTAAGATATCCTTTCTCCTTGCTGAAAGCCATACTATTAACAATTATTAAGCCTAGCTATCTGCCCTGGAACTGGCATTTTTGACATAAAGCTTAAGACTACACTACCAGCATTTGCTGCTAATCATTTCTGGGAAAGAGAACTTTCTTGCCGCCTTGAGATATTGTTTACCCACAGAAAGATAATCATATCCTCTTCCTTGAAATACTAAATTCTTACCCATACGGTTAGTCATCCTCAAGATAAACAACAATAGAATATCATCACACATAGCTTTAGACTATGCCATGATAGATGCTTGGCCATCTGTAGCTGCAATGAATACAATCCTCACTCCTTGCTAAAACTAGTAAGCTTTTCCCTCATCAAAAATGTATTAGCTATCTTCAAAGTCTTACTCATACAAGGTTATCAGGATAATGGTTATGCCTGCCGCATGGATAATTCATGCTTCATTAAAGTTAATCAACCTGTTAATATTCTAGGAGATTTTAACAACAAAGCTTGCTTTCCTGTAGGGATAGTATATGAGATTTACCCCCCCTTCTTTGCTTAAAAAATTATAGCTATAAGCTCAATCTATCTGTATTTCTTGTATAGTAATCTACAACGACAGAAATTTAGCATTGCAGCCCCTATGGAAAAATCAATTTCACAATTTATCTGCCATGCGCCTATTAGTACATATATAATCACAAGGTATTGCATATCAAAATTAGTAAAATCAATGCGACACCCCGCCCCACTTCTTTGCTATTTTCAAAGTCTTTCATCTTGTGGGTATTTCACTTTAAGAATTATTCTATCCGCTATTGTATCTAGTCTGGAAGTCCTTTTTATTGAAATGATAATTTATCTTTTCAGTTAAATCAACCATGGAATATAGTTACTATATAGCCCCCATTTTGAATATTAAGAGGGATTTTCACACCTCATAAGCATTAACTATATACAGTGCGTGTATTTTCAAGTTCGAAAATTTATTTGTGTCTTTCATTTTAATACCATGCCTTCTCTTGAGTTATTTCATTTCTTTAATTTTTGAGTTTGTAATATCAGAACTTACGTTTATATTATATCTGTAATTATAGTGTTTATCAACTTTTTCTTTTGTAATTTTACCTCCTTCATGAATAATTAAATCTTTAATTAAATTTGAAAGTTGCCTGATATTTCTTGGATATTTGAGATTCGCTATATACTCGATTATTTGTTCGTCAAATACTATGCCTTCTTTATTGAATTGTTTTTTATACTCTTTTATGAAGAATAATGTTAATTCTTTTTTGTCAGCTTTGCGATCGTCTAATTTAGGCATTGAAATATGTATTGGAAATCTTTCTATAAATGCTTCTCGAGGAATTTCCTTTTCAGTAGCAACTATTATTGTCCCTTCAAATACGTTTGTATCACCATTACTACCAAGCCTCTTATAATTTCTATTTTCTACAAAAGTTAATATCATATTAATAATATTTTCATTATCGCCTATTTCATCTAAAAAAAGTGTACCCTTCCCTAAATTCTCAACTATACCAGCTTGATTTCGTGTTGCATCTGTAAAAGCACCTCTGACATGACCAAATAAAATAGATTGAAATAAAGTCTCGGGTATTGCATTAATATTAACCATTTCAAACTTTTTATAATCATTATCATTGTTATTTTTCTCACAGATTAATTTATGAAAATACCTTGCTACTATTTCTTTTCCTGTACCTGTTGGTCCTGTAATGAGAATATTTCTATAATTAAATTTATCTATTACATTTACATAATTGTTAACTTTCTGAATGATATCCTTTGAAACGGGATCTTTGAATATATATATTTTGGTTTCATTATTGTCATTTAATTCAATTTTATCTTCGAAAGTAGGATTTTCTATTGAGTCTAAAAAATGAAAATACATTATGTCTATTAAAAGAGAATAGAATTTGCTTTTTTCATCATATATATCTCTAAGTGAATATATAAAAGCATGTTTAAAAGTTTTATGTATATCGAGTTTAGTTTTCTCATCTTCCAATAAAAAAACTAAATTGCTTGCCTCTTTAAGGATATTACTGTATTTCATTTCAAATTTAAATCTTATATCTTTGTAGGAATTATTGCCGATTATGAATATAAAACTTTGTCCTTTAGCACCATCTTTTGTCAAATTGAAATTTATTATATTTTCTGTGTGAAATTTTACACTTTCTCTTAGTTTTTTTACTAAATTATTATCAGAAATATACGTTAATTTATCCATAATTGTTTCATAATAATAATTATTTTCAGGAATTATATGAATCATATAAACGAAGAATATGAAAAATATATTGATAACAATTATAATAATTTATTTAACAAAATTCATAAACTCTGCAATAACAATAACGCTAATATTTCAAAGGATAATATAACAAAGTTAGAAAAAATTAAAGAGGAATATTTTGAAAAGTTAAAAGGCCTTGATAAATTAGATAAAATTACTGTACTTATTAGTAATTTAATAGATGATATTACTAAAGCAATCAAAATTAAGCTACCTAAAGAATTAAAAATTATGAACAATAATGAGAATTTAACTTATCAACTACGAACAAGAATTTTATCTAAGATTAAAGCTAAAAAGAGTTTAGCAGAGTTTAAAGATTCAGATGAGTATTTTTATTTAGTAAAATTAGTATACTACCAACTTAAAATATCTAAACCAAATGATAAGTTAACAATTAATAGAATTGCCACAACATTCAAAAAGCTGTATGGAATTACTTGCAATCAGAATTCATTATATTATAGAATTAAAAATTCCCGTTATAGAACATTTGAGGCACTAAAAAGAAGCTTTGATAATGAGTAAAGAAATTTTTTTCAAAAAGTATGGATATTATATTGATTAAGTAAAAATATTCGTTTTTAGATTAAATTTAGCTAAAAAAATATTTTCAAAAATCTGCACATCCCTGCTCCACCCTTCAAATTTGCTTAATTTCCCATTCAAAAGATTATCAAAACATGACCCTAATATTAAAAAAAAGCTGAATTGCTTTTCAAAAACTTTTCAAAACCATTATGACTTAAAATAAATAATGCGATTTTGCCCCAAAATCGCAATTTTTTCATGCTGGCATGTGTATTGAGTTCATAATATCATTAACAAAAAATTCAAGGAGTTTAAAATGAAAAAATTTTATTGTGTTAAAAAATTAACCTCTCACCAAGAATTCTTTGAAGATAGAGAATACCTTAACAATACTTTATCAAAAGGTAATCTTTATTTTTCATACTTCAGTTTTGATAGCATGACTATCAGGAATTTCAAACCAGAGAATTTCCAACATGGTTTTAATGGAAAACTTCATTCAGAATACTTCATAATGGAAATTTCTGATGGTAATATTCTAAAGGCCTATAATGAAGCAGCCAAGTTAATTGATAAACTCTTAGATAATGTAAATCCGAAGTATATTAAGGTCTATGCCAATTTGTCTGCTCAAATTTATATTTATTTACATTCTTCCCTTTTTGGTGATTTCCCTTGTTCTGAAACATTAATGAAGACTCATTCTTTTATATGTCAAAAACTTTCTAATAATTGTCAATATATTAAAGATATATACGCTAGTAATTCTTTGATTTGTGCTCCTGGTTCTTCCCCTTCAAGTGATTCTTTTTCTACTACTTTATGTGATATTACACTTTTTACCAACTATAATTGTGAGAACTTTTATCAGTATATAAAAACTAATGATTTATCCGATAGATACAAAATTGATTTTAATTGTTATTATCAATCCATCCCATATTTAGTTGACTTAAAAATACAAGCACTTGAACACTACAATAATAATACAACTAAAGTATATCTATTTAACAGTAAGTTTGATAATGTTATTCATTGCAATATTAATAAAATCAGTCAATTTTGCAATCTGTCTGCTATGATATATCAAAAAATTACTAGACAGGAATCTATTGATCCTGATGAGATTAGATTTTTAATAAAGTTGTTATTCAATTTCAGTATAAAAGATGATCATATAAAATCTTTTCTTAATCAACTTTCTCTTTCTAAAGAACAAATAGAATTTCTTTTCCAAAATACAGATAGATCACTAAATTGTTCAAGATATTGTAAAAATAAATGTCAGAGTATTAAAGCTGTTAATGGTGATACACCAATAGTATTTCTTAATGATAAAAAAACAGCATATGAACAATCATCTGCAGTTGAAAAATTTATTAGCCTACATAAGGATAATATCTTATATAAAACAAGTGAGAAAGCATTTTATGTATATGATAGTGAGTTAGGCTTTTATAAAAAAGTTGATAAAGAGGAGTTATTACGAATTATCAATTTGTTTTTGAAAATAACTCATACAAATAGGGTTATAACCGATAATACTATAGAGTCTTTTTATCAAAGACTTTGCACAGAATTTGACTTGGCATTTTATGGTGAGTTTAATAGTAATCCATACTTAATAAATCTTGCTAATGGAGTTTATGATTTAATTAACAAAGAATTTCTTCCTCATTCTCCTGATTACAAATTTAATAAAGTACACAATTATAATTATAATCCTAATGCAGACTGTCCTCTGTTTAAGAAAACCCTCAAGCAAATTTTTCCAAGTAAGGAGGTACGTGAATATGTACTACAACTAATGTGTTATTTATTTATTCCTAATTACGATTATCAAAAGATTTTCATCTTCTATGGTAAAGGTCGCAATGGCAAAAGCCTTATTGCTGGAGTTATAAGAAATTTATTGGGAGAAGAAAATGTATCTTCTGAATCATTTGATAATTTAGCAGATGACAAAGGATATTCTGTTACTAAACTTGTCGGGAAATTAGTAAATATATCAAGTGAGATACATGAAAAATGCTATGATAGTATGGATATTTTAAAGCGCCTTAGTGGAGGGGATAAGATTAGTTGTAGAGAAATTTATCAACCAAGATTTGAATTTATTAATTATGCTCGACTTATTTTCTTAACTAATAATCTTCCCAATATTAAAAATATTGATTTGGCAATTAAATCAAGGCTCGTCATAATTGAATTCCCGAATTGCTTTGATAAGAATCCCGATACTAATCTTCTTAAAAAACTTAAAAATGAGCTATCTGGTATATTCAATCTTGTTGTGTCTAAATTCCCACTGATAATTGATGATAATAGAGCTATAAGAATTCAAGAACCCAATAAAATAAAAGAAAATATCGCTAAATATTTACCTAGTATGGATAATTTCAATGCTTGGTTGGAAGATAGGTGTTCGATATCTGAAGATGAAAATGATAAAGAGAATTTTACTCTACTAAAAGAAGCTTATGATGATTATCGAACTTGGTGTACGAATAATAAATTTATATTTATAAAAAAAGGACAGTTCACCGAAAAACTCAAAGATTATTCATTTACTGTTAAGAAAGAACCATATTGTAAAAAAGGTAATACTACTTATAAGAACGAAATGATAATTGTTGGACTGAAATTAAAGAGATAATAATAAAAACTAAATAAATTATAGGAGGTAATTTATGGATAAACAAATCGATGATATTAAGCTACTTTCAATTTCAGAAGCGGCTAAGTTACTCAATATCGGCAGAGTAACACTAAGAAAATTGATTAATTCCGGGCGAATCAAATGTATTCAAATTAACAAACGTATAAAGATAGCTTATAAAGAATTAAAACGCTTTGTAGATGAAAGTAGTTATACTAATTCAAATATTACAGCAGAACTCTTTGATTATAGTCAAAGTAATATCATGCCTGTTTTAGAATATGATACCACAACTATATTCGAAAACTTATTGGAGGAATATATCCATGGCGAGTGTCTACATAAAGGGCAATAGAATTTATATCTCCTGGTACGACCCCTTCGAGGGAATAACTAAGAACAAATCTACAAGAATGAATTATACCAAAGAGAACTTGAAAAAAGCTAATTTAATTGCTAAGCAGTTACAAGAAAGCATTGATAAAAAGGTTGAAGAACTTAATATCTTAGGTGTTAAACGTGGAAGTATTGGTGCCAGTATTGAACATTTCATGAAGATAAATAGCAATAAACATAAAAGCACTATTTATGAGTATAATAACTTCTTCCGCAAGTTTACAGAAACATTTAAACCAAAAGACCCTTGCACAATCATTAACAAAACAAGCTGTGAGGATTGGTTGATTTCTCTTAAGAAATATAACTATCAACAGAATACTCTTTATGGTTTAACAAAGGTATTAAAGAAATATCTTAACTTTCTCTTTGAATATAATTATATCCCTATGTTCAGATTAAACAGCGATGTTGTTTATAAGCCTGAGGTAAAAGATATCATTATATTTAGTCAGGAAGATTTAGAAAAGATTATCCAGGGTCTAAAGGATAAAAACAGTAACTTTACTACAATGATTTACTTGCTGTTATATACAGGATTAAGACCAAGTGACATTTATAGAATCCGTGCACAAGACATTGACTTTAGTAAAAGAACATTGCGTTATTATTCTGAGAAGACAAAACAATATTTCGAAGTTCCATTTCATCACGACTTAGAAGGCATGCTCAAAAAGAGGATTGATGAAGTTGGTGACGGATATCTATTGGAATATGAAACCATACATAATATGGGTAAAGCCTTTCGGCGATATTTAAAACAGCTTGGACTTGATAAGAAAGGTTACAACTTAAGGACATTTAGAAAGACATTCATTACAAAAGCTCATGAGAATGGTATTGATTTGGCAACGGTATCAAGATTAGCAGGGCATAAGAAGATTACTACGACAGAGAAATATTACAATCGATTATCGCTTACAAAACAAGCAACTGAGTTGGAGAAGATAAACTTCTTTGGAAGTAACAAATAATATCTCTAAATTTGCAATACAACAAGGGCAAAAGCTAATCAGAATTAATCGGGCAGAATGTCAAAAACTGAAGTAGAAACTGAAGTAGTTTTGGCTTGAAAGTGAGTAATTTTTGTATCATAGACCTTTAATTTTAGCTCAAAAACGCACTTTTTAATACCTATATTGACCTTTTAAGCAAAGGGTCGGTGGTTCGAGCCCACCCGCGCTCACAAACTAAAAGAATCCTGTCATACTCGACAGGATTTTTTATTTCCACAAATTTTACAGATAAAAGCCTTTTAATCATTAGGGTCGGTAGTCCGCCAATGGGCGGATAAATTCGAGCCCACCCGCGCTCACAAACTAAAAGAATCCTGTCATACTCGACAGGATTTTTTATTTCCACAAATTTTACAGATAAAAGCCTTTTAATCATTAGGGTCGGTGGTCCGCCAATGGGCGGATAAATTCGAGCCCACCCGCGCTCACAAACTAAAGCCTTGTAAGACAATAAATTACAAGGCTTTTAAGTTTTAGCAGAATCTCACTGAAGTAGAAACTGAAGTAGAAAATCCCGCCCGCAAAACCCTCTCTCAACACTATACTAAATGCAACTCCTCTTTGGTGAGAATCCATCAACAAAGAAATTTCTCCTGCAATAAGAAAAGTTAACTTAGTGAGTTTAAATTATCTCCTTGTTGGATAGCATAAATACCAATATAGCCTATGATGTCGTTAATGATATCTGTGATGTTAAAACGATAATGAAAGAACCTTTTACGAAATTTCAAAAAAAATTAGAGATATTATTTCTTATAACTTTGATTCCAAAGAATATTTAATTTTTGTAAATTTACTTGAAAATTAATCAAGCCATTGAATGCTATTGAAAATCGATATAGGGGGTAAGTTTTCCAAGCACAGAAAAATAATGCATGACACAAATTAAATTTTATACTTGAAATTCCTAATTATATTCGTAATAAATATAAGCATATTACAAAATGGTAAATAAAGAAAATATTGTATAACAGGAAAAGAAAAAATGTCTTCAATTAATACTGATATAACTTTCATAATAAATGAAAAAAATTCCACTCTTAAAGAAAGATTTCATACTTTAATAAAAGACTCTGTTTTTTTCGACTGCCTTGTAGGATATTTTTACACAACGGGTTTTCATCTTCTTTATAAATCACTGGAAAATACTGAGAAGATCAGAATTTTAGTTGGCATTAGTACAAACCGAGAAACGCTTAATCTTATTCAAATGCAAAAATTTGATTATGAAAATACTTATTCTGATGAACTTTCTTTTTACGAAGTAGGCGAGAAATTTGTAGAAGATGTCAAAAAGGAACTGGAGGATTCAGAAGATAAAAAAGAAGTTGAAGAAGGAATTCAAAAATTTATTGAATGGATTAAAAGAAAAAAATTAGAAATCAGAGCTTATCCTTCAAGAAATCTGCATGCAAAACTTTACATAATGACCTTCAAAGAAGAAGATAGAGACATTGGAAGAGTAATAACAGGTTCAAGTAACTTTACGCGGGCTGGACTATTGGACAATCTTGAATTTAATGTCGAACTCAAAAACCGAGCTGATTATGAATTTGCAAAAAAAAAATTTGATGAATTGTGGAATCAGTCAGTTGATATAACAGAAAAATATATTCAAACTGTTGAAGAAAAAACCTGGCTAAATCAAAATATCACACCATACGAACTTTACCTAAAATTTTTGTATGAATATTTCAAAGAAGAGTTAAGCAGAACCGAAAAGCTTTTCTTAAAATATCTTCCAGAAAATTTCAAAGAATTAGAATACCAACAACAGGCAATCTTAAATGCAAAAACAATTTTAGAAGCTTATGGCGGAGTATTTATATCCGATGTTGTAGGACTTGGTAAAACTTATGTTGCAGCAATGCTTGTTGGTCAACTTAAAGGAAGAACTATGGTTATTGCTCCACCATCTTTATTAAAAATTAACAATCCAGGTTCATGGCGAAATGTGTTTGCTGATTTTAATATACCTGCAGAGTTTATATCAACTGGAAAACTTGATGAAGCAAAGAAAGAACTAAAAAAAAGAGAATATGAAAACATAATAATTGATGAATCACATCGCTTTAGGAATGAATCTACAATAAGTTATGTTGATATTGCAGAAATATGTCGAGGCAAAAGAATTATTCTGGTTTCGGCTACGCCTTACAACAACTCGCCGGATGATTTACTTGCTCAAATTAAACTTTTTCAGAATTCTAAAAGAAGTACAATTCCAGGCATTCAAGATTTAGAATCATTCTTTAAGAAACTACAAAAAAAATTAGAACTAATTGACCGTCAAAATAATTACGATGAGTATCTCAAGACCACTCAATCAATTGCTAAAGAGATTCGAGAGAGAGTTCTGAAGTATATAATGGTCAGACGAACAAGACAGGAAATCGAAAAATATTTTTCCGAAGACTTGAAGAAGAATAATATAAGATTTCCTGAGGTTGAAGCTCCACGACCTCTTTATTATCAATTGAACCAACTTGAAGATGAAATTTTTGAAAAGACAATCTATTTAATCACCAAGAGTTTTAATTATTCTCGTTACACTCCTTTGCTTTATTTGAAAAAGAAAATCACTCAGCTGGAAGAACAATCGCAAAGGAATATGGGCGGATTTATGAAAGTCCTTCTTGTTAAGCGTCTTGAAAGCAGTTTTTATGCTTTTCGGAATAGTGTGGATAGATTTATTAAATCTTATGAAAGATTTATAAAAGAATTTGAAAATGGAAATGTTTATGTAAGCAAGAAATACATCAATAAAATTTTCGACCTGTTAGAAAAAGGAGATGATGCTGCAATTGAAGAATTGATTGTAGAGGGCAAAGCCGAGAGATTTAACTCTGATGAATTTAATGATAACTTTATTATCGATCTTAAGAATGATTTTCAAATTCTGAAAGATATTAAATCAATGTGGGAGAAAATTAAAAGAGATCCAAAATTAGAGACACTTATCGATAGATTGCATAATGATAATCTATTAAAGAATAACAAACTGATTATTTTCACTGAATCAAAAGAGACAGCTGAATATCTCTCAGGAAATATAAATAAAGAATTTGGAGATGTTTCGTTAGCATTTCATAGTAATTCATCAGAAACAGAACGAGATAAGATAATTGAAAATTTTGATGCCCGTGCAAAAAATAAAAAAGACGATTACAGAATACTAATTACAACAGATGTTCTCTCAGAAGGTGTGAACTTACACAGATCAAATATTGTAATTAATTATGACATTCCATGGAATCCCACACGACTGATGCAGAGAGTTGGACGAGTTAATAGAATAGATACTTCATTTGATAAAGTTTATACATTCAATTTCTTCCCGACAAAGCAATCTGATAATGAAATAGAACTGACAAACATTGCTCGTTCAAAAATTGAAGCATTTTTGAATCTTTTAGGTGGCGATGCTTCAATTTTAACGGAAGGTGAACCAGTAACTTCTCATGAACTTTTTGATAAACTGCTTTCAAGTAAAACACTAAATCAAGATGACGAAGAAGAATCTGAACTTAAGTATTTAAGAATTATTGAAAATATTAGAAATAATGATCCAGTACTTTTTGAGAGAATAAAAAATCTTCCAAAGAAAGCACGGTCTTCACGATATTATAAAACATCTTTAATTGAGCCGGCAACATTAGGCTCACTTCTTACATTTTTCAAGAAAGATAAACTTACAAAGTTTTTTATTTCCAGCAGTGAACAAACATTTGAAGTCGATTTCTTAGGTGCTGCAAAAATACTTGAATGTCAATCTAATGAACCAAAAGCAAAAATTCCCATTGAGGATTATTACGAACTTCTTGATAAGAATAAGACAGAATTTTTTAATGCGACCTATGAAGAAATTATTGATAAGCCATCTCAGCGAGGGGTAGATAGTGTAAAAAGATTAATAAAAATATTAAAAGCCACTCAAAAGAACAGCAAACAACTCACTGAAGATCAGGAAGAGTATCTTAAAAAATTAATCGATAATCTTAATAGTGGTTCTATTCCAAAGAAAATAATTCAAAATGTACTTAAGCTATTACAGAAAATTAATGATGAAATTAAGAATCCATTGGCAGTAATTGAAATACTTCAAAATGAGATTCCATCAACATTTCTTAAAAGTCATTTTATTGATGTAACTGAATCAACAAAAGCTAAACGAGAAGTAATTTTATCGCTCTATTTAGCAGGAGAGGAGAAATAAAGGTTTTCTCGATTCATTTCTCGCTTTGCTCGAAATTACTCGATAACCGCAAGTGGCTCGGTCTTCGAGTAGATAAATGTAATTTATCGTATCGAGAAGACCGACTATGGTTTTCTCGATTCATTTCTCGCTTTGCTCGAAATTACTCGATAACTGCGAGTGGCTCGGTCTTCGAGTAGATAAATGTAATTTATCGTATCGAGAAGACCGAGAAAGATTTACTTTTTCTATTTTTCAAATTAATTTTTAAATGTTATGAAAGGATATATGTATATACTTAAATGCAGAGATGGTTCATATTATACTGGAAGTACAAATGATTTGGAAAGAAGATTATGGCAACATCAAAATGGTAAAGGGGCGTTATATACAAGAAATCGTTTACCTGTTGAACTTGTTTATTTCGAAGAATACGACAGAATCGATTATGCATTTTATCGAGAAAAACAAGTAAAGGATTGGAGCAGGAAAAAGAAAGAAGCTTTGATAGAAGGTAAATTAGAAGAATTACCAATACTGGCAAAGAAAATCTGGAAGAAGAAAAATCAGTAAGTGGTTTTCTCGATACGCCCTTCGTTTCACTCAGGGCTACTCGAAAACCGATTTGTGCCGGTCTTCGAGTAGCGAAGCGTATCGAGAAGACCGAGAATTGTGTATTATTCAGATCTTTATAATATTTTAGTATATAAAAACAGACATAACCAATGACCAAACTACAAGCAAAAGATCTCATCATTCAAACTTTCGAAAATCCTTTCGATAAAAATAACTTCATTAAATTCATTTCCAATCTTCTTAAAACCTACGATAGAACAAAAGTTATCAATATTCGAACTGGTGTCCAAGGAGTAACTACACCATATTTAGATTTTATTAGCTCCTGGGAAAGAATTGGTCGTTGTGTTGATAGCGACAATAATATAATTGATATTTTGATTATTAAGCTCAACAAGGAGTCATCACTATATCGTGCCAGAACTGCACAAAGAAATTTTGTTGCGAATTATTTGCAGGGAAAGCTTGGAACTAAATCACTTAAAGATGCAGCATTAGTTGCTTTTGTCTCCCCTGGTGAAGAAGACTGGCGTTTCTCGCTTGTTAAAATGGAATATCGTTATAAAGAAACACCATCGAGAAGAATTAAAATTGAAGAAGAATTTACCCCAGCAAAAAGATGGTCTTTCCTTGTCGGCAAAAACGAAAAAAGTCACACTGCTCAAAGTAGATTTATTGAATTAATTGAGAATGAGAACTTCAGACCAAATCTAAAAGATTTAGAAAATGCTTTTGATGTTGAAGTAGTTACAAAAGAATTTTTTGAAAAATATAGAGACCTGTTTGTCAGTACAAAACTTAAACTTGATGAAATTGTCGAAAGAGACCCCAAACTCAAAGAAGAATTCAAGAATAAAAACATTAATACAGTTGATTTCACCAAAAAGCTTTTAGGTCAAATTGTTTTTCTTTATTTCCTTCAGAAAAAAGGCTGGTTTGGAGTAGAGAAAGGACAAAAATGGGGAACAGGTCATAAAGATTTTATGAGAAGATTGTTTAATAAAGAATTTCGCAACTACAAAAATTTCTTTAACGACATACTTGAACCACTTTTTTATGAAGCCTTAAGAACAGATAGAAGTCACGACGACCATTTTCATCAATACTTCAATTGCAAAATTCCTTTTCTAAACGGGGGACTTTTTGACCCAATTAATGATTACGATTGGGTTAATACCGAAATTGTTATTCCAGATGAAGTCTTTTCAAATGAAAATAAAAATGGCATTCTTGATATATTTGATTTGTACAACTTTACAGTAAACGAAGAAGAACCACTCGAAAAAGAAGTTGCTCTTGACCCAGAACTGCTCGGAAAAATTTATGAAAAATTAAACGCAATTAGAGAAGATAATTTTGATGAATATGTTCAAGTCATTAAGTCAGGCAAAAAAGGAGAAGAATCAAAGTTCAATAAAGAATACGGCGTTTATTATACACCGAGAGAAATTGTTCATTATATGTGTAAGGAGAGTTTGATAAATTATCTTGAGACAGAACTAACTGAAAAAGTTGAAAAAGAAGATATAGAAAAGTTTGTAAGATTTGCCGATTTAATTCAGGAAAGCGAAAGAACAGCTTTTGAAAATAAAAAGAGAATTGAAAGAGGAGAACAGAAAGGAACAAAGTTTGAACACAAAATGCCAATAAGCATCATTGAAAATGCTAAGGTCATTGATAAACTTCTGGATTCAGTGAAAATATGCGACCCTGCTGTTGGTTCCGGCGCTTTTCCTGTCGGAATGCTTCACGAAATTGTCAAGCTAAGAAAACTTCTTTCTAATTATACAGGACATAGATTGACAACTTATGAATTAAAAAAGCACACAATTGAAAATTCACTTTATGGCGTTGATATTGATGCTGGTGCAGTTGAAATATGCAAATTAAGATTCTGGCTCTCGCTTATTGTTGATGAAGAAGATTTTCAAAATATAAAACCATTGCCAAATCTTGATTATAAAATTGTGTGTGGAAATTCTTTGTTAAGTGTTGAAAGAGATTTTTTCAATAGTGATGTATTAAGCAAAATTGAAAAGCTGAAACCAAAATATTTTAATGAAACAAATCCTACAAAAAAACATGAATTAAAGAAGCAAATTGATGAATTAATCTTTCAAATCACGAATAGGCATAAAGAATTTGATTTTCAAATTTATTTTTCAGAAGTATTTCATGAAAAGAAGGGTTTTGATATCGCTATTGCTAATCCACCTTATGTATCAACAAAAGGTGTTAAAGAAAATGATAAAAAAATTTTAGAAAAATATTTTGGATTTGCCGATGATTTATATAATCATTTTTACTTTAAAGGTGTTGATTTGCTAAAAGAAAAAGGAATTCTTACTTACATTTCATCTAAAACTTTTTGGACTATTCAAACCAAGAAAAATCTTAGACAACTTTTATTAAAAAATAAATTGCTTCTGTTAGTTGACACCGCAAACCCATTTGAATCCGCTATGGTAGATACATGCATAGCAACTGTTAAGAAGCAAGAAGCATCAAATTATTTAATTAATTTTATTGACCTTAGGTATGGCTGGGAAGATAAAAAAATTTATACAGTTAAAGATGAAGTCTATAAAAATGTTGTAAATAATGTGTTTTTTATACCAACAGATTTCAATCTTAAAGTATATCAAAAACTTGGTAAACCTGTAAAAAAATTGATTGAACAGTGGTGGAACAGAATTTCAACAAGTAAAAACATTGAAAAATATAAAAGGGAATTAGAAGAATATAGAAAATCATTAAAACCTGGAGATATTACATTATTGGGATTGATAACTGAAGGTGGACAGGGATTGGCAACTGCGAATAATGGTAAATACATTGGTGTATTAGAAGGGACAAGGTGGGCGGAAAAAGTAAGAAAAGAAAGACCCGAAAAATTGTGGGACTTTGCCTGTTCAAGAAAAGTAAAAGTACTATCGCATATAAAAACAAAACAGGAAGCGATTGATTTCTTAAATAGTTTACCTGAAAAAGATATTAGAGAACTTTTTGATGAATTAAAAGAGAAATATGGTAGAGATATTTTTGGACAGGGCTGGCTTTATAGGATAGTAAGCCCAGATGAAATTGCTGATGTAGACCAATTAACTGAAGATGAAAAATTAAATGGGATAAAAGGCAAGAGAACTTTTGTCCCTTATGATAAAGGTGACAAAGAAGGCAATCGCTGGTGGGCTCCTACACCTTATTATATTGATTGGAGTAGAGAAAATGTAAAATTTTTGAAAGATAATTCAGGGAGAAAAGGGGAGGGAATGCCTGTTGTTCGTAACCAACAATATTATTTCAGAGAAGGATTCTGTTGGAACAATGTATTATCAGACGAAAAGATAAAGTGTCGTTTAAAAGATAAAACTATACATTCTACAGAAGCTATGACTTTTATTTCTCTTATTCCAGAAAAAGCTAGTGATAGATTTTTAATCTGTTTATTGAATTCTAATTTTTTTGGTAATTATAGAATTGATTTTATCAATGTTTCAAATCATTTAACTACTGGCGATGCAAAAGAATTCCCAATAATTATTCCTACATCTGAGCAACTTAAAGAGTTTAAAGATATTTTTGATAGAGCAGTGAAAATTCAGAAACAAAAATTTTCTGGTAAAATTTCTGTTCAGGAGGCAGAGATAAATCTAGAAGAAATACAGAAAGAACTTGATAAAAAAGTTTTAGAATTGTATGGGTTATAAAAAAATTTAGTTTCTATAAGAATAGATTAAAAAAGTAAAAATAGCAGTTGTTAATAGTAGTCTTCTCTATACATCCTTTTATGAATTGGAAAAATTTTTGATTTCCCAAAAACAAAGATCTGAAACGAACAAATTTCATTAAGAAAGAGAAATATATGAATTTGTGTATTAATCATATGAATTAACATCAGAGGAAATAAAAATTATAGAGGAGAAAATAAATGGATAAAAACGAAGTAAATGTTGCCTTTGAGATATTACTCGAAGAGATAGAAGAAGTTTTTAACATTTTGAGTAAGGGAGGTGAAGATGCATTTAAGTTAAAAGATTTTGAAAAGGCAAAACAAATAATTGAAAATGGTGAAAGACTTAAAACTTTTAGAGAAAAAGTGAAAAATCTTCAAAAAGAATGGCAGACAATTTTTAGTGATAAGATTTCAAAGCAGGTAAAGAAAAAACAATTAAAATCAAAATTGAAGAGAGGTTTAAGAACACCAGAGGAAAAGTTTACAATTCCAATTTTAGAATCATTAATTGAATTGGGTGGATCTGGAAAAATGAAAGATGTTTTAAAACTCGTTCACGATAAGATGAATAATATTATGAATGAATATGATTACAAAAGTCTTCCATCAGATCCAAACCAAAAAAGATGGGAAAACACTGCTCAGTGGACAAGAAATTAAATGGTAATCGAAGGTCTCTTATCATCTGATTCCCCACGCGGTATTTGGGAATTAACAAAAAGAGGAAGAACATTTTATTATCAGAATAAGAATAAATCATAATTCTGTCGTGTATTTTTTATCAATTTATTTTAAAGAATCTTTTTTAATTCGTGCGAAGCTCAGTGCTAATTTAATTTTGGGGGTTGTCTCTTCAAAAAAACAAACAATTATTTTTTAGACAACCCCATTAATATTAAATCGTTATTTCAATAAATTCATCTTTCTTGTAAATTGATATTGACCTGCAGTCATTCGAACAAAGTAAATTCCACTTGAAACTCTATTATTAGA
>Ga0078972_1010778_pt1 | contig 16811 bp, 10 predicted proteins | sample YelNatPaOPGAMG01_FD_67568 | JGI IMG/M metagenome (GOLD analysis project Ga0078972, IMG submission 67568) | Hot spring thermophilic microbial communities from Obsidian Pool, Yellowstone National Park, USA - OP-RAMG-01 (SPADES assembly) (version 2) | ecosystem: Environmental > Aquatic > Thermal...
CAATATTTCTTATATATTTTTGGTCTGCTTTAATATAATTAAGTAAAATTATTTCATAAATTTTTATTTTCTGCTAATAATTTTTATATTAAAATACAAATAAATAATATGTAATCTTAAAAAGCGCAGAACACTATCAAGTTTCTCAGCGCACATATAGTAAGCCAAGCATCCTGCTTGGTAGCTTTTAAAAAATCTCAAAAGCAATACACCCCGAGCAGGATGCTCAGGGTACTATGGTAGTGCTTAAGAACAAATAGCAATACACCACGAGCAGGATGCTCGTGTTACCATAGTTTTATCTCTGCTCAACTGTCAAACTACCGAATTTTATTTTCTGCTAATAATTTTTATATTCAAAAACATATAAATAATATATAATGTTATAAACATTTTTTTAAAGGTGGGATCCTAAATGTCAAAAATTGTAGTTTTAGGAGCTGGAATATCAGGACATACTGCATCATGTCTATTAAGAAAATATTTAGGCAAAGATCACCAGATTATAGTCATCTCCCCTACGAAAAAGTATAACTGGATTCCTTCAAATGTCTGGGTCGGTGTGGGAGATATGAAACCACAACAGGTATTGTTTGATTTAGAACCAATTTATAAAAAAGCTAATATTGAATATATAAACGCAAAGGCAACAAAGATATATCCAGAAGGCAGTAAGGATATATCATCTCCCTTTGTAGTTGTAGAAGAAATGACATCAAAAGAAGTGAAAAATATAGAGTACGACTATCTCATAAACGCTACTGGACCGAAATTAAATTTTGACGCTACAGAAGGATTGGGTCCATCAAAAAATTCTCAATCAATTTGCTCTGCATCTCACGCCGTGCAGGCCTGGGAAAATCTGAGCTCTCTAATTAAAGAAATGAAAACTGGGAAGAACAAAACTATTGTAGTAGGCATGGGACACGGAATGGCTACCTGTCAGGGAGCTGCCTTTGAATATCTTTTCAACGTGGAATCAAAGTTAAGAAGAGAGGGCGTAAGAGAAAGGGCGAAAATAATTTATATGACCAATGAATACGAACTTGGAGATTTTGGTATGGGGAGCCTTCACCTTAAATATGGCGGTTATGTAGCCCATAGTAAGACTTTTACTGAGTCGCTTTTTGCGGAAAGAGAAATTTTTTGGATAAAGAGAGCTCATCCAATAAAGATTGATAAAAATAAAATAAAATATGAAACTCTTGATGGTGCTTTCAATGAGCAAGAGTTTGATTTTGCAATGCTAATACCACCATTTGCTGGCGTAGGCCTAAAAGCTTTTAATAAAAATGAAGAAGACATTACCAGTTCTTTATTTTTGCCTAATGGCTTTATGAAAGTAGATGGGAACTATAACCCAAAACCATATATAGACTGGGACGCTGAAGATTGGCCAAAAACACTGCAAAATCCAATATATAAGAATATATTTGCAATAGGAATTGCTTTTGCCCCCCCACATCCCATAAGCAAGCCAATGCAAAGCCCTAATAATACAACAATATCGCCAGCACCTCCCCGAACCGGAATGCCGTCAGCAATGATGGGGAAAGCTGTAGCTCAGAGCATAGCAAACTTAATAATGGGCAAAGATAAACCCTTGCATACTGCAAGTATGGCCAAATTAGGAGCTGCATGTGTAGCTTCCACAGGAACAGGACTTTTTTCTGGGACAGCAGTATCAATTACTGTTTTTCCAATAGTTCCAGATTTCAAAAGATTTCCAGAATATGGCAGGGATCTAAACTATACATTCGGGGAAATAGGGCTAGCTGGGCACTGGATCAAGCTTTTTTTACACTATGCATTTATATATAAAGCAAAACAAAATCCATTTTGGTATATAATTCCAGAATAGTGAGGTGTGAAAAATGGTAGAAAATAGAAAGCCTTATGAGCAAGCTTTTTTTGCATCAAAGCCCTTAGGATTTACGAAATTTTTAAGAACTTTCTTCTTCTGGCAACTGATAAAATTTGCAATAATAAATATCAAAATGACTCTTATGATATTGAAATCACATGAAAATTAGGAAGTTAAGACATTTGATTTAATATACTCGAGATAAAATCAATATCGTCTTTAAAAACCGTCTTCATATCAAGAAAATAATATTCATCCAGTACTCTGCCAATTACAGGTACATCTCTTCTTGTCAGAAAAGTTTCGATCTCTTTTATTGACAACTTTTTATGAATCAGCCCTACCCCAATAGTTTTGAAAGAACTCTTAGGAGTCGAACCCCCGCCAAGTCTCCCCTCGCTTTCAAGAGTTTTCAATATTAAATTATCATTTTTTACACTATTGATAATCCTATTTGCATCATCTCTCATTTCATCTACTGTTTTCGACAACATTTTATAAACAGGTATTTCTTCGTGTCGTTTACAAAGATAGAGCCTTAAAGTTCCTTCCAGGGCACACAGTGTCATCTTATCAACTCTCAATACCCTCATTAAAGGATTCTTTCTAATCTTCTCAATAAAATCTCTCATCCCAAGAATAATCCCGCACTGACCAGCGCCAAGCAATTTATCTCCAGAAAAGCTAATAATATCTACACCCTTTTTCAAACTTTCCTGCACAGTAGGTTCGTGATTTAAACCATATTTTACTAAGTCTACCAGGCATCCACTGCCCAAATCCTCAAAAAATAAAATATTTTTTTTCTTAGCAAGATCTGAGAGTTCTTCAATTTCTACACTTTGGACAAATCCCTCTTGATAAAAATTACTTTGATGAGCCTTCATAATAGCGCCAGTTAAATCATTGATGTTATTATCATAATCTCTTAGATGAGTTTTATTAGTTGTCCCGACTTCCTTCAGAATTGCCCCGGAAGATGTTATCACATCAGGAATTCTAAATGATCCACCAATTTCAATGAGCTCAGATCTTGAGATTAAAACCTCTTTTTTATTCGCAAGGGTATTCAAAATTATATAAACAGCAGCAGCATTATTGTTCACCACCGTTGCGTCTTCGGCTCCAGTTAGAGCTATAAGCATGTCCCTCACTAAAGAATCTCTTTTGCCTCTTTTATTATTAAAAAGATCGTATTCAAGATTGGAATAATTAGTAGCTATATTAGCCACTTCTTTAGCAATAGACTCACTTAGTGGAGATCTTCCTAGATTGGTGTGCACAATAATTCCTGTAGCGTTAATCAACCTTCTCAATACAGAATTACTAAAAAAACTTAATTTTATCAAAATGTTTTCGATAATTGCTTCTTTGGTAATCCTCTTACCGCTTTTAATAAGCTGTCTTGAATTCTCTACTTCTCTCTTGCTTATCAATACGCATAAATCATGTGGGATTTCAATTTCACTTTTTTTTATTTCTTCCAAAATATAAGAGATTGAAGGTAGCTGAGAAAAATCCATCTTTTACCTAACTATACTATTAAATTCACAAACAAATTTGAACTTGCCTAACTTATTTTCAAAAATAACCTCTTCTTCTGGCATAGGAAGAAACAAATCATCAAATATGTTAAAGAGATATAAACAGCGAAGATCAATAGACCTTTCGTTAAAAAAATTTGGATCCAACCCTAAAAACAAATCCCTTAAATGCCTCACATTACCTCTGTAATAAAATTTACATAAATCAATATTTTCTTTAATATCGTCAAAAGAAAACAAATTTCTTGACATATTATAAAAACTAACATCTCTAACATCAAACCTGATTCCTTTAGAGACGAAAGCCTTACCAGCACTGAAAAGTACTGAAAAGAAAGGCGAAACTTTTATGCTTCTCAAATCATCTTCAATAACTGGAAGTTGTAAAATCCTATAATTCGGAAAAGGGAAAAAATCTTTATTCATAAAATAATATATTTCAGAAATTTCATGTACTACAGGAAAGGAACCAATATTATTTCTAAAAGAAAACTCTAATAAAGTCAAATTAACATCTCCTTAAGAATATAAAAAAAAGTAAAAAAATTCACAAATTATCTTTTCTTAAATATCTTATAAGCAACTCTCTCAACCGCAACATATAGAACGGGTATTATAAAAACACCAATGAATGTGCCCGTGAACATACCACCAACTACCGATGTGCCCATAGCAATTCTCGCACCTGAGCCTGCGCCTGTTGCTATTGCTAAAGGCAAGCAACCAAAGATGAACGCAAACGAAGTCATAAGAATTGGTCTCAACCTTACCCTCGCAGCTTCTACAACAGCTTCAATCTGACTCATACCAGCTTCTTCTCTCTGTCTTGAAAACTGGATTATCAAAATAGCATTTTTGGCAGCAAGGCCTATAAGCATAACCAGACCAATTTGCATATAAACATTGTTATTAAGGTGCCTGGCATATTGGAAAAAGGCGGCGCCAAATACTGCAGTAGGAACAGATAATACAACGCTGATTGGCACAAACCAGCTCTCATAAAGAGCTGCAAGGCACAAGAATGCAAAAATAATAGCAAGAGCAAATAATACAGGCGCTTTTTGCCCTGACTTTTGCTCTTCTAAGCTTAGATCTGACCAATCATAAGCAAAGGTTGAAGGTAGAACTTTCTGAGCCGTTTCTACCAGTGCCTGCATAGCCTGGCCAGAACTATACCCTGGAGCAGGGTTTCCACCAATCTGGATCACCCTATAATCATTAAACCTTTGTATTACCGAAGGACCATCAGTGAGTTTTGCAGTGGCAAGGGTGCTCAATGGAATCATCTGACCACTCGAATTTTTAACAAAGAAATATTTTATGTCGTCAGGATTTGCCCTAAATTGTGGCTGAGCCTGCATTGTGACCTTAAAAGTTTCTCCATAAAGATTTATATCATTTACCTCAATACCGCCATAAAACGCTTGCATTGCGTTAAAAACGTCATCTAAGGGTATACCGAGTTTTTTTACCTTATCCCTGTCGATATTATAGGTATATCCAGGCGTATTAGTGTTAAAAGTGGAATAAATTGTACCAATTGCTGGCATTGTTTTAGCTTCTTTTATAAATTCTTTAGAAATATTATCCATTTCTTGAAAGCTTGCCGTTCCGCCTCTATCTTCAAGCATCATAGTAAAACCACCCCTTGTGCCAATCCCTGGCAATGATGATGGCAACAAAGGCAATATTGTAGCATTTGGAAATTGTACAGATTTAGCAAATATTTGTCCTATAATGCTTTGTGCTGAAAGTTGCTGAGAAGTTCGCTCATCCCAGGGCTTTAGTCTTATGAAGATAATGCCTGTACTAGAGTCAGCAGCAAAAGTCAAAAAGTTGACTCCATTGACACATGTTACCGCATAAACTCCTGGAATTTTTCTTATTACCTCGCCAATATTATTTATTTCATTAGAAGTTACATTTAAACTCGTACCTTCTGGCAGAGAAATTGCAGTTATAAGATAGCCTTGATCTTCATCTGGCACAAAAGAAGTTGGCAGTTGGGATATGATGAAAAAAGTCACAGCAGTTAATAGCAAAATAAAAAGCAGTCCCCATTTTACTTTTCTAACCAATTTATAGACAATCTTAGAATATTCAGAGATCACTTTTTCAAACGTCTCATTAAATTTATCGAAAAATTTGGCTAATAATCCCTTATGTTTGGTCGGATCATAAGGTGTAAGCATTCTTGCGCACAAGGTTGGCGTAAGAGAAAGTGCTACTATTACAGAAAGTATCATAGAAACAGTAATAGTTAAAGCAAACTGCTTATATAATACCCCCATAGTCCCACCAAAAAATGCAACTGGGATGAAAACAGAAGACAAAACAAATGCAATGGCGACTATTGCCCCAGAAACTTCTTTCATAGCTCTCTGCGCCGCTTCAAAAGGCTTCATATTGTCATATCTAATATGATGCTCTACTGCTTCAATAACTACAATCGCATCATCAACCACCAGACCTATCGCTAAAACCATAGCAAAAAGTGTGAGGGTGTTTATAGAAAACCCAAAAACAAGAAATGTAGCGAATGTGCCTATCAATGATACTGGCACAGCCAGCATTGGTATAAGAGTCGCTTTCCACGACTGCAAAAAGATGAAAATCACTACCATAACTAAGAGCAAAGCTTCAAATAGAGTTTTTAAGACTTCTTTAAGAGACTCTCTAATAAAAAGCGTGTTGTCAACAATAATTTCCGATTTCATATCAGGTGGAAAGCTTGTTTCAGCTTTTGCTATGATTGCTTTACACTGATCGACAGTTTTCAAAGCGTCTGCGTCAGGGGTTAATTGTACGCCGAAAGCGGCTGCATTATAATTATTCATAGTTGAATTATACGTATAGAACCTGCCACCCATATCAACTTTTGCAATATCTCTAAGTCTTACTATAGAGCCATCAGGATTTGCCCTGATAATTACATTCTCAAATTCTTGAGGAGTATTTAGTCTCCCTTTTACCCTTGTAGTATACTGAAATGCCTGACTAGACAAGTTAGGCATTTGACCTATAGTACCCGATGCTGCCTGTATGTTTTGTTCCTGAATTGCATTATATACATCAGTCGTCGTTATACCCAATTGAGCCATCTTCTCAGGATTTAGCCAGATTCTCATACCAAAAGGCGATCCATACATCATTACCTGACCCACGCCCTTAACTCTTTGCAGTTGATGAACTATGTTAATATTTCCATAATTTGCAAGAAAGGTAGAATCATATGTTCCTTTAGGAGAGTAAAGAGAAAAGACAAGAACATTTTGGGGAGTAACTTTCATAGTGCTTATTCCATATTGAACAACTGCATTTGGCAAGAGAGGAGATGCCTGACCTACTCTATTTTGAGTTTGAACAGTAGCCATATCTGGGTCTTTACCTAGTTCGAATTGAACGTTTAAGCTATAGCTTCCAGCATCAGTACTGGTAGATAACATTGAAACCATACCCTCTACGCCATTTACCTGCTCTTCCATCTGTTGAGCAACTGTTTGTTCTACAGTTTGCGCATTAGCACCAGGATAACTTGCTATGACGTTTACTTGTGGAGGAGTAATCTGCGGATAGACAGCAATCGGCAAACTTGTCATTGCAAGAATTCCCACTAAGACAATTATTAACGAAACTACGATAGCAAAAATTGGGTTTTTTATAAAAAATTGTGCCATAAATATTACTTTAAGCCCAGGGACTCAGGAGTTGTTTCTATCGGTTTAACTATTGTTCCAGTAGGCGCCTTTTGAAAACCCTCAACAATAACGTTGTCACCAGGTTTGAGCCCCTCCGTCACAACCCAAAAAGAGCCTATTCTCGGACCCATTTTAACAGGTACCATTTGAGCTTTATTATCGCTGTCGACAATAGTGACAAAGGTCTTGTCCAGGACCTGCTGAACAGCCATTTGAGGCACAAGCAAAGCATTTTTTAAATTGCCTTCTTTAAGTACCACATTGGCAAACATGCCAGGCACAAGAATATTATCAGGATTAGGAAAAAGAGCTTTGATCGAAAGTGTACCAGTGTTTTGTGTTAGTCCTCTATTTATTTCAGCAATCCTACCAGTATACTTATAAGTAGTACCATTAGAAAGAATAAGTCTAACATTTTTTCCTACATCGCTATTCATAGGATCAATGCCATTCTTGACCATATTAAGATAATCATTCTCAGAAATGCTAAAAAAAACATACATCGGATCTGGAGATGACAAAGTGCACATTACTGTTTGGCCAGCAGTCACAAAAGCACCCAGGCTCAAATCATCTCCTACACCAAGCTTCCCACTAAAGGGCGCTATGATCAATGTGTCGCTTAAATTATCTTCTGCCTGTTTTAGGTTTGCCCTCATAGCCTCTACGATCTGATAGTCTTGCAATGCTACCGACGTGGCAGTATCAGATGTCTGCTGAGAAACAGCATCTTGAGCAGCTAAAGTCTTATACCTATCAGCATCCAATTTTGCATTGTCATAATTTGCAATTGCCTGGGCTAACTGTGCTTTAGCATTCGAAACAGCAGCCACATAGGTTCTTTTATCAATTTGAAAAAGTGGTTGACCAGCTTTTACTATTTCTCCACCTTTTATGAATTTCTCTACGATGTTGCCAGAAACCTTAGATCTAACCTGGATATCGTTTACGGCTTCCACCTGACCTACATAATTCTGATAAACATCAGTATCTTTAACTATAACTTTCATAGTCTTTACTGATAAAGGCGGATGTATGGGTATAGCTTTTTTATTAAGTAAAGAAAAAGCTAAACCTGCGATAACTAAAATACCTACTAATAACGATGCTATTAAAACTTTTCTTTTTAAAACATTTTTTATCATATTTAATCTAAACCAATCGCTTTATAAAGTGATGCCTTTGCAACCTGATAATCAAATTTTGCCTGAGCATATTGAGTTTGTGAAGTAGAAAGCTGAGCCTCAGCATCTAAGACCTCTGAAATTGTATTTACACCTGCCTGATATCTAACCCTGGCCAACCTCAAGCTTTCCTCAGCCTCAGAAACAGATTGTTTAATTGTATCTATTCTTTGTTTTGCAGAAGAAAGATTCAAAATTGCTTGTTTTACATCCAATTTTACCTGATCGAAGACTTGCCTTTCGTAATCCTTTTGAGTTCTATAGGCAATTATTGCCTGTTGAATCTGACTCCTAATTACTCCGCCATCATATATCGGAATAGTCATTTGAACCACAGCACCCCAGTCTTGATTATCAGGGAAAAAAGTGTTATCAACCCATTCTTTATATGCAGTTACAGAAAAATCAGGCAACCTCTGAGTCTTTGCTACCCATATAAGCTTCTTTGCAGCCTCAGCAGCAAATCTAACAGATCTAAGATCTGGTCTGAAAGAAACAGCCTTAGCGGTCAAGTCATCTACGCTTCCAGTTATATTTGGTACATCTTGATCTTTTGCCAGCACCAATTTAGTATTCATTGGATAGCCGATAAGATTATTCAATGAAGAATAAGCTAAATCTCTTTGATTCTCAGCATCCAACAAGTTCTGCTTTATTTGAGCTAATGCTACCTGAACTCTTAACACATCAATCTTAGCAGCTGTACCAGCATTGTACATAGCCTGCGTAACCCTTAACTGTTCTTCAATTTGTTTTAAATCAGCTTCCTGTGAAGCCACATTATCTTCTGCTTGTAAACACTGAAAATAAGCACTTGTAACCTGATAAGTTAAGTTTTGAACAGCGCTTCTATAATTCTCTTCAGTCTCTCTTACGTTTAGCCATGCAGCGGATCTTTGTTCCCATATTTTCCTCCAGACATCAAAATCGTAAGTCAAAACTGCCCTGTGATCATATGTTGTTTTGTAACCTGTTGGCACCTTACCCACACCAGGGATCATAATTGCAGGTGCGCTCTTTAGCTCGGTATAGGTAGACTGCCAGTTAAGGTGGGGAACAAGATAGCCTGAAACTTGATGCGCCTGCATCCTTGCATTACCAATCTTCTCTTTATCCATCTTTATAGCAGGACTATAATCTTTAGCAAGTTCAATTGACTTGTCCAAAGTAAGGCTCAACTGTTCAGGGGGATTAGTGGGTTTATACTCAAGTGTAGTCTCTTTTGAATATGCTATACCCGGAAGAGACAGAAAAATAAAAAGAACAAAAAAACAAATATAAGATTTTATTTTCATTTAATCAACCCCGAAGTAAGACCTGAGAAAATCATTTGCCATATTTCTTTTTTATCCAATTTAATCTCTTCCCCTTTCAAAACTAAAGTTGTAAAAAATACTAGATTTCCCCAAATAAAAAGCGAAACCATTCTTGGATCGATCTCACGAATTATTTTTACCTTCATGAGATTCTTAACAATTTTATCAAGATCTTCGACAATATATCTATCTCTAACGCTCCTTAGCTCACTATAAAAATCCCTGTCGCCCAGTGAGAGCCCTTCCAACACTAAGCTGCCTAGCCTGCTAGCAAGCTCCCAGTTATCAAAATAGTCATACACAAAAGCTCTCAGGCTCAAAACACTATTAAAATCTTTATCAAACCACAGAATCTCAGATAACTTTCTAAAAGCATGTTCCACAGTAGAATAGAACAGATCTCTTTTAGAGTTAAAGTAAAGATATACTGTACCCTTTCCTATATCTGCCTCTTTAGAAATATCACTTATCCTGACCTGAGCATACCCTTTTTGCGAAAAATGCTCAAAAGAAATTTTCAAAATTTTATCTTCTATATTCATAATCTCCATTTATGACCAATCAGTCAGATTTCATAAATTCTAAACCAGAATGATGCTTTTGTAAATATAGATAATATTTAGTTGTCAAATAACAATCATATTACTTTTATATAATATTAACATAAATATATACAATTTAAAAATTAAAACTCCAAATTAAATTATAACGAATATCTTAAATAAAATGAATATTTGACAGTATCTTATAAATATTGTAACTTATCAAGTAAGCCGAAGTGGCGAAACGGCAGACGCGCTACGTTCAGGGCGTAGTGAGGTTTAACCTCATGTGGGTTCAAATCCCACCTTCGGCACCATTAAATTTATATAATGAGGTAAAGCATGACTTTATCAATTACTGATGACGCAAAATTGTATATTAGTAAAAATGGAAATATTATTTATTTTGACGATTATCCTTCAATTGGCACCTGTGTTGGAGAGATAAAATTTCCGCCTTCAATAAAATTGGGCGTTCCAAAAGACCCAACTAAATTTGAGATTTCAGAAGTTAATGGGATAAAGATATATCTCCCAAAGGATATTCAATACAATCGAGATTTAACTATTAAGCTAAAAAAGTCTCTTGGAAAGCATCAGCTCGTAGTTGATGGCTGGAAATATGTTTGACTTTTTGAACTTTTTGTTATATATTTTCTCTATCATATAGGCCGAGGTGGTGAAATTGGCAGACGCGCTGGACTCAAAATCCAGTATCCTCACGGATGTGTGGGTTCGAGTCCCACCCTCGGCACCATTTTTATAAAGATTTTATTAACTCTTCAAAGTCCTCTTCTGGCATTGGTCTTGCCAGGAGGTAACCCTGAATATAATCGCATCCCAGTTCTTCCAATATCTTTAACTGTTCAATATTTTCTACACCCTCAGCTAAGCTATTAATTTTTAGTCTTTTAGCAAGCTTTAGAATACTTTCTACAATAGCCATAGCCTTATCATCTATCAACATATTTCTTATAAACGACATATCTATCTTCAATATATCTAATGGCAACTGATATAAATAATTAAACGATGAAAATCCAGTACCAAAATCGTCCAATGAAATATTTACCCCTCTTCTTCTTATATCTTCCAAATCAATTCTTACGCTTGAGAAGTCGTTTATAAACAAACGCTCTATAATCTCAATATTTATAAAATTTTGGGGCAATTTATTATTTTTTAATAGATCAAACAAGTGTTCCTTAAAATCAGTAGATTCAAAGCTCTTGGTGGAAAGGTTAACTGAAATAGGAACAATAGAATATTTACTAATTTGCCATTCTTGAAATTTTTCTACAAGATGGTCTATTATGTATTTTTCTACATATATAATTAAATCGCTTTTTTCTAAAAACGGTAAAAATTCAGATGGTAAAATTATACTGTCCTTCCTTTTCCATCTAAGTAAAACCTCAGCGCCAATCATAGACCTATTGTAAGCAGAAAAATATGGCTGATAATACAAAACAAATTCATTGTTTTTAAAAGCTTGTGACAGGTCATCTTTGAGCTTTAAGCTTTTGAAAGCAAAGCTTTCAAGTTCTTTTTTATAAAACCCTATTGAGTTCTCTCCCTTTTCTTTCGCTTCTTTAACTGCTACGTTTGCTTTTTCTAAGAGTTTCTCTGCATTGTTAGAGTCAACAGGGTAAAAACTTATTCCTACATTAAAAAATAGTTTGATATTATTATCAGCAATATTATAAAGTTTATTAAGCTCAAAGAATACCTTGTCAACAATCCCCATCACATCATCCAAAGAGTTTAGCTCTTTAACAAGGATAGCAAATTTCTCAGACTCCAGTCTCGCAATAATGTCAAAATCAAACAAAAGACTTCTAAGTCTTTTGGCAATTTCTTTTAAAACCAGATCGCCTTTATAAAAACCATATGCATGATTTACATCAGAAAAAGAAATGGGATTAACTATTATGACAGCAAATATCTTTTTGCTATACTTAGCTATTTTTAAATACGAATCAACTTCTTCTAAGAATTTTTTTCTATTTGGAAGGCCTGTTAAAGAATCAAAATCCAAGAGTTTTTCGACCGAATCACTTAACGTTTTTTCCTGAGTAATATCTTTTCCAACCGCCACAAAATATTTTATATCATTGTCTATAACAAAGGGACTAACGGTCGTATAACAATAAAATTTTTCACCAGATTTTTTCTTATAAATAAAAACATCTGCAAATTTTTGACCACTTCTTATCGTTCTATAAAATCTTCTGGAAAAACTTAAACTTTGAGATTTCGAGGAAAAAATTGAGTGATGTTTGCCAATAAGGTCTTTTTTACTGAACCCAAAAATTTTCTCGGTATTATCATTTACATATATGATATTAAAATTTTTATCTGTAACAATTACAAAATCATTTCCAGAATTCAATGCTAACATAGTAAGAGAGCTAAATCTCTCCATTTCAACCTTATTAAGTGCAAAACTTATATCACTAGCTATCTCGTTTAACAAATTTAAAATATTTCCGTTAAAATATCCCTTTTTGTTTGTAGCACAATAATACACCACTCCAACTTTATTTTCGTTATTATATATTGGTATTGCAGCAGCAGAAAGTGAAACAAATTCTTTAAATTTTTCTTTTACTGGCGCATATCTTTTTGAATCTAAGATATTATTGTCTACTACAATTTCTCCAGTCAAAACAGCTTGAGCTGTTATAAAAAAGTCTCTTAAGGTTTTAATATTTTTTTCTCTATACACTTCAACAATATAGTTTTTAAAATCTACAAACCTATCATTCGTAGAATAAAAACTCTTCATTTCCAGATGATCTTTGTTAATGGTCGCAAAAAAAACAAAATCAAATCCTGCATTTTCAACCAAAATTCTTGGAGCATTTATAAAGATCTCATTATGACTTTTTACTTTGACAACGAAACTATTGATTTCAGAAATAGTTTTGTATAATTTCGTCAATTCTACTATCTTTTCTTGCTGTAATTTAATATTTTTTTCCTTATCGATCTTCTCCATTGCAAAAGAAATGTCTTCTTCTACTTCTTCAAGTATGTTCATGTATTCATTGCTAAACATATCAGGCGTATCGGAAAATATTACGAGAATATATTTAATTTTGTTATAGACCTTTATGGGTATAGAACAAACAGACCTTATGCCAAATTTTATAAATAGAGTTTTTAATTCGTCTGGCATTTGCGTTGTCAGTATATCTGAAATTAACGAAATCTTCCCTGAAAAATATGCAGATTGAATAGTACAATAATTTTCTTTTACTTCAGAACCAACAGAAATATTTAGTGACTTATAATCTTCTATAAAGGGGTCACTTCCTCCCATGCTGTGTAAAAGTCTAAAATTCTTTTGCCCATCAATATAGCCAAATATCGAATTTTTAAATCCAATTTTTCTAATAAGTAAGTCTATAATGTTTTTTAGAGCTTCATCTTCCTGAGTAGATCTTACCAGTATTTGATTTATATCTTTCAAAGCAAAATAAAGCATTTCAAAATTTTTTTGTTTTGTTATGTCGAAGAAAATAGACAGAAAAGAGTCTTCGCCTTTATATCTGAAAGGATTTATTAAAATATTAAAATATTTTGTCTTTGCATCCTTTCGTCTTATCTTAACATCGTTAACACATTTGATAATATCGTTTTCGCTAAAAATTTCTTGAAATATTAAGTCAATTTCTTCAAAGTTAGTTAGGTTTTTATGTAGACCTATTATATCTGAATCTATAAATCCTTTTTCTACAATTCCAAGAGTATCTTTGAGAAATTTGTTCACATACGATATCTTATCTTTATTAAAAATACATATTCCTAAAGAAAATTGTTCAGAAATTATTGAAAACAGATCACTTGACTCTTCAATTCGATCCGACATTGTCTTTTCTCTTGTAATGTCTTGTACAAAACCAACACTTTCAAAGAAAAAGCCTTCTTTGTTTATTATATTGTCGGTAACTCTAACCCAGATATAACTTCCATCTTTATTCAAAAATCTACAATCATAACTTGCAACGTTATCTTGCTGCAAATCTAATAATTTCTCAAAAATCTTGCTTTTATCGTCAGGATGAATTCTGCTTGGCCAAAAATCAATAGATTCTAACTCATCTCTCGAATATCCATAGTGTTCACAAAAATAATCAGAATTTAATACTGTTATCTTTTTGTATTCTATCTGCATATCTCTAAGAAAAAATTCTGTTCGAAATATAATTATTGGAAGATTTTTTAATAAAAAGGTTAATTCATCAAAATTTTTCATATTAGCTCCAAACCTACTAATTTATTATTATTTTACTATAAAAAAATTTTTTTATAAAAGATCTTCAAAGTCCTCTTCTGGCATTGGTCTTGCCAGGAGATAGCCCTGTATACTATTACATCCCAAATTTTCCAACATCGTAAGCTGCTCAAGCATTTCAACGCCCTCAGCCACAGTTATAAAATCTAATTTTTTACTTAAAAAGATAATGCTTTCAATAATAGATTTTGCTCTTATATCATTTGCAATATTGTCTATAAAGGATTTATCGATCTTTATATAATCAAATTGAAGTTTGTAAAGATAGTTAAGAGATGAATATCCAGTACCAAAGTCATCCAACGATATCGAAATACCCTCTCTTTTAAATCTCTTTAAGATCGCTAAACAGCATTCAAAATCTTCTACAAGCATCCTCTCAAGTAGTTCAATGGAAAACAATTTCCTGCGAATAGCATATTTTTTAACAGAATAGATTATATGTTGTCTAAAATTTTCATCTTTGAAACTTCTTTCAGAGAGATTGATTGAAATAGGAACACTTGATTTTCCTTTTTCTTCCCACTGTCTCAATTTACTAAACACGCTATCAACTACTAATTTTTCCACTTCTATTAAGCGATCCATATCTTCTAACATCGGAATAAATTCCATTGGCAAAATTATATTGCCATTATCTTTCCATCTAAGAAGTGCCTCTGCTCCAATAATGCTTTTGTCTTTTACTGAAAAGATCGGTTGATAATAGAGGAAAAATTCTTTATTTGAGATCGCCTTTTCTAATTTTGATTTCAAATCCAATTTTTTCTTTGCCTCTTGTTCAAAGTCCTTCTTATAAAAACCTATCTTCTTATTTTTACTATTTTTAATGCTTCCCAGCGCAATGTTTGCTCTTTCAAAAAGAATCTGAGCATTATCACCATCATTTGGAAAAAAGCTTACGCCGTAATTGAAAGACACTAAAACCTCTTTTTCTTTTTGGGTATTGTATGGTTTCTCAAGAACGAAATTTAGCTTTGAAATTATGTTTATCACATCTTCCAAAGATGCAATGTCTTTTAGCAAAATTACAAACATATCAGATTCCAATTTCGCTATCAAATCGTAATCTCTTAGGCTGTCTTGAATCCTTTTAGCTATATCACATAAAATCAAATCCCCGGTATAAAACCCATAAGCTTGATTTATTGCAGAAAAATTCATTGGGTTAATAATGCACACACTTTCAAGCTTTTTTTCATATTTTGCAATTTTGATGAATTCATTGGCACTTTCAATAAACTTGTTTCTGTTTAGTAGCCCTGTTAAAGGATCATAATCTTTTAACTTTTTTAAACTGTCTTCCAGAGACTTTGTATGAGTAATGTCTTTGCCTACTGCGACATAATATCTTATTTCACCTCTAATTAAATATGGGGTAATTGTAGTGTAACAATAAATTTTTTCGTTAGATTTCGTCCTATAAACAAAAAAATCTGAAAATTTTTGACCGCTTCTAATGGTCCTATAAAACCTTCTTGCGAAACCCAGACCTTGAGATCTTGAGGAAATAATAGAGTGATGATGATTTATCAATTCAACTCTTGAATATCCAAATATCTTTTGGGCATTGTCGTTTATGTAAACAATCTTAAAGTTTTTGTCAGTAACCATTACAAAATCACTGCCAGAATTTAGAGCTAAGGATGTCATAGCATTAAATCTCTCTAGTTCAATCTTTCCTAAAGCAAAACTTATATCAGATCCTATTTCATCTAAAAGTCTTAATACATCAGAAGTAAAGAAGTCTTTTTTACTAGAACCACAGAAAATTGATCCCAAAACCTTATTGTTTTTAAATATAGGTATAGCAGCGCCAGATCTTAAAAATTCGCAATCTTTAAATTTATCTTTTATTTCGTCAGTTTTCATTGATATAGAGAGATCGTTATAACAAGATATTTCTTTCGTTTCTATTGCAATTGCACCAACAAAACCCTCTTTAACTAAAAGGGGTATTTCTTTGGATTTATAATTTTCTTCAATAAATTTAAGAAATTCAACATAATTATCTTTTTTATCATATTCTAAATAATAATAATTATATAGTTTTAACTTGTTTTCTTCATCAATAACAGAAAAGTAAACAATTGAAAAACCAGCATCTTTGACCAATATCTCGTTCATCTTTGTATACAATTCAATAAAGGAGTCAGTCCTTACGATCAGCTGGTTTATATCTGACAGCGTCATATACAACCTTGTTAATTCTGATATCCTCTCCTGTTGAAGCTTTTCTTTGGTTATATCCCTTGAGAGCTGAATCAATCTATATATCTTGTTATCAAAAAAAATTGGAACAATTATAGTATTTAGGTAAAATATACTTTTATCTTTAGCCTGTTTTGCGATCTCACACTGAC
>Ga0078972_1010781_pt1 | contig 16808 bp, 15 predicted proteins | sample YelNatPaOPGAMG01_FD_67568 | JGI IMG/M metagenome (GOLD analysis project Ga0078972, IMG submission 67568) | Hot spring thermophilic microbial communities from Obsidian Pool, Yellowstone National Park, USA - OP-RAMG-01 (SPADES assembly) (version 2) | ecosystem: Environmental > Aquatic > Thermal...
CTGTTGGCTACTTCTTGTTTTATTGCGTCTTCTTGAGATTCATCAGTAAATAAGTCCTTAATTAAAGATTTTGTAATAGTTTGTTTTTGTATTCTTATTTTTTCGGTATTTGTCACAACTATATTAAAACTACTTCCCTTAATTATAGGAATATCCTTTTCTCCATCTCTTGTATAAGTGAACTTAACTGAGGCGATAAACTCTTTATATAAACGGGGAGGAAGTATTTTTTCATAGGGAATATCAGAAAGTTCTTTTAATGCACCTAATATAGTTTTACCTGGAGCAAAGACCAATGCATTTCTGACAAAATTACCTTCTGGATATTCCAGAACCATCGCAAATTCAGTAGCGATGATTGCACCGATTAAAATGGTTTTTCCTGCCCCCATTGCCAAGGCTAATATATAACTCGGGTATTTTAATAAAAGTGTTTCTCTAAGAGCTTCTAATCTGTATTGCCTAACAAAATTATCATCAGATTTTATTTTTTTAAATATTGAATCTATCCCACCTTTACTCATAATTTTTATTAAATCTTCTTGGGAAATACTAATATTTAAAGCCTCAAAAAGTTCTACAGGGTTATTGTAAATTTTTTTATACAAATCAAAAATATGTGGTGTTCCTTCAACAAGTCTTAAATACCAGTATGTCTCTAACGCTTCAAATTGTGCCTTTCTTAAAAACCTTAAATTTCCTGTTTCTAAATCACAATTGAATTCAAGAATTTCAGAAATGGTGGGGAAACTGGATTGATATTTATTCTCTCTCCATTCCTTTATTTTCAATTTTAATATGTCATAAAGAGTCATTTTTCAATTAATCCTACTTACATTCAATAAAATTATAGCACTCCTTATTTACATGTCAAATTTAGGGAAGTTCTGTGGTTTCAGTTATAAAAATTCTTCGTTCTTTATAGATATAAAGGGGAATTTTATTTTGATTTTTCTTTTAAGTATATTTCTTCTATTTTGATTTTCTTTTTATAGACCTTGCACATATCATAGATTGTTAAAAGAGCCACACTTAATCCATATAATGCATCAATTTCAAAGCCGGTTCTATCAATTCCTTCAACCTCACATATTACTTTTATTTTATCTTCACCTATCTCAAAATCAATCTTTCCCTTTGTAATTTTAACTGGATGGCAGTGAGGAATAACATATGGAGTATTTTTTATTGCAAGAAGTCCAGCACTTTCAGCAAAACTTAAAACATCTCCTTTGGGAACCCTTTTTCTTTTTATTTCTTCTATTATTTTTTTATCAAGTTTTATAATCCCTTCTGCAACTGCCTTCCTTTCTGTTGGTCTTTTCTTGCTTATATCAATCATTTATACCTCTTCCTGTATATATATTAAACCTTTCTCCTCTAATAAAACCAACAAGTACAATTTTAAATTTTTCAGCAAGTTCTATTGCTAAAGAAGTTGGTGCTGAAAATGAGAAGATACTTGAAAATTTTGCTCTTTTTGCCTTAAAAACAATTTCAGAACTTATCCTTCCAGAAGTTAACAAAATCTTATCATCTGTTTCAAAATTATTCAAAATTGCCTTTCCAATTACTTTGTCAATTGCATTATGTCTTCCTATATCTTCACTTAAAAAATAAATATCTCTACCATCAGAAATTCCTGCTGAATGAACTCCACCTGTTTTTTTATATAACTTACTTAAACTCCCAAATTCTCTCATAATTTTCAAAATATCAATTTTTTCAATATCAATGTATTTTCTCTTTTCTTCAATTATATCATCAATATTAAAAAAAGAGGAAAAACAGGAAGAGCCAATTGCTAAAACTTTATTTTCAATCTCTCTTTCAATTTCAACAAACCAGTTATTTTCAACATTTTTTAGACCCTTAATTTCATTTACATTTAAAATATATCCATTTGAGAAAAATAATCCATAAATTAACTCTTCAATATCCACAGGTAAACACATAATTCTTAAAAACAATTTTTTATTCAAATAAATATTTATCTGCCTTTCAACAACAATATAATCAAAAACTTTCTCTTTTTTATTGCGCTTTACTTTTATTATTTCTCTCTCAATTTCCATTTTTAAATTTCCCACCTTAAAGGTGGGCTATGGGAACAATTGTCTTTCTTACTTTTCAAGATACTCAACTATAACTTTTTCTCCTTTTTTCTTTTTCTCCCCCTTTTTCAAAAATAAAATTGCATTTGAATAAACAATAGATGATAAAACTCCTGATTTTTGTGAAGGATATGGCCTTATATAGACATCTTCATTTTCAATTTCTGCTATAACTCTTAAAATTTCATCCCTATCTCCTTTATTTTCAATATCCTCTTTTAAAATCCCTGTAAATTTAAATCTTATAGGCATTTCTCTTCCAGTCATTTTATATAAAGAAACCTTTACAAGATTTTCAAAATTTATATATGAAGAAACAGGATAACCAGGAAGCCCAAAAATAATCTTTTTACCTTTTTTGCCGAAAAATGTTGGTTTCCCTGGTTTAACAGCAACTTTATGGAAAACCATTTTTACTTTATTTTTTTTGAGAATATCAACAACAATATCATATTTACCCTCACTAACTCCTCCTGAAATTATAAATAAATCGTATAAAAGGCCTTTTTTTATAAATTTATCAAGAATTCTGTGAGTATCTTTTGCAATTCCAAGAATATGGGGATTGCCTCCATATTTTTTTGTTAATGCATAAATGGAATAGGAATTTGAATCATATATCTCGCCTTCTTTTAACTTTTCTCCAACTTTTTTTATTTCATCTCCTGTTGAAAGAATTGCAACTTCTGGTTTTTTATAAACAAGTATTTTTTTCTTCCCGAGATATGCAATCATAGAAAAAACTGAAGAATCAATAAATGTTCCTTTCTTTAACAAAATCTCTCCCTTTTTTATATCCTCTCCCTTTTTTGAAATATTTTCTCCCTTTTTAACATATCTTTCTATTTTTATATATCTTTTCCCATCCTTAAATATCTCTTCTACATCCTCAATTTTAATAACAGCATCAGAATTTTGTGGAATTTTTGCTCCTGTCATTATTGATATTGCCTTTCCTTTTTCAATTTTAAAATTCTTAAAATCGCCTGCCTTAATTTCACCAATTACTTCTAATAAAACTGGATTTTCTTTAGTTGCTGAAAATGTATCATCTGAGATTATAGCAAAACCATCCATGGCAGACCTGTCAAACGGAGGAATATCAAATTCAGAAATTATATCCTCTGCAATAACTCTACCAAGTGAATCTATTATTTCAATCTTTTCCTTTTTTAATACAGGCGTTTCATTCCATATTAATCTTCTTGCTTCTTCAATTGAAATCATTCCATTTTCTCCAGTTATTTATTTTTTAACAATCTTATACCTAAAATTGAAATTTGAGAACCACCAAAAATAAGAATACTTGAAAATAATGTCCAACTGAGTAAATTTAACATTTTATTTAAGTTAGAAGGCGATAAAACTTGTGTAATTTGTGGCACAATTTTTTCTTCTCCCTGAACTTCTTTTTGTAAATTGAAATATCCTTCCTCAATTTTAAAAACTTGAGGTGGTAAAGTCCTTCCTGTAAAAATATTTCTTGCAGAAATTAATGTTTTCACTATAATAAAAATACCTAAAATAAGTAAAATCAGACCAAAAATCTTTAATGGTTTTTCCATTTTTTCTTTTACCCTCCTATATTACACATAAAAAATGGTAAATTTTTATAATGAAGTTGATGACTTTCTGGTTTCTCCTCAAATAAAAATTTTTTTATTCTTTCTTCAATATTTTTTTCACCTTTTCTTAACATATTCTTTAAATTTAAAATTTTTTCAGAAGCAAGGCATAAATAAAGTTCTCCTTTTACATTCAATCTTATTCTATTACAAAATTTACAAAATGGACTGCTCAAAGGAGATATAATTCCATAAGTTCCTCTATAATTTTCAATTTTAAAATAAACTGTATTTGGAGAAAAATATCTCTTTTTTTGAATAAACCTGATATTGCCTGCAAATTTAATTTTTTCAATAATTTCTCTTTCTGATACAAAATATTCATTCCAGTTAAATTTCTTTTCAGTTGGCATAAGTTCAATAAATCTCACTGTTAAATCATAAAAATCTCCAAATTTCAAAAAATCCAAAATCTCATTATCATTAATATTCCTTAAAACAACAACATTTATTTTTATTTTCAATCCTTCTTTAATCCCATTTTCAATTCCTCTTATAACCTTTTCAAATCCATCTATTCCTGTTATAAATTTAAATCTTTCTCTTTTCAAAGTATCCAAACTTACATTTATTCTTTTAAATTTTGTTTTTTTAATTTCAGGAATAAAATCGTAAAGATAAAACCCATTTGTTGTTATTGAAAGGTCTTGCAATTGTTTAAATTTTGAAATCTCATTTAATAAAAAAATAATATTTTTTCTTAGAAATGGCTCCCCACCTGTTATCCTTATCTTTTCAATTCCAAGATTTAAAAATATTTTAACAATTTCTATAATCTCCTCATAACTTAAAATTTCTTCCCTTTTTGAAAAATTAAAATCTTTTGGGATGCAATATAAACAATTGAAATTACATCTATCGGTAACTGAAATTCTCAATTTATCAATTTTTCTTCCAAATCTATCCAGTAATTTTCCCATTTTCAAGTTTCAAAATTTTGTCATAATTTAAACCATTTACCAGATTTATTTCAGGAGTTGCTATAATAATTGTTTTCCCTTTATCTTTCTCTCCATTTAAATATTTTTTTAATCTTTCCATATAATTTGAGTCAAGGTTTGAAAATGGTTCATCAAGTAAAATTAATTCCCACTTAACGGATAAACTTCTTAAAATACACACAATTCTTCTCTGCCCCTCTGAAATCTCATTTATATCTTTTTTAATAAAATCAAAAACTCCAAACATTTCTATTAACCTATAAAATTCTTCATCAAAAATTTCACCTCTTAAGATTTTCCCAATCTTTATATTATAATCAACATTTCCTTTTAAAAGAATATTTTTTTGATGGAGATAGGAAACATTCAATAAAACATCTTTTTGTATAGAATAAGGGAAGGCATATTTAAAAATTTTTTCTCTGATTTTATAAAATATTTCTCCATTATCAGGTTTTGTTAAAAATGCCAATATCCTTAAAAGAGTTGTTTTACCTGAACCATTATTTCCATACAAGATATGCATTTTTCCTTCTTTTATTGATAAATTTAAATCCGAAAAAAGTAATTTCCCATTAAAACTTTTATTGATATTCTTCAAAAATATTTCCATTTTTTTGAATTAAAAAAATAAAATAAATTAAAAATCAATGAAAAAGCAAAAAGTAAAATTCCGGCATGTATACTTTTTTCTATTTCTCCTCTCATCGTGTACAAAACAATAGATGTTGAAAATGTTCTTGTCTCTCCTTTTATATTTCCACCAACAATCATTGCAAGCCCTGTTTCTCCCATAACTCTTCCACATCCAATAAAAAAAGAAGAAAGCAATTCATTCCTAAATTCTTTTATCATTAAAAGTAAATTTTTCAGAAAGTTTCCACAAAAAACTTCATTTATCTCTTTAATCTCGTAAAATCTATCTTTAATTCCATTAACAATAAAAAGAACCATAAGTGGAATAATCAATATTGTTTCTCCAATTATTATAATTTTTGATGTGTAAAGTAAATTTAAAAAACCCAAAATACCACTCCTTTTGAAAATTATGTAGATTAAAAGACCAATTAAAACAGAAGGAATAAAAAGAAATGACTGGAAAAATAAGAAGAGAAATTTTAATTTTTTATCAAGGATTAAAAAAGAGATAAAAAATGAAATTATTAAAGAAATAGAAGAAGAAATAAAAATAACCTTCATTGAAACGATAAAAATATTAAATATTTCTCTCATTCTATTATTTCAAATATTTTTTCACCATCAAATTTAAAATTTTCAACAATATCTTTCACTTTTTTGGATTTAACAAATTCAATGAATTTTTCTGCAAGTTGGTTATTTACATATGGGAATCTTTTTTTTGAAATAGGTATAATTGAATAATAATTTTCAAGATTTTTTTTATCTCTTAAAAGGATTTTTATATTTTTAAATTCTTTTTTATGGGAGAGAAATGTTGAAATATCTGATAGGATATATCCATTTTTTTCTTCTGCTATTCTTAATGATTCAATCATTCCAGTCCCGGTTTGTATATACCATTTTTTTCCTTCAGGATATAATTTTATTTTTTCCCATATATCTTTTTCTTTTTTATCCGTTCCTGATTTATCATCCCTTGAAATAAATGTTAATTTTTTTTCATATATTTTTTTAAATGCGTCAAAGATGTCTAAACTTGAACTTATTTTATATTTATCATCTTTTGGTCCACACAAAACAAATTCATTTTTAAAAACAGGAATCCTTTTTTCACCATATCCTTCTTTTATAAATCTTTCTTCTCCTTCTACCTCATGAACGAAAAGTAAATCACCTTCTCCATTTTTACCGAGTTTAAATGCCATACCACTACCAACTGAAATTATTTTAACCTTACATTTATATTCTTTTTCAAACTCTTTACATATTTTGTCAAGAAGACCTGTGTCATATAAACTTGTTGTTGTAAGAATAATCAATGTCAAAATCTCTTTTAACATATTTTTTCAAGGTCTTTCTTTGTATTAAGGTTAAAAAAAACTTTTTCAAAATTATGAATATATTTGACATATTTAACATTTACTTCTTTCACCAAATCAAAAACTCTGTATTTCCCTATCTTTAAATTTTTTTCAATAACAGGTAAAACATTTTTTGAATATATTGCAAAAAGAGGATGAATAGAATCTTCGTTTTTTGGTATAAGTATGTCATAGTTCCTTTTAATTTTTTTCATATATTCAACAACCTCTTTTTTTATAAATGGATAATCACAGGCAAAAATGAAATTATAATTGTATGGAGAAATATTTAATCCAGTAAAAATACCTCCAATTGGTCCAACTTTATATTCATCCTTGCAAATTTCCACATTTTTAATATTTTCAAATTTCTTTAAATCTGTTGTAACAATTATTACCTTTTCAAAACAACCATAAATTTCATTTATAATTTTTTCTATCAAAGAAACTCCATCAATTTTAATAAATGCTTTAATTTTGCCAAGACGCCTGCTTTTTTCTCCTTTTGCAATTATTATTCCATACATTTTTCTATATTACAGGCACATATTTTATATTCAGGGATTTTTGAGTATGGGTCAAGTTTATTATGTGTTAAAAAGTTTGCATAGAAATGAAATGGAATGAATATAACTCCCTTTTTAATTCTATCACTTATTTTTAATTTAATCTTCAATTCCCCCCTTCTTGAATAAATCCTTACTAAATCTCCCTCCTTTAATTTCAATCTTTTCGCATCCCCTTTATTTATTAAACAAAAATCATCTCCAACAATTTCATTAATACCTTTTACCCTTCCTGTCATTGTTCTTGAATGATAATGCTCCCTTATTCTTCCTGTTGTTAAAATAAATGGATAGTGATTATCCGGAAGTTCATATGCAGTTTTAAATTCAACAGGTATAAGTTTCCCTTTACCTGATTCTGTTTTAAATCCAGTTATATGAAGTGTTTCTGTTCCAGGATGTTGTTCTGATGAGCATGGCCACTGTATTCTTTCTCCCTTTTTCATTCTTTCAGGAGTTATCCCTTTATATTGAGGAACAACATCATTTATTTCTTTTAATATATCCCATACATCTTTATATTCCCATTTATCTCCAAGTTTTTCTGCAAGTTCATTTATTATTTTCCAGTCATCTTTCGCATCGTGTGGTGGCTCTATACATTTTGATATTTTCTGAACCCTTCTTTCTGTATTTGTAAATGTCCCTTCTTTCTCAAATGAACAACTTGAAGGCAAAATTATATCAGCATATTTTGCTGTTTCTGTTAAAAATATATCCTGAACAACAAGAAAATCAATCTTTTTAAGTGCTTCCTCAACATGTTTTATATCAGGGTCAGATACAAGTGGATTTTCTCCCATTATATAAAGGAATTTTATTCTATCATTTAAGATATTCTCAAATATTTCAACAACAGTTAAACCATTTTTATCAGGTAATTCATCTACTTCCCATTTTTCTTTAAAGTATCTTATTGTATCTTCTTTTTCAACAGGAAAATATCCAGGATAAAAACTTGGAAGTGCCCCCATATCACATGCACCCTGAACATTATTCTGACCTCTTAATGGACACAAGCCCGCTCCTTTTTTACCAATCTGACCACATAGTAAAGCAAGATTTGATAATGAAATAACATTTTCTGTCCCTGTTGTATGCTGTGTTATCCCCATTGCCCATACTATTACAGAAGATTTAGATTTTGAATAGATATGAGCAACTTCTCTTAATTTTTCAATACTGACACCTGTAATTTTTTCTGCATCTTCAATAGAAAAATTTTCCATAAATTTTAAATATTCTTCAAAATTTTCAACCCTTTCTTTTATAAAATTTTCATTATAAAGTTTCTCATCAATTATAATTTTTGCAATTGAATTAAAAAGTAAAACATCTGTTCCATAATTTTGTTGAATTTTTAAATAGGCAATATCTGAAAGTGAAATTTCCATAGGGTCAATTATTATCAGTTTTGCACCTTTCTCAACTGCCTTTCTAATTCTATAAGATGTGACTGGCTGTGTTTCACTTACATTTGTTCCTGTTAAAATTATACAATCTGAATAATTTTCAATTTCTTCAAGCGAATTTGTCATTGCACCTGTTCCAATAGTTTTTAAAAGTCCTGCAATTGTTGAGGAATGGCATAAACGGGCACAATGGTCAATATTATTTGTCTTTAAAATTTTTCTAAAAAATTTCTGAAATATATAATTTTCTTCATTTGTGCATTTTGCTGAAGCAAGACCTGCAATTGAATTATTCCCATACTTTTTGATTACCCTTTCAATATTCTCACATATAATTCCAATTGCTTCTTCCCATGTTATCTCTTCAAAATCATTATTTTTCCTTTTAAGTGGCTTTTTTAATCTATCAGGAGAAGAAACAAATTCAAATCCAAATTTTCCCTTAATACATAAAAACCCTTTATTAACACAACTTTCTTCATCTCCTTTAATTTTGACTATTTCATTATTCTTAACATAAACATTTATTCCGCATCCAACTCCACAATATCCACATACTGTCTTTATCTTTTTATATTCCCAACTCCTTCCTTTCCCTTCTCCACTTATTTCCCTTAAAGCACCCACTGGACAAAGTTCAATACAGTTTCCGCAGAAAACACATTCAGAATTTTTAAGTGGTTCATCAAATCCAGAAATTATTTCGGTCTTAAAGCCTCTATATCCAAAATCAATTGCATCTGCACCAACAATTTCCTCACATACTTTAACACATCTACCGCATAATATACATTTTTCATAATCCCTTATTATAAATGGAGAACCATCTTTCTCTTTCCTTTTACTTCTTTCACCTTCATATTCAATTTTTTTAATTCCATATTCATATGCATATTTTTCAAGAAGGCATTCACCTGACTTTTCACAGGTCATGCAATCAAGTGGATGTTCAGAAATAATAAGTTGTAATGTCAATTTCCTTAATTCTCTTATTTTTTCTGTTTGGGTAAATATTTCCATTCCATCATATATGGGAAAACAGCATGATGCAACAGGTCTTCTTTCACCCTTTACCTCAACTATACATAATCTACATGCTCCATTTGGCATTAAATATGGATAATTACATAAATTTGGAATTATAATCCCATTTTCTTTTGCCACTTCAAGTATTGTTTTGCCTTTTTCTGCTATTATTTCTTTTCCATCTATATATATTTTTATTTTTCCAGATGACATTTTAGACACCTTTTTGCTTCTTTTATTGCCTTTCTTATAGTATAGGTCTTTTCAACTTCTTTAAATGTATTCAATCTTTCCTTTAAATTTATATATTCTGGATTTTGATGTTTAATTTCTTTGTTTTCTTCAAACTCAATCGCTTGTTTTTTTACATCCTTTATCCAGTAATATTCAAATTCTCTACCTATAAGAAAATTTAAAATAGAAAACGCAGCCCTTTTTCCATCACCGATTGAATCAATTATTGAAGAAGGTCCTCTATAAAAATCACCACCAACAAATATTTTTCTATCCTTTATTTTAAGAGTAAATCTGTCTATATCTTCTTCCTTAAAGTATTCATTTATTTTTGTTTTCTGTCCAATTGCATAAATTAAAGTATCAAGTTTCATCTCTATTTTTTCATCTTTTTCAATAATTTTTCTTCTTCCATCTTTATCAATTCCATCTGCAAGTCCCATTCTTTTTTTTTGTTTTCTGTCCAATTGCATAAATTAAAGTATCAAGTTTCATCTCTATTTTTTCATCTTTTTCAATAATTTTTCTTCTTCCATCTTTATCAATTCCATCTGCAAGTCCCATTCTTTTCAAAATCAAAATAATCTTTCCATCTAAAAATTCTGTTTTTTCAGGAGAGAGTAAATAAAGAAATTTTATTTTTTCTTTCTTTGCTTCCTCTATTTCTGTTTTATGAGCAGGCATATATTCTTCAGTTCTTCTGTAAATAATATAAACATTTTCTGCTCCAAGTCGTTTTGCCACTCTTGCACAATCAATTGCTACATTACCTCCACCTATAACACCCACATTTTCCCCAATATTAATTTTTTTACCCTCTTTTACCTTCTTTAAAAATTCAAGGCCATCGTATATATTATTTTTTTCATTGTAAAATAAAGGCATAGCGCCAATTGAGATAAAAATAGCATCATATTCTTTTTCAAGTTGCTCAAGTTTTAAATTTTCAAAAAGTGTTTTTTTCAAAAAGATATTTATTCTTTCATTTAAAATATCCTTTATCTCCTTTTCAACTATTTTTTTAGGTAATCTGAATTCAGGAATATATTTTTTAACTGTCCCTCCCAATTCATTTTCTTTCTCATATATATCAACTCTAATACCTTCCTTACTCAAAAAATAAGCACATGTTAGTCCACAAATTCCACCTCCTATTACTGCGACTCTTTTATTTATCTCTGGTTTTAAAATTGTAAAATCTTTTAAGGACATGCCTTTTTTCCATGCATAATCACAAACAAACTTTTTTAAAACTCTTATACCAACTGCCTGGTCTATATCTTTTCTTCTGCACATATTTTCGCATGGGGAATAACATGCTCTTCCACATATTGAAGGGAAAGGTAAATCATTACAGATTATTTCATATGCTTTTATAAAATCTCCTTTTTCAATTGCACTTATATATTCAGGAATATCAATACCAGCAGGACAGGCATTTGTGCATGGAGAATAGACAATTTCTTTACATTGACCTGCTTTACAGTAATTCAAAATTATATGTTCAAGATATTCATCTTTAAAATATTTCAATGTAGTTAAAACAGGATTTGGAGCAGTTTGTCCCAGGCCACATAAACTTACTTCTTTTATATAATTACCAAGTTTTTCCAATTTTTCAATATCTTCAATCTCTCCTTTTCCCTTTGTTATCCTTTCAAGAATTTCAAGCATCCTTTTTGTTCCAATTCTGCAAGGAACACATTTACCACATGATTCTTTCTGAACAAAATCAAGAAAATATCTTGCAAGTTCAACAGCACAAACTTTATCATCAATAACAATCATACCTCCTGAACCCATAATTGAACCAAGTTCTGCAAGTGTCTCATAATCAGTTAGAGTATTAAAATATTCAACAGGAATACATCCTCCAGAAGGACCACCTGTCTGAACTCCTTTTATTTTTCTGCCATCAATTGGACCCCCTCCTATTTCATAAATTATTTTCCATAAAGGAGTCCCAAGTGGTATTTCAACAAGTCCTGTATTTTTTACCTTTCCTGCAAGAGAAAATATTTTTGTCCCTCCACTTTTCTCTGTCCCTGTTTTACAAAAATTTTCTCCTCCCTCATTTATAATAATTGGTATATTGGCAAATGTTTCAACATTATTTATACAGGTTGGTTTTCCAAATAATCCTTTTTCAGCAGGAAATGGAGGTCTTGGTCTTGGCATACCTCTTTTCCCTTCAATAGAAGCAATTAATGCTGTCTCTTCACCACATACAAAAGCACCTGCTCCTTTCTTTATCTCTATATCAAAATCAAAACCAGTTCCAAGAATATTTTTACCAAGTAATCCATACTTATAACATTCTCTGATTGCCTGACTTATATGTAAAATTGCTATTGGATATTCTGCTCTTATATAAAAAAAGCCCTTATTTGAACCAATTGTAAAACCACATATAAGCATACCTTCAATAATCTGAAATGGAACTCCCTCAAGTAAAGTCCTATCCATAAAAGCACCCGGGTCTCCTTCATCTCCATTACATATTACAAACTTTTCATCACTTATCTGATTTTTAACTATTTCCCATTTTTTATAGGTTGGAAAACCAGCACCTCCTCTTCCCCTTAATTTTGATTTTCTTAGTTCTTCAATAACTTTATCAGGAGTAAAATTTTCAATAACATTTAAAAATGAAGAAAATCCACCATAATAAATATAATCATCAATATTAACCGGATTTATCTCTCCACAATTTTTAAGAACTTTTATTACCTGCGATTCAAAAAATTTTTTATCTTTCAGGAGAATCCTTTCAACAGGTTTATCTTTTTTAGAATTTTTTATTATTTCATCAATATCGTCTATACAAACATTCTGATAAATATAATCTTTTGTAAACAATTCAACCTTCACAACAGGAGCACCAGAACAAAATTTATGACATCCAGTAGGTATAACTTCTATTTCTTTATCTTCTCTTTTTTTAAATTCATTAAATAAATCTATTGCCCCTTTTGCTCTACAACCAGTTATACATACCTTTATTCTTATATCTTTCCTCTTCCTTTTTCTTACTTTCTCACAATAATCCTTAAAATCTTCAATTTTTCTAAATTTCATTTTAATGAATTTATAATTTTTTTTGCTTTTTCAACATCAAGGTTTCCATAATAATCATTATTTACCATCATACATGGAGCCATAAAACAACTTCCAAGGCATGCAACAATTTGAAGTGTAAATTTCATATCAGGGGTAGTTTTTCCATTTTCAAGTCCATATTCATTTTCAAGCATTTCTCTTATTTTGCGACTCCCTTTAACATGACATGCTGTTCCTTCACATATTCTTATAAGATATTTTCCTCTTGGATATATTGTAAATTGAGAATAAAATGTTAAAACACCAAAAATTTTTGATTTTGAGATTTTATACTTCTTACATATTTTATCAAGATAATCAAGAGGGATATAATTTTTCTTTTCCTGAATTTCCTGCAAAATTTCAAGATTTGACCTATTTTTCATGTGGGAAACCCCTTATCATCTCTATTGAATGAAGAATTAAATCAGAAAGAATTTCAAAACAATCAATTACTCCCTTTAAACTGCCCGGTAAATTTATAATTAATGACTCTCTTTTTATTCCTGCAATACCCCTTGATAAAACTGAAAATTTTGATTTCTCATATGTTTTTATTCTTAAAATTTCAGGAATGCCCGGGATATTTTTTTCAATTACATTTTGTGTTGCCTCTGGTGTTATATCCCTTGGTCCAACTCCGGTTCCTCCTGTTGTCAGAATCAAATTACAGAAATTACAAAATTCTATCAATTTTTTCTCAATCATTTCTTTTTCATCAGGAACTATTTCATATTTTATAACATTCCAGCCCTTTTCTTCAACTTTTTCTTTTAAATATTTGCCGCTTTCATCTATCCTTTCCCCTTTATAACATCCATCACTTATAGTTAAAATTGCAACATCTATCTTGGGAATAATCTCAATTATATCTCCTTTTTTAATAATCCCTCCCTTTAAAACCCTTCCGAATATCCCTTCTTTTGGCATAATACATTTACCAACTTTCTTATATATTTCACAGTATAAATGACATTTTTTACCTATTTCAGATATCTCAATAACTACCTCATTTATTTTCAATTTATCTCCAATTTTAAGTTTTCTTAAATCAATCCTTTCAGTTGTTATATTTTCAGCAAAAATTCCCGGTTTAATATCAACTTTGTCTTTTAAACAAAAAAATTCTTCATTCATCCTTTCCCACGATAATAAACTTACCTGTTTATTTATTCCCTTTTGAGCATGACAATCACCTTTAATCCCAAAATCCTCAATAAGTTCAATTTTATCAACTGGTTTTTTAATTTCTCCCTTTTTCTCTCCGATATTAACAGAATAAACAATCCCTTTCATTTTTTCCTATAATTAAAGAATTTGTACATATTTAGTGAACTGCGTTTTCATTTAATTTACCCTATCTAATCCCACCTGTCAATTTTTTAACTTGCTATTATCTCCACTCTACGGAACCACCTTAATTTTTTCTTTTTGACGGGTTTAACAAGGATTTACTTACCATTTTTCACTTCCTAAAGTGTCATGTTCCTCTATCTCTTGTATTTCTGAGTACTTACAGAAATTATTCCACACTAAATACGAAAGAACCTTTTTTCTCTTTAAATGCTTTTTCTTAAATTTCACCTAATGATAAGATAAATGCCTAAAGTTATAAAAAAGAAGGAAAAAAGAAGTTTAGAGAAAGGGAGATTTTTTGAAGAGAATTGAGCAATTTTTTTAGAGGTAATTCCTATTAAGGTTAAAAGTAGAATAATAAAAAGAGGGATAAGGAACATTAGATTATAAAGGAATAGATAGAATAAACCCGCTGTTTTTAATGATGTATTATTGATGACAAATACAATTGTTGGAAGATATACCTGACCTGTGCATGAAAATTCAAAAAAAGAAACAATAATTCCTGATAAAAAAGCACCAAATATATAGTTTGTAAGGTTCATTTTGTTTATTATTGCTGAATGTATTTTTGTTTTTATAGGCTTTGGTAGTTGTAATTTAATCTCCTTTGTTTTCCCTTTAATTGCTTTTAAAAAATCCCAAAAACTAAAAATACCAATAATTGTTGCTCCAGACCCAACCAAGATATTCATAACTTTTGAGAAAATTCTGTAAGAAGTAAATTGTGAAAGGAATGAAAAAGCACCATAACCAATAAGAAAATAAATAAGGAAAACAGCAAACATAAAAGAAAATCCAACAAGAAGAATATCTTTTTTTCTCTTTTTTATTACTGTTAAATAAGAAACAAAAAATACCAAAACTGCAAAAGCACAAGGATTTATTCCATCAATAAGTCCTGCTAAAATAACTGCAAAAATATTAAATGATTTAAACCTACCTATTATATTCTTTTCTGCTTTCTCAATCTCTTCTTTCTTTAAATCCCATATACAGATAGGAATTGTTTTTTCATATTTTTTAATTAAGGTTTCAATATTTTTTAAATTTATGTCTTTCCCTTGAAGATAATCAGTCCCTATAATTAAAGTTGCTGGTATCAATCTTTTTATCTCAGGTATTTTTATTTTTTCTCCTATTGCCTCAAATATTATTTTGTTTCCCCTTTCCTGTAAGTTGAATTTTTTTATGATAATATCTGGATATCTCTTTTCTAAATAATTGAGTAGGTAAAATATCCTTTCACATTCTTTGCATCTAAGATCGTAAAAAAATCCAATATAAATTTTCTCTTTTGGTATAACTTCTTGATTTAATTGAGTTTTTTGAATACTTATTTCATCAGGCCAGTTTGTTCCACCTTTTTTAGCATACTCTTTTATTAATTTTTCAAGATTATTTTTTATTTCCTCTTCTCCTCCTAATACATACTTTCCAATAAAAACTACTGGCAATTCATTATCTGTATCTTTATATTTTTCTTCAAGTTCTATAAGTTTCTGGTAATTCTCTATCTCTTTTATGTTGAAATATTTTGCCTCTATTTTACATCCTAATTTTTTACTTAACTGGTTAATATTTTCAAGTTGTATTATCTGACAATGTGGACAATCAGGAGAAGTAAAAATGTATAGACGAATATTGGCAAAAGTAGAAGTAAAGAAAAACAAGGAAATAAAAAATAGGTTCATTTTTCTTTCCATACATAAACAGGGATTCAAAATTTGTGTATTTGTTGTCTTTTCTACTCTTTCTATTAATTTTTCTTTTTATGTTCATTTTTAATAAAATACCTTCTTCCTCAAACGTTCAATTTATTATCTGTTCTATAATCTTTTTTTACTTTTGGAGATTTAAATTGTTTTTTTGATCTTTCTCATACTTTTTAAAATCTTCTTCCGAAACTTTTTTGCCGTGTATGTAATATATTTTCATAACAAACCTTCCATCAGGAGCGAAAAACAGTTGTTCTCCGTGATACTCTCCTTCTTCATCATAATTTACAATTCTACTAATATTACCATTTTTCCACCAAACTACCCATTTCCCAACTAGTTTATTTCCTTTTTTCTGTCCCTCCGCCATTTTTTCTCCAGTAGGATAATATTTAACTATTTTTTCTGTTTTTTCTGAGATGCTATCTCCTTCTTTTGATTGGCTAATAAAATAAAAGCAGAAACATTCTATTAACACTAAAGAAATAAATAATTTTTTAATTTGATATGTAAACATTTATTTTCACCTCCTATTTTTCAAATCATTCCTTTTAAAATAAATATACTGGAATTAATAATTGAAAAATTTCTCCATTAACTCTTTCTCTAATAGAAATTATACAAATACCTTCTTTTTTACTAGAAGGTCTTTTCAAAAATTTAATTCCGATGTTAGAAAAATTAGGTGTTTTTTTTACATTAATATATTCTTTT
>Ga0078972_1010782_pt1 | contig 16807 bp, 19 predicted proteins | sample YelNatPaOPGAMG01_FD_67568 | JGI IMG/M metagenome (GOLD analysis project Ga0078972, IMG submission 67568) | Hot spring thermophilic microbial communities from Obsidian Pool, Yellowstone National Park, USA - OP-RAMG-01 (SPADES assembly) (version 2) | ecosystem: Environmental > Aquatic > Thermal...
CCCCCGCCACATCGTGAAATCAGGCAAGACGCCGGTGCTGGAGCCGGAAGAGGCGCGCGCGCTACTGGATAGCATCGACGTGACGACGTCGGCGGGCCTGCGCGACCGGGCGCTGATCGGGCTGATGGTTTATTCCTTCGCGCGGATCGGCGCGGCGCTGGGGATGAAGGTCGAGGACGTTTTTACGCAGAAGCGGCGGCTTTGGGTGCGGTTGCGCGAAAAAGGCGGCAAGCAGCACGAAATGCCCTGCCACCATAATCTGGAGATCTATCTGCACGCCTACATCGAAGGGGCTGGCTTGGCAGAGGACACCAAGGGGCCGCTGTTCCGAACCATCGGCCGGGGAACTGGCAAGCTCACCCGCACCCCCCTGCCCCAGGCCAATGCCTACGCCATGATCGGCCGACGCGCCACTGCAGCCGGGATCGAAACCAAGGTGGGAAACCACAGCTTTAGGGCGACCGGGATCACGGCCTATCTGAAAAACGGCGGCACGCTGGAGAACGCCGCCGCCATGGCCAACCACGCCAGCACCCGCACCACCCAGCTCTATGATCGGCGGCATGACGAAATCAGCCTCGATGAGGTTGAGCGGATTAGGTTGTGATTGATTGCGGTTGAAAATACACCACAATGGTGTATAAAGGATGTGATGGAGAAGCGGAAGCCGACCTATGACCTGGAGGCGTTCAAGGCCGCCTTTGTCGCAGAAGAGAAGCTAAACGCCACAGGTACCGCCCTGCGTGGGGCGGCGGCTTTGGGGTTTGGCCGCGCCGAGATCGTGGCGACGATTCAGAGCATGCGGCGGGCGCAGTTTTATAAGTCGATGACGGCCTATGTCGACCATCGGCTGTGGCAGGATGTTTACCATGTGCCATCCGCGGTTGGTACGCTCTACGTCAAGTTCACGGCGGATGTCGTGACCGAATTTTTGTTATTGTCATTCAAGGAGAAAGGCGATGACTAGCCCTGTTTGCCCCGAGACCGGGGCGCCGATGTACCGCGCGGTGCGGCCGATGACTCTCGCCTATAAGGGGGAGAGTCTGACGATTGATATGCCGGGCTGGTACTGCGATGCGTCTGACGAAAGCATTCACTCGGGTGAGGACATGAAGGTGTCTGACCGGGCGTTGAACCTGCTCAAGGCAAGGGTGGAAGCGCTGTTGGAGCCGGCCGACATCAAGCGCATCCGCAAAAAGCTGCGCCTTACCCAGGCGGTAGCCGGCGAGCTGATTGGCGGTGGGCCGCGCGCTTTTCAGAAATACGAGACCGGCGATTTGCTGCCCAGCCGGGCCGTGAGTAGCGCTTTGCTTTTGCTCGACCGCGACCCCCCGGCCCTTTCGGCATTGTCTGCTCGACAGAGAAAGACGAAAGAAACACACCATGCTGCGGCATGATAAAGTTGTTTGCCAAGGCAGATTATCGCGCGACGGGGTTCGTCGAGTTGCTTCAGCCTGTACAGCTTAGCGAAATAGAAAAGCAGCATAGGGCCGTTCTATCGCATGGGATATCCATATCGATACAACAACAGATTAATCGGAGGTATGTTAATACCCTCGCCGGGTTAGGTATTCTTCAATTGCTTCGTCCAGCATCGTCTGTTTGTTCATGCGTTCTTTGAAACCCATGATGCGCAGTCGTTCATTGTTACGAGTTGTGATTCTTACGGTTATGGTATCGCGCCCCTCCTTGGCCGGAACGCTATTGTCGTGCACTGGCACGGTGGCTTCCGGTAGCGTTTCCACTTTCGCGGCCTCACCCTTGGCGGGCATGATGGAGCTCAGAGGAGATAGTGGTTGTTTAGTCACGGGACATCTCCAGGCGGGAGTTGACGTAGAACCATAGCTCGCGGATCTCTTTGGCGGCCTGGCTATGTGGGTCGATTTCAGGTGCGGTGAGGCCGTCCACTTTGGCGGCAGCATAGTCGATTCGGTCCCAGACGAATGTTGGCGAAACAACGCCGTGCTGGCTCAGGGCTATAGCCGCTTCCCCGGTCAATTTAACTCGTGGTTTCACCCGGTTGATGATGAAGACAAGCTTCTTTTTCGCCGCGCTGACCATTTCGACAGTCGCACCGACTGCACGCAGGTCATCGGGGCTGGGCTGGACCGGGATCAACACCAGATCGGCCAGAGAAATCGTGTCGGCCACGTGGAGGTTCATTGCCGGCGGCGTGTCGACGATGACCGTTTTAATGCCGTGTGCACGCAGCACGTCGAGTGCTGACGACAGATCAGGCTCCGCCCTGGTTAGGATAGGCGTTTTTGCCTTCCGGGCATCCCACCACTTCGATAGCCCGGCCATGTCGTCGGTGTCGATGATAGCTACTGGCCCAGCGCCGGCCCGCTCTGCTTCGACAGCAAGATGACAGGAAAGCGTTGTCTTTCCAGCTCCACCCTTACGGCTAGCCAGTACGATAATTTGCATAGTGTCATCCACGGTTGATATGATGTCTGGCTAATTTCAAGCACACAATCGTGGTTACATCAATACATCAAGTCTTCCATGTAGTATTGCAAGCATGATTGCAATACTACATGGAACTAAACAAACCTCGATGCGTCAATGATTGTTTGGCCCTATATCAGATAGAATCAAGCGTTTGCAATGCGTTGCTGATATGTGCAGGCTAAGGACGCGAGGCGATTCGCGTCCCGTGAATTTCAACCTTCTGGCCTGGAGATTATAGCCCAGAAATAGCAAAACCCGCCGAGGGGCGGGCCGTGCATACCGGCAAAGGCCGGAGAAACAAATGTCTGGTAAACATGTTCTCTCCCACCTTTCCGTCTTTTGCAAGTGAATTCTTGCGTTGGGCGGACTTGTGCCGATTTCCGGCCGCATCTGGCGGGTTGCTTGGCAATCTGACGGAGATTTTGATGGATGCGATAGCGGTAATGCCCAACCGTTTCAGCCGGCGGCGGGAGAAGGTTTTTGGCCAGGGGCGGTGTCTGCCGCTGGATGGCAACGCCAAGGCGCGGATCATGACCTATGCGCGGGCCTGGTCGGCGCGGCACCGGCGGCCGGGGCAACACCGGGGGCCACTGACGCGGGCGACGCTGGAGGTGCTGGAGGCGTTGCTGTGGGGCTTCCACAATAGCCGGGATGGGCGGTGCTTCCCGAGTTACGAGACCATCGCCAAGCGGGCGCAATGCTGCCGGGATACGGTGTACGAGGCGATCAAGGCGCTAGAGGCGGCCGAGGTGCTGACCTGGGTGAACCGGCTGATCCGGGTACAGTTCCGCGAGCTGGACCTATTCGGCAAGCTGACGCTGCGCTCGCGGCTGGTGCGCACCAGCAACGCCTATGTGTTCCGCGACCCGTTGCCGTGCGCCCAAGGCGTTGAGCGGGGCCTGGGTAGCAGGGGAGGGCAGGCGTGCGCCGGCGCGTCCCTTGGTTTATCTTCTGAGTCGGAAAACCCTCCTAGAACCCTGAATCAAGATTTTTTATCTCCTTCTAAATCTATACCTGACCCCAAAAGCAGCCTGGAACAGGCGCTATCACGGCTCAAAGCCGCAATGACCGCCAAGGAAGACAGCACCACGCGGTAAATCGCGAAGCGATTTTCGTTTTAGAGTGGCGGCCCAGAAGGGCCGCACGGGTGGATAGGCGAACAGCCAAATCACTCTGGGAAAATTATGTCCTATTTTTTGCTGTCACGGCCATGGGCAGCGCCAGACGGCCCTTTGGGCCGCGCTACGCGGCTCCCGCTCCGCGCTCGCTCTGGCGCCAACCGGCATGGGTAGTGGCACCACCGCAAAAAGAGCTTTGAGGGAAGCACCTCGTTTGTGGAAAGGTGGTTGTCTCAATTTATAGACTGCGGCTGTGGGAGCGTTCCTTAGCCCCCAGGGGGGGGCCTGTGCGGCTGAGCGGAACAGAAAACCGGCATAAGTGTAAAATCGCTTGCAATAGTGACCCCATGGGGGGTCGTTTTCGCGTCCAAAACTGACCCCTCTGACGTTTTTATGTCAGCATTCTTCCTGCGGCCTCTAACGGGCCCGGGGGGTATTTTTGGGGATGATTGGTGTGGATTTAATAGGCGATATCCGTCGTGCGTATTTTGAAGAACATGTGCCGATCAAGGAGATTGTGCGCTGCCTGTCGGTTTCACGGGCGACGGTGCGCAAGGTGGTTCGTGGTCAGGCGACGTCATTCAAGTATGACCGAGGCGTTCAGCCTGCGCCCAAGCTTGGGGTTTGGCTGGCTGTTTTGAGCGATATCCTGGCTCTGGAGGCGAAATTACCGCGCCGGGAGCGGCGCTCGACGCAGCGTTTGTTCGAGGAACTGCGTGGCCGCGGCTATGATGGCGCGCATGACAGCGTGCATCGGTTTGCGAAGGCGTGGCGTGCCGAGCAGGCACGGTTGCCGAACAAAGCCTATGTGCCGCTGAGTTTTGCGCCTGGTGCGGCGTATCAGTTCGACTGGAGCCACGAGACCATCACGCTGCAGGGCCTGCCGGTGGTGGTCAAGGCGGCGCATATGAAGCTGTCGCACAGCCGTATGCCGTTTGTGCGGGTGTATCACCGTGAGACCCAGGAGCTGGTGTTCGACGCGCATGACAAGGCGTTTGGCTTTTATGGCGGGGTCTGCCGGGTTGGCATCTACGACAACATGAAGACTGCGGTGGAGGCGATCTTTATCGGTAAAGCCCGCAAGTATAACCAGCGCTTTCTACAAATGTGCTCGCACCATCTGGTAGAGCCCCGCGCCTGCACGCCCGCTTCAGGCTGGGAGAAGGGGCAGGTTGAGAACCAGGTGGGGAACATGCGCGACCGGCTGTTCCTGCCCAAGCCGCGGGTAAAAAGTCTGGCCGAGTTGAATGCGTGGCTGGAAGACCAGTGCATTGCTCATGCCAAAGCCACGATGCATCCCGAGTTCAAGGACCGGACGATCTGGTCGGTGTTCCAGGAAGAACGCGCCAGCCTGATGGAATTGCGTGGCCCGTTCGATGGTTTTGTTGAGAAGGCGGTGCGCGCCACGACCACCTGCCTGATCATGGCTGACCATAACCGCTACAGCGTGGATGCGCGGGCCGCCGGGCAAAAGGTGCTGGTACGCTCACATGCCGAGCGCATCGTGGTGCTGCTGGGCGATGAGGTTGTGGCCGAGCATCCGCGGCATTTTAGGCGCGATCAGGTGGTCTACAATGCCTGGCATTATTTGCCGATTCTGCTGCGCAAACCTGGCGCGTTGCGCAATGGTGCGCCGTTCAAGGATTGGGAGTTGCCGGCGGGGCTCGCCGAGGTACGGCGCAAATTGCAGAGCCACGCCGATGGTGACCGGCAGTTCGTGAAAATTCTAAACGCGGTGCTGGAGCATGGCCTGGCGGCGGTGGAGGCGGCCTGCGCGGAGGCGCTGGAGGCGGGGCTTGCCAGCGGCGATGTCATCCTCACCGTGCTGGCGCGCAGGCTGCAACCAGCTCTGCCGCCGAGTATCACCACGCCCGATGCCCTGCGGTTGAAATTTGAACCGGCCGCCGATTGCGCTCGCTATGACAGCCTACGGCGGGCCGCGTGATGGAGCGCCAGGATATCTTGGCAGCGATGACTGATCTTAAACTTATAGGTATGCGCTCCGCTTTTGACGAGATCGTGGGCAAAGGCATGGCGCGGCGTGATGAATTCTACCCGCTGATCGCCAGCCTGATCCGCGCCGAGCATACATACCGCCAGGCCCGGTCGATCAGCTACCGGATTACCGGGGCCAAATTCCCGGTGCTGAAAGATCTGAATAAATTCAGCTTCGCCGGCACTGTGATCGACGAAGGGCTGGTGCGCGAACTGGCGACCGGCGCCTTCCTCGATGCCAGGCGCAACGCCATCTTTATCGGCGGAACCGGCACGGGGAAGACTCATCTGTGCATCGCCGTTGCCTCTGCCGTCATCCGCGCCAAAGCCCGTGGCCGATTCTACAACCTTGTTGATCTGGTCAACCAGCTGGAGCAGGAGAAAGCCGCTGGACGCAGCGGCAGGCTGGTGGAGAAACTGCTGCGCTATGATCTCATCGTCATCGACGAACTTGGCTATTTGCCGTTCAGCCAGTCCGGCGGCCAGTTGCTGTTCCACCTCATCAGCAAGCTCTACGAAAATACCTCGCTGCTGATCACCACAAATCTCGCCTTCGCCGACTGGCCGCAGGTTTTTGGCGATGCCAAAATGACCACCGCCATGCTGGACCGTCTGACCCACCATTGCGACATCGTCGAGACCGGCAATGAGAGCTGGCGTTTTAAAAACCGCGGCTGATATCCACGGCCGCTCTGCCACATAAGGACCGATACAGGTTTAGCGCCTCCGCCCTCTGCCCCGCGCCGTATGGCGCGGGGCAGAGGGCGGAGGCGCTAAACCTGTTCCATGGACCAAAACTAACGCCAGATCGAACATCGACTAACGCCCAGGGGGTCGGGATTGGACGCGAAAGAGGGGTCACGGTTGGAAGCAATTTGACAATTCCCGGCACGGTCCGCGATTCGCGTGGGGCGTGTTGTGACAACCATTTGGCCCAGTTAGCCGGTCGGCGCCGAAATGGCCATAATTTAGAACGGAGGGTGAACACTGTTGCATATTTCGGTTGTGTTCCCCTACGATCCCGCAACAGCATTCTGCAACAGATAAACCTTTGATGTTTTTGAACCTGTTTTTTGTCGTTTAAACGAAGGTTTGCGCAACATTGTGAGGTTTGGCTATTTCGGCGCCGACCGGCTAACTGGGCCCAATAGGTTCAGAACGCCCCGACGCCGGGGGAGGGTAGGGGATTTAACCCCTGCGATCAGCGGTCCTGGGCGCCGTGCCAGATGCGTAGGATGCTCACCGTATCGGCTTCATCACCAATCTCGTAAATGATCAGATATGGCCACACAGCCACCAATTCACGGGTTCCGGCAGCCAGCCCCGGCCGGCCACGATGCGGAAACAGGGTCAAGCTGTCCCCGGCCAGGATAAGGGCTTGCAGCAGGTTTGCAGCGGCGTGCGGATTCAGCGGTTCCAGATATTCGATGATTGCATCCCGATCATCGAGCGCACTGGGACGCCATTCGACCTTCACGGCTCAGCTCAGTGCTTGGCGATTTTGCGCTTCAGGCGTTCAATTTCCTGCAACATCTCGGCCCGCACCTGGTCGTGCGGCACACCGGGGCGCTTATCCGCGCGTACCTCGGCCACGGCAGCTTCGAGAAGCTGCCGCTCGGTCTCAAGATCGGAGTCTGGCTGGTGAACGGCGTGGCTCATAAGGGCCTTATAGCATGTTTGGGGGCAAAGAGGGAAATTCTCGGCATGTCAGAGCTGGCGCAAAAGAAGGGTAAGTATTTGGTTTGGCTGCGTTTGTTCACTTCGTCAAAGTTAACGAAGTGAACAAAAAAACCAAGCAAAATCTTATACTTGTACGGCATCGGCCAATAAGGCAAGATTCCCGGCGCGGTCCGCGATTCGCGCGGGGCGTGTTGTGACAACCATTTGGAGAGAAGAGCTCTAAAATAGCAAAACCCGCCGGAAGGGCGGGCCTGCATATATCGGTTAGGTATTATGGTGACACGTACCCGGCAAGGTACGCATCGGCAAGAAAACAAAACTCTGCCGTTTGTTTCCCTTACTTCACCGCATTTTGCAAGAGGATTCTTGCCGAGGAAAAACTCGGCCTGAATTCCGGCTTGTCCGGCGGGCTGCTTTGGCGGCTCGAAGGGGTTTAGATGATTGGGATCAAAGGAAAACTTCCAGAATTTCGATTCGGGGCAGGGCAGAGCGCGGGCGTGTTTCCGGTGTGGCGGGGCAGCGTGCGGGCCGAGGTGCGGTTCACGCCGTTGCCGAAGAAGGTGGCGGCGCGGTTGTGGCACCGGGCGCGGGAGTGGGACCGCTCGACACGAGAGCCGGGCCGCCATGGCGGCAAGGTCGGCCGCATAGGGTTGCTGGTGCTGCACAGCCTGATTTTCGATTTCCTGAACCACCAGACCGGCCAGCTCGATCCGTCCTATGAGGGCATCGCCAAGAAGGCGGGTGTTTCGCGTGCCAGTGTCGGCCGGGCGCTGGTGCGGTTGAAGGCGCTGGGCATCCTGAACTGGGTGCGGCGCTGCGTCGGCGAGCTGCGCGCGGGCCGGTTTGTGCTGGCGCAGGAGCGCAATGCCTATGCGGTGCAGGGGGAGGGACAGTGGCAGGGCTACATGCCTGCGCCGGAGCTGCCTGCGGCGCCCGAGCCGGGCACCTGGGGCGAGCACCCGCCGCTGGCCAGTGCATTGGCTCAGGCGGCGCAGGATCAAGCCATGGGGTTCTCCCCGGGGGCGGTGCTGACGGCGCTGCGGAGCGATCCGGGCGATGCCCTGGCGGCGGCGTTGGCGCGCATGGGCCAGGCGCTGGCGGCAAGGCAAGCTGGCAGTTTGTCCGGCGTCTCAGCCTGAGCAAGAAACCACCCCAGAGTTATATTTCTCTTATGACCAGATAAAATCTTTGCCATTGCCGCACTTCATGCAGACACGCCCTATGGGCGTGAAGTGGTAGCTATGCGCGCTTCGCGCGTCACCAGCAGCCGGGCCACGCCAGACGGCCCGCATAGCGGGCCGCGCTACGCGGCTCCCGCTCCGCGCTACGCGGCTCCCGCTCCGCGCTCGCTCTGGCGCTCACTGGCGGGGGAGCGACCAGCACCGCAAGGCTCAAGGGGAAGAAGCGTGAGGACGGGTTTAAGCCCCTCGGCTTGGCCACGGGCAGCCCCGACCGATGAACGAAAAATCCTCCCCGATTTTCTTGCCTCAAATACCTCGTGGGTCCGGGGGCAGCGCCCCCGCTTACCGTCTCAGTGGCGACCCCTTGGCCGGAATTCTGCCAGGGGGAGAACCGCCCGGACAGCCTCGCGGTCCCGGACAGAGACAACCCGTTCATCAAGGAGCTGGCGCAGCGCCGGAGCGGTGGCGTCCTCTTCCCGGATGGACGCCAGAACAGCCCCGCCAATCATGGCCTTGCGGTGAACATCGGCCGCCCGTTGCCGGCGCTGCTCCGGGTCGTTCCAGGACTGCGCCAGGTCGAGCGCCCGCTCTAGCTGGGCTTCTGTGTTCCGGTAGAGCGAAACCAGTTGCCTGCTATCCGAAACGCCAGCTGCGATTTTGGCCGGGTCGATGCCCGGCAGCTCTTGGAGCCAGGCGAGGAATTTTTCATCCTCGGACGGGGTAAAGACCGGTTCAACAAACCGCCAATTTTGCGCGGGGAGACGGCCCTTGATGGTATCAAGCAGAGCCGCCTTGAGGGGCACGCCGTCCCGAATGGCGGCGATGATTGTACCGCCGATAATGATCTTGCGGCGGGTATCATCCTTGCGCTCGCGGGCTTGCCGCCGTGCCTCTTGAACCTCTTCCCGGACCCGCTTTGTTGCCGCTTGTTTTTCCCGTATCTCGGCCCGGTCCAACAGGTTCTTGATGGAGGCCGCGATCCGTTGCCGCTGGGCTAGCGCCAGAGCTTTTTGCGCCGCTGCAAAGCTATCGACGCCGAGGGCTTTGACGATCATGTCCTGGAGGAATTGTTCCCGCGTGCGCGATTTGTGGGAGGGTTTTTGCAGCGCTCTGATCCGCTCAATCTCAGCCATGGCGCGGAGCATGGCCTGAAGCGAACGTTTATGGCGCAGGTCGAGAGAGCCGGTTGCGGGCGCACCATCCAGGCAGAGTGTGCCCGCCTTTTTCACGGTGTTCAGGTGCATCGTGGACCATGATTGTTGACCCCGTAAGGGTCTACACCACAGTATCAAGAATGACCAGAGGCTAGATTGACTAGAATGGCGCACTTATGCATTGTACCAATGTTGTGCGTCATGGGCTTCGCCCCCGAACCCCTTCGGGGGCCAGCCCGCCGGGCTGACCGTCCGAGCCAAGGGCGCAGCCCTTAGCGATCCGCAGTGAGAGGAAAAGCGTGGCCGATTATCGCCTGTCCGTTCAATTTCTCTCCCGGAGCGACAACCGCAGCGCGGTTGCGGCGGCGGCCTACCGTGCCGGAGATCGTCTCGCGGACGAGCGCGGTAAAATGGTCCATGACTACACCCGCAAAGGGGGCGTGGCTCACGCTGAAATCATGGCGCCGGAAGCCGCGCCAGGCTGGGTGCATGACCGCGAGAGCCTGTGGAATCAGGTTGAAGCAACGGAGAAGCGGAAGGATGCGCAGGTGGCGAAAGAGGTGCAATTATCCCTCCCGGCCGAGCTGAATGCCGGGCAACGTTTGGCCCTCACGCGCGCGTTTGTGGCGGAGAATTTCGTGGCAAAAGGCATGGTGGCGGACATAGCCATTCACGCGCCGCCGCGAGAGGGCGACGAGCGCAATCACCATGCGCATGTGTTGCTGACGACCCGGGAAATTGGCCCGGATGGCTTCGTTCCCACCAAAAACCGGGATTGGAACAGCAAGGAGCAGTTGCAGGAATGGCGCGAGAATTGGGCCAAAATTCAGAACCGCCATCTTGTTTTAGCCCTTGGAGAAGAGAAGGCGCGGGAGGTTGAAGTCAGCCACCAGAGCTATGCCGAGCGGGGTATTGCGAAGGCGCCAGGCCGTCATCTTGGCCCGGAAGCGACCGCGATGGAGCGCAAAGGCGAGCGGACCAGGCGCGGTCAGGCGGCACAACAGCCCGGTAAAATTCAGGCAGCGGGGCGGGAACTCATAGAGAAATTTGCCGCGCGGACGGTATCACCTGGCACGAAGAATCTTGGTGAATTATCCGTTGAGCTGGATGTGATGGCGGGCCGCATGAGGGGGGAGAAGGCCCAGGCGGCGCAGCGGTTGCAGGGGATTCAGGCGCAGATGAAAGCGGCGCGGCGCATCACGAGAGCGGCGGTCAAGAAGGAGGCCATTGCGCCGCTGGAGAAGGCGGAATTCGAGGCGAAACAGGAGTTGGAGCGGCGCGAGGCAGCCACGGCTGGCCGCGATCTTGATGCCAAAACCATCCTGCGCTGGGTGACAAACCCGGCTGAGATGTTGTGGCAATCCGCCCGCGCGCAGATGGCGCGGGACAGCGCCGCGAATGCCGCCGGGGCGAAATTGCAGCGTGTTCAGGCGCGGAAAAAAGAGGCGCTGGCGTGGTTGAAGACGCCGGAGGGCAGGGAATTTATGAAGGCCAGGGTGGCGCAAATCCGGGCTACTTCACCGGAAATATTTGAGGCGGCGGAGCGTGTGAAAGAGGCCGGGAAGAAAAAAAGTGCCATTCAGAAAGCGGCAAAAACGCTCCCCGGCAAGGAAATTCTCGCGGCCGAGGTCAAGCGCGTGCAGGGTGATTTGGGGGCATTGCGGACGGAAGAACGCAAGGCCAGGCGCAATATCAGGCAGCTTGACCGGAACATAAAAGCAGCTCTCGGAGTGGCGAAGGTTGCGCTGGATATGTTCGAGAACGACCTTCCGGGCACTGTCCGTTTGCCCAGCCGGGCGCTCGGCGACACCCGCTATGTCAAGGCGGCATTTGGCGAGGTGCAACGTAGTATCGGGGCATTGGCCTCTGAACAACAGAAGGTTCTCACCCTCAATCTGCGCCGTGTCCTGAGCCTCGGGCTGGGGGGGTAGGCCCTCTTCGCGCCGGACAAAGTGATTGACGTGCCGAGGCAATATCGGGCATTAAATCCCCGCCCGAACTTACACAGACTGCCCACCCTATCGCTGTTCTGCCCCCACCCGCCAGCCGATGGTTGCGCGGGTTGTTGTGTTGCGTTTTTACCCGTGAGGAGCTGAGCCATGCGTGACGATATGGCCAAAATTATTGTTGAGCGGCCGCGCATTCCGGATCGTTTTGAACGTAAGGGGCGGGCGCGGCCGCTGGAGGATTTACCCCAGCACGAGGGGATGCGGCGCCCGCATTTGCTGCGTAGCTGGGGCAAGGAATTGAATGAAAATTTGCAGCCGCTGCGGCGCTATCTTGAGCGCCAAGTGGGGCGCCCCTGGAACAAGGTTTATGCCGAAATCGCCAAGAATTTGCGGGCTGATAACACCGTGCAGCAGCATGTGCGGGATCATTTGTGGGGTTACGTGGCGGTGGCGCCCCGCCGCGTTCTTGGTGGCTGGGATCACCGTTCCGGCAGTGGTCTTTGGTACCAGCCGCTCTATGTCGATCCGGTGACCGGCCTGCTGTGCCGCACGGACCAGCTGCCGGAGGAAAAGGCCCGCCGCCGGGCGAAGCATCGCCAGTCCCCGGCAGCCCCGACGCGGATCGAGCTGGCGCCAGACCGGGAGTTGCGCCTGATCGATGGGCTTTGGTACGAGGTGCGCCTGGCCCCCATGCCGGTGGCGGTGTTTTTGGCGGGGGTGGAGACGCAGACGAGGCCGTTGCGGCCCTATGATCCAAAGAGCCAGTTGGTAAAGGAGGAGGTGCTGGTGCGCCGCCTGGCCACGCCAGCGGTGTGGGACGTGGTGGCGGGGGCGCTGATCGAGGTGGGGCCCGCCACCGACGATCCGGCAAGCTGGCGGAAGTACCGGATGGCGCACCCAGACCGCCGCTATGCGGTGGCCAAGCGCGTGTTGAGCCATCAGGAATTGCGGCGGCATGGGGTGCGGAATGCCGCGCCCAAGGTCTAAAACCCAATATCTGGCGTTGCAGGGGAAGGGGCAGGCTCTGGCGCTCATGCCAGATGACCGCAAGCTCTGTGCGCTGCAAAACTGGAAAAGTACTCAACCGATGTATAAACATTGTTGACACAAAACGCCGAATTGTATAAACATTGTAGAAACATATGTTGGAGTAATGTCATGCAGGTCATCGTCAAAAAATGGGGAAATAGCGCCGGTATTCGCATCCCTGCATCGGTTTTGGCTGCTACTGGTCTGAGAATCGACCAGGCGGTTGATGTGCACGAGGAAGGCGGGCGTGTCGTCATCGAGCCGGTGACAACCAAGGAGTATGACTTGGCTGCCCTTTTGGGAGCTATTACCCCGGAGAATATTCACGAAGAAGTCGATTTCGGCACCGTCGTTGGTCAAGAGTTGCTCTGACATGGCGTATGTGCCCGATGCCGGAGATGTGGTTTGGCTCCAATTCTCGCCACAAGCTGGTCACGAACAGGCGGGGCACCGGCCTGCTGTTGTATTGTCTCCCGCTACCTATAACCGCATTGGCCTGATGCTCTGCTGCCCGCTCACCACAAAACTCAAGGGCTACCCCTTCGAGGTGCTTCTTGCGGGCAACAAGCCCAGCGCCGCGCTCGCAGACCAGGTTAAGTCCCTCGATTGGCGCGCCAGGGAAGCGCAGCGGAAAGGGAAAGTTTCGGACGGCGAGCTTACAGAAATCCGAGCCAAGGCCCGCGCCTTGATTGGCAAATAATCAGAGCGGGATGCCAAGGGGAGGGGCACACACTACGTTCCGTAATTCAAGAAATTTGCACCACTCAGCCCAACGTCTGCTCAGCGGAAGAAGTCGGCGGTTGGCAAAAGCCGCAAAAAAAACGTATTCAACTTGGATCTATGAGAGGAAGCCTTGCATGCAGCTTGAGACTATCGCTGAACAGCTCTTCTTCACCACGGTGCGGATTGATACCATCACGGCGAACGGTGCGCAGGGCTCGGGCACTGGTTTTTTCTTTTCTAACAAGGTAGGTGAGCAAGAATTTCCTTTTGTTGTAACAAACAAGCATGTCGTGACGAACATGCGGGAAGGCGCTCTTTCATTCCTTCAACGCACCGGCGCACTGCCCACTCTTGGAAATGGCTTCCGCCTGCGCATTGACGATTGGTCGCAGGCATGGTTCGTCCACCCGGACCCGAACGTCGATATTGCCATCTGTCCGTTCGCCCCACTAGAAGCGCACATTAAGCAGCAGCACAACGTCGATCTTTTCTATCGCTGCGTGTCGAGCGACATGATCCCCACGCCGCAGCAGGTCGCGGAGCTCGACGCGATCGAGCTGGTGACGTTTATCGGTTACCCGAACGGCGTTTGGGACAGCAAGAACCTCCTGCCCGTCGCACGGCGTGGAACTACCGCCAGTCCAATAGAAGTGGACTTCGAGGGCACGCCGCGGTTCCTTATTGATGCGTCCGTGTTCGGTGGGTCTAGCGGTAGCCCAGTCTTTATTCTGAATCAGGGGTCGTGGGCGACAAAAAATGGAGGACTCGCCGTTGGCTCACGCGTTCACTTCGTGGGTGTCATCGCTGCGGTGTTCTTCCGTACACAGATGAATCAGATTGTAGCCGTGCCGATTCCGACGCAGGTGCAACCGATGGCACAACATCAGGAAATGATCGATCTAGGCATCGTGTTCAAAGCGCGCACCGTGGTTGAAACAATCGAGGCATTTTTGAAAGCCCATAATGTCGAAACGTCCGCTTCCGCGCTCGCGTCCGACACGACATCACAGTCGCCAGCATAGCCCCGCAAGCGCGCTCAGAGAGACCGAACCTTCGCCGCGTATCGTCGAATATACGGGATGGGCTCGAAGCGGTCATCCGATTGTTCAAAAATCAAGACTTCTGCAAATTTCGTTTGCCCCTGCCCTTTCAGTGGGTTACACTTTGCATAAGATATGACCGAAAAAGACCCCGCTTCCCGGCTGATCGGCTATGCCCGCGTTAGCACCTACGGCCAGACCCTTGATGCTCAGCTTGGGCAGTTGAAGGCGGCCGGGTGTGCCCAGATATTCCGCGAGAAAGTGACCGGCGTTCGCGCCGACCGGAAAGAGCTTTTGCGGATGCTGAAGCAGCTCGCCGGCGGCGACGTCGTGACGGTGACGCGCATAGACCGCCTGGCGCGATCCACCTTCGACCTGTTCGCCATCGTCAAGCAGATCGCCGACGCGGGCGCGCGGTTCCGCTCACTGGCCGAGCCTTGGGCCGATACCGGCACCAGCACCGGCCGTCTCATGCTAGCCGTGCTGGGTGGCCTGGCCGATGTGGAGCGCGACCTGATCCGCACTCGCACGGCCGAGGGTCGGAGCCGGGCAACGGCGCGCGGGCAACACATGGGGCGCCCCCCTGCCCTCACCCCGCAGCAGCAGGCCGAGGCGCGGCAGCGCCGGGCTGAGGGCGCCACGCTCAAAGAGCTGGCGCGCAGCTATGACGTGAGCAAAGCGACGATTTCGAGGTTAGCGAGGTAATGGGCCAGCACATGGTGCGCCTTGACCAAAAGGATGAGGCAATGAGATCCACGAAAGACCGGCCGGCTCAGCAATTTGACAGAGCACGGGGCACTATCATTTCCAAAAAATTGCACAAAATTGTCATCGACATTGAAGAGTCTGGCTACGCCAACTTGACCCGACTTACGGTGCTCAAGAAATGGTTTGAAATACCAAATCGCCTCCCGTCATTCGGCATATTCATTGCTATCGAGGCATCCCGGCGGACACGCGAAACGACGAAGGAGGAATCCGATCTTTTTCGTGAGGCAAAAGAGATTTTTAAAAATAATGATGTTTTTGAAACAAACATTTCGCGGGAAGGCGCAGCAAGGCTCCAAGCTCGGCTCGAAGCATTTCAAAACGAACATCGAGAATCACATTGGACATCACTGCGTATTATTGAAAATATGAACCTGTTCTTCGTAGAAAGCGGGATTCGCCTTTATCTGTCCCATGGAAATTCACCGGTTGATGGCTACCGTCTTGCTGCAAATTACTGCGAACACTACGATCCGCGCTATGGAAACGGGCTTAATGGTCCAAGTGTTAAAAGGATCGAAGAGATCGCCGGCTTCGTCCTTGCGATGGAAGCTCACGAAGAGAAAAAATCAAAGTTACCCTCCGAAAACTCGTGAAGGGTCGTACTGTAACGAGGCCGTTGCCGCTTTATTGCTAATTGTGGATATCGCGAGAATCATTTCTTCAGAATTTTCCGCAGAGCGCGGCAACAGGGTCACACCTTCCCTGGTTCTATATATGATAATGTCCTTTATCTCATATAGAATTGACTGTTGACAGTTGACGTCAAGTGATGTTGAAGCGGGACAGTTGACGTCAACTGATTGGAGTATTTGATGAAGCGCATAATTGATGGAATTACCTACAATACGGAAACGGCAACGCGTGTCGCGATGGGTGGACCCCCTGATCCATCTGATCTGGCGGGATGGGAAATGTACCAAACCCGTCATGGCGCGTTTTTTCAGGTTATTACGGATCATGATGGCGAGGATATGAGGATAAAGCCCATGGAAGATAGTGCCGCACAGGCCTTTCTTGAAAAGCACGCCAATGATGTCGTTGAAACCGTTTTTGGCCCGTTTCCCGAAGCTGGCGCAGCAGAGAGACGCTTGACGATACGCATTCCAACCAATCTCGCTACGCGGATGGAAGCCGCCGCTCAGGCCAAGAATCTTTCCCTTAACAGCTACGCTATGCGCTGCTTTGAACAATGCGCCGCACGTGACGGCCACCCAGCTCAGGGTGGATAGATTGACAGCCATTATCAGCTCGGCCCCCACAAAAACCAACGTAACGAGCTTACCAGCGTTGATCACAGCCGCAGGCGATCACGCGGGCATCCGCTTCATGGAATTCTTCGCAGCCAACATCCGCAACCCACACACCAGGCGGGCCTATAGCCGCGCCGTGGCGGATTTTTTGGCGTGGTGTGCGGATGCCGGCGTGTGTTCAATCGCCCAGGTGCAGCCGTTGCATGTCGCCGCCTGGGTGGAGTTGCAGACGCGCGAGCATGCCGCCCCGACCGCGAAGCAGCGCCTGGCGGCCGTGCGGCATCTGTTCGACTGGCTGGTGACGGGTCAGATCGTGCCGGTGAACCCTGCCGCCTCCGTGCGCGGCCCCCGCCACATCGTGAAATCAGGCAAGACGCCGGTGCTGGAGCCGGAAGAGGCGCGCGCGCTACTGGATAGCATCGACGTGACGACGTCGGCGGGCCTGCGCGACCGGGCGCTGATCGGG
>Ga0078972_1005578_pt1 | contig 16804 bp, 17 predicted proteins | sample YelNatPaOPGAMG01_FD_67568 | JGI IMG/M metagenome (GOLD analysis project Ga0078972, IMG submission 67568) | Hot spring thermophilic microbial communities from Obsidian Pool, Yellowstone National Park, USA - OP-RAMG-01 (SPADES assembly) (version 2) | ecosystem: Environmental > Aquatic > Thermal...
CCGGAGGATGTGATTCCATTGGATGAGGGTGAGGAGCATTTCAGGGAGTTTTGAGGGCGGGTGTGGGGAAGGAGGCCGGGACGGGTGGCCTCGCGGGGAAAGGCCCCGAAATGACGCGAAAGGCGATTTTCTCGGAGGGGCGCGGTCTCCGCGTCCGCTTGGTAAGGCCCCACGAATGCCGAGGCATTCCATCTTCACCCGATGATGAGGCAAGAGGTCCCTAGCCTACCGGACACATGCCTCGGTCAGGCCCGTGCGCTCCTCGCGGGCGTGCGGAGCCCGCCCCTCCGAGGGGAGGCCGAGCCTTGCACGGAGAGCCTAGGGGGGAAAGGCCGGAGATGACGCGGAGGGCGATTTTCTCGGAGGGGCGCGGTCTCCGCGTCCGAGATGCAAGGCCGTTCGGAAGCCGAGGCATAACATGATCATCGGGAGCAAAGGAACACCCGGTGGCCTAGCGGGCACATGCCTCGGTGAAGCCCGAGCCTTCCCCGCGGGCGTGCGGAGCCCGCCCCTCCGAGGCGAGGCCGAGCCTTGCACGGAGAGCCTAGGGGGGAAGGGCCGGAGATGACGCGAAAGGCGACTTTCTCGGAGGGACGCGGTCTCCGCGTCCGCATCGTACGGCCGTGCGAATGCCGAGGCATTCCATTCCAGCCGGGTCTGTTCAGGATCGGCCCTTGGCCGAAAGGGGGCAATGTTGGGGTTGGCGTGATGCCTTCCTTCCGGGCGTGCGGAGCCCGCCCCTCCGTGGGGGGCTATCCAAGCTGGGATGGCCTTGCGGGGAAAGCTCGGGGATAACGCGGAGGGCGTTTTTCTCGGAGGGACGCACTCCGTGCGTCCGCGTGGCATGGCCCGGATCCTGCGGTGGCAAAATTTTTCCTGGTCATGCGGAGCCACCACTGGGATCGGACGAGAGGCTAAGGCTTACGCTTGTGCGGTATAAGGTGATAGAAGCCCAACTTAGTCTATCCCCGAGGTTTGGCATATTTCTCGCTACTCTCACCCAATGGAGCCAATTGGGGACGGATCCACGAAGCTTGAGAAAAGGACCGTCCTTTCCGAGATGACTCCGAAGGCAAGAGGCAGGAGGTTTTTGCCTATCGGGGAGGGAAGAAATCGCAACTGAGGAAACAGATCGTCCCCGTCACACAATGGACACGCAATAGACAAGAAAGGCCAGTCGACCCATGCTCATCGAGGAAGGTGAGAGCCTTTACAAAACCGGAGATTTGATTGGAGCGAGGAGATTTTTCGAATCCCTTCTCTCTCAGGATCCCCAGAATCCGGAGATCCACAATAACCTGGGCGTGGTCCTCGCAGAGTTAGGAGAAGTCGTGCTTGCATGTCACCATTTCCGAGAGGCCATATCGCTCTGCCCTGGTCACAAAGACGCTCGCCTCAACTACTTGATGGTTCTCAGGGCTAAGACCGATCCAGCCAAGTTCCTCAGGGCCAGGGGGCGGGGCCCAATGGGAGAGGCGAGTCATCGGCCTGAGGAATTCGTTCATCAAGAGAAAAACGGTCTCGAAAACTTGCTGAAGCCAATGGCCCGGCTAGTCCAGAGGTTAAGGGAGGACCCGTTAGGGTTTGTTTCATCGGAAGAGGGCCTCATAGGAGAGCTTATCCGGCTGTGGGGTAACCCTATCTGGGGTGCCGGGCCGGAGTACTTGCAGGCGTGCGTCCTTCATCTTTGCAAGTGCCAAGGCCCGGTTTTGGAATGTGGCTCAGGGTTGACAACCATTGTAGCAGGGGCCTTGGCACAGGATAAGAGGCTCGAATATTTTGCTTTGGAACACGATTCTCGCTGGGCAAAAAAAGTAGCTGCCTTTTGCGGCTTCCTGGGCATAGAAAGTGTAAAGGTTCTTGAGGCTCCTCTTCGAAGATACGAGAGAGGTTTCTTCTGGTACGAAGCCCCTTTCGAGGAGATGCCCGATCGCTTTTCACTCATCATCTGCGACGGCCCACCTGGAAGTGTTCCAGGCGGTAGATATGGCTTGGTGCCAGTAATGAGGGGGAAGCTCAGGAAAGGCTGCGTGATTCTTTTGGATGATGCACACAGGGAGGGGGAGCAGAGAATAGCCAGGATGTGGGAAAAAGAACTCCCTGCCACCCTGGAACAAAAGGGTTCAGAAAGACCTTATTTCGAACTGATTGTGAAGGCGGATCGACTCCAGTGAAAGATTCCTTCTACCTGCTAAGACGAGCTACGAGGCCAAAGATCCGATACTGGGAGGCGAGCACATGGCCGAACCAAAACTGAGCTGCTGCATGATAGTCAAGAACGAGGAAAGATTCCTCAGGCGTTGTTTGCAAAGCGTGGCCCCGCACGTTGATGAGATCGTAATAGTGGATACAGGATCCCAAGACAAAACTGTGGAGATAGCCCGGGAGTTCACGGACAAAATCTATTTTCACCCTTGGGAGAACGACTTCAGCAAGCACAGAAATCAGTCCATTTCTTACGCCACTGGCGATTGGATTCTCCAGATAGATGCGGATGAGGAACTAGCTCCTGGAGCTGGAGAAGCCATAAGGGCCTCCATTCGAGAGGCTCCGAGCGGGGTCAATTTCCTCATGATCAATATCACTGACGTAGATCAGAAAGGAGTGCCGAGGGTCACCTTCAATTTCCCTAGGGTATTCAGAAATGGTGTGGGGATTCACTACGAGGGCATCGTTCATAACCAGGTAGTTGGTACAGGCAAATGTCAGGCCTGCCAGGCCGTGATCTGGCATTACGGCTATTATCTCGAAGAGGAAAAAATGGAGGCCAAGAGAAGAAGATCTCTCCCCCTTCTTCTCAAACAGCTAGAGCAGGATCCGGAAAACGTTTTCACCATGTACAATCTAGCGAACATGTATGCTTGGATGAAGGACTACGACAAGGTAATACAATACACGCAAGCGGCCCTCAAAAGACTCCGCGAGATGGATTCTGCTCCAGCTTTTTTTGTGAGCGTATTTACACCCCTGATCCAGGCATGTTTGAAGAAGGGAAGGGTCGAACATGCGAAAAAATACGCCCTCGAGTCTGTGAAGATATTCCCTCAATTTTTGGACGGTTACTATTTACTCAACGAAATTTGCTTCATCCAGGAAGACTGGAAGGGGGTCGTAGAGAGTGGAGGAAAGGCTTGGGAGCTCTACGACCTCCTTTCATCGGATCCCGTGAAGAGGGGCTCCATAGTGTGGCATTACTTGAACTCTCGTTGCCACTTGGCCCTTCGCACAGGCGCAGCCTTCCTCAAACTCGAAATGCACAAAGAAGCACGCGAGTGGTTCATTCACGGATTGGATGGCCATCCAGATCTAGAGGCGGCATTGAGGTTCGTTCTCAAGTCAACTAAGGAAGCCGAGGCCAGGGATCTGTACGATGAGTTTCTGATGCAGGCCATGGAGGCTTTTCCAGAGAGTTCGCTCTTTAACAGGCTTTCCTTGGAAAAGGCCATGGCTGAAAGAAGGTCGTATGAAGAAATTCTCAAGATATTCGAGAGGCTCTGTGAGGTGGACCCGGAGGAGGATTGGGAGTTCAGGAGGGCAATGTTCATGCTGGAAAATGGGAGGTTCCTGGATGCGGAGAAGGCCTTCGGAGATTTGATAGCCAAAAGAAATCCAGAGGCGGCCTTCCACGCATACAGGGCTCTGGCAAGGGAGCACATAGGGGATTTGGAGGGAGCTATCGATGACCATGAGAAGGCAGTGACACTCGATCCCCAGCTCTTCCACTGCTGGATCAAGATCGGCGAGCACTCCATGTACCGGGGAGAATGGGAGAAGGCCTGGGAAAGCTTCATGAGGGCCAGGGAGGCTGGGGCTGATGGTCCGGAAGTGCTTCTCAGGCTTGCGATACTCGGGTTGAGGATGGGTGAGGTGGAACTCTCGGTGGAGCCATTGGATGCTTTGCTTCTTTCCCTAGGTCTCTCCAATGACCGGACCTTGGAGACGATGGAGGAATTGGCAGATCTTTTCCAGGAGATAGGAGAAGCCCTGGAGGCTTCGGGGCAAAGAGGACTGGCAGCCGAAGCATATGGAATTGCCGTGGAGATGGACCCAAAAAGGGCAAAGCTGGCATTGAAGGCAGGAAGAAACCTCATTGCGGAGGGGAAGGTCGCAGGGGCAGCAATTCAATTGGCTAGCGCCTTGAGAGCCGCTCCAGACCAGAAGGAAGTCCTTCTGGAGGTAGAAGGAATCCTCAATGCCATTGGAATGGGCTGAGAGCCCATGAGATGGGATTGAATCTTTTCCAGATACCTCACTTTGCGGACAAAGGGACGTAGGGACGATGTCCCCCAGGTTTTAGGCCTGGGGGGCAGGCCAGGGGAGTTGGAAAGGTGGGATTCTCGGAGGCATGCGTCCATCGCGCCCGTGTGCGAAGGCCCCTACGTAAGTCCAGGCCTCTCATGAGCCCGGGGAGGCAAGCGAATCTTAGGTGACCCAAAAGGAAGACGCCTCGACCAAGCCCAGGCCTTCCTCGCGGGCGTGGGGAGCCCGCCCCTCCGCGGCGAGGCCAAACGCGACGTGGGTCGCCTAACGGCGAAGGCGGGGAAACGGCGCGGAAAGTGATTTTCTCGGAGGGACGCGCTCTGCGCGTCCGCGTGGTGAGGCCGGCCGCAAACCGAGGCGTGTCATGATCGCCGGGGGTGATTGAAGAACCGAGGGCCCAGGGTGGACATGCCCGGGCGAAGGCAATTCCGTTCTCGCCGGGCGTGCGGAGCCCGCCCCTCCGGAGAAGATCGTCTCCCCAAGAGCCTGCCAACTTTTTCTCGTTTGATTCGAGGTGCAAGGGCCGATCACCTGGCGCCAAGGGCCTTTTCAAGTCCCTTTCCAGGTCCATCCACAGAAAGGATCAGGTGAGGCTTCTCGGAGTCTAAATGGCGCGCCTGGGGGGATTCGAACCCTCGACCTACGGATTAGAAGTCCGTTGCTCTATCCTGCTGAGCTACAGGCGCACCGAATCATCTCCAGTATAGTTCCGAAAAGGAGCTTTCTGAGGTCCGAGTGAGCTTCCTCGAACCCCTAGGCCTTTTCCCTCAAATTTTACCCCACAAGAAGTCCAGATGGAAAGCCCGCCTCGAAAAGCGGCAATTCACCCCTTCCCCTTGAAGGGGTATTCTCGACCGAATTCTTCCCCAAATCCCATGACCTCGGAGGCTCAAGCCCTCCAAGCCCTTCCCCAAATCTCACTTGCCTCCAGAGATCATGGCCTGGGTTATCTTCACCGCCTTTTCAGGATCCATACTGGAGAGGAATCTCCCGGCCTTTTTCTGGTTCATGGCGAGAAGCACTCGCGCAGCCACTCGGGGATCGAGCTCAGAGAGTATCCTCGAGCCTTGCTCCGGCTGAGAGGCCTCGAGGAGTTTCGCAAGCCTCGCCACCTCCTCGGTTTTCTCAGGGGAAAGACTCTCCTCCCGCCTTTTCTCCAGCTCCTTCAGTTCCTTTTCCCTCCTCTCCAGATCTCTGGCCATGGCCTCCAGCTGCTGGGAGAGGACCTTCACCCTTTGTTCCTTCTCCGTGAGCTCGGCCTCCTTTTGGAGGACCTCATTCTGTTTCTTTTTGGCCTCTTCCATCATCTGAATGGCGATTGAGACCTTTGTGTCCTTCATCTTGGGGGCTCTATCCTTCTCGTCCTGGCTTAATCCAGAAGTTACTTCTCCCATGATCGCAAGCCCCACAAGGACAATTGTCGCAGCCACCGGCCAAGCTCTCATCTCCCTATCGCCCCTCCTTTTCCCTGGCTAAGTGGCCCAATATGCCCACCTCATCGAGGACCTTCCCGTCCAATCTCCTCTGCTCTTCCAGAAACCTCCGAAGCATCCTTTCCCTGAATTTCTCCACAACCTCCCTTTCCCTTCTGGCCTCAGCGTAGTTTCTCCTCGCCTCCTCCATCTTCTCATCAAGGGCGAGGATAATCTGTCCTTGTTTTCTTATCTCTTCCGAGAGCCACCTCTTTCTTGCCGCATGCCACTTGAACTCGTCGCAAAAGACCTCGCGGACCTTGAGCTCCAAAAACTTCCTGGAAAGTTCCCTTCTCTCCTCTTCCAGCCTCCTCATCCCCTCGACGGCCATCTCCCTCTGTCTCTGGATAGATGCCATGACGATGAGCCTCTTTCTCTCCAACTCTCTCTTCCACTTGAGGACCTTCTCCAGCTTGAAACTGAAGGCCATCTTCTCTCCCCATCACGGGACCATCTGGGGGACTATGGATCGAAGCCTCTCCAATGTCTCTTCCATGTCGGACTTCTCCTCCATCCCTTGACGGAGAAAGGAATTGAATTTGCCTATGTGGGAGATGGCGAGGTCTATCGCCGAGTCGCTTCCCCTCGAATATGCACCCACCTGGATCAAATCCTCCGCCTCCTTGTAGATGGCAAGGAGCCTCAAGAATCTCCCCGCGAGATCCCTGTGTTCCTCCCTCACGACCTGATTCATGAGTCTGCTCACGCTCCTCAGGACATCTATGGCGGGATAGTGGGATCTCGTCGCCAGTTCCCTCGAGAGCTCTATGTGCCCGTCCAGGACAGATCTCGCAGCATCGGATATGGGCTCATTGAAGTCGTCGCTCTCTACAAGGACCGCGTAAAGTCCGGTTATGGAGCCCCTCCTCTCCCCCGTTCCTGCCCTTTCCAGTATCTTGGGGATCATGGCGAATACCGATGGGGGGTAACCCTTTGTGGTAGGCGGCTCTCCTGCCGAAAGACCTATCTCCCTCTGAGCCATGGCGAGCCTGGTCAAGGAATCCATCAAGAGAAGCACATTCATCCCCTGGTCCCTGAAGTACTCGGCTATGGTCGTTGCCACAAATGCCGCCCGGAGCCTGATGAGGGAGGGCTGATCCGATGTTGCCACTACGACCACGCTCCTTTTCAAGCCCTCCTCTTTGAGATCCCTTTCGATGAACTCCCTGACTTCCCTTCCCCTCTCGCCAATCAGGGCAACCACATTTACATCGGCCCTGGTGAAACGGGCCATCATGCCCAAAAGGGTGCTCTTTCCCACGCCGGATCCAGCAAATATGCCCATCCTCTGACCCATGGCACAGGTGAGAAGGCCGTTTATGGCCCTTATGCCCACATCCAGTGGGTCCTTTATCATCTCCCTTTTGAGGGGATGTGGGGCCTCTCTGTACAGGGGATAGGTGGACTTGGCCCCAATGGGGCCTCTTCCATCTATGGGCCTTCCCAACCCATCGAGAATCCTCCCCAGGAGCTCCTCTCCCACCTCGCACTCGGGTGGATCGCCGCAGGACATTATTGTGCATCCTGGCCCTATGCCCCTTAAGTCCCCATAGGGCATGAGAAGGACCTCTTTCCCCCTGAACCCCACTACCTCGGCTGGGACCGGATCGAGCCCGGGATCCTCGGGATATATGAGACACTGGGAGCCCACGGTCCCTCTAGGTCCCTTTCCCTCCACAAGAAGGCCTACGACCCGGCTCACTCTTCCGTTCAGGCGGACGGTCTCCATCTCCTCGAGTGCAGCGTAAAACCTTCGGAGATCAGGGCCCCTGGTCTCCGAGGCCAACACTTTGTGGGGGCCAAAAGGCCCTCCCTTCTCACCATTTGCCGGCTTTTTCATCTCGGGAGACCACTCTCCTTCTCCTCCATGATGAGCTTCTCGAAGGTCTTCTCAATCTCCCTCAGTTGGCGCTCGAGCCTCAAGTCCAGCTCCCCTTGGGGGCATTCCACGAGGGCATCTCCCCTGGATAGTCTCTCGTCGGCCTCTATGCGGAGGGAATTCACTTCCTCGAGCTCTCTCAAGAGGCTCCCTTTAGACTCACGGAGGGTTTCGGCATCCATGGGATGGACCTTGATTATGACCTCCTCCCTCAAGGCTGCCCCCTTGAGGGCCCCTCTCAGGGAGTCTAGGATGACCGTTGGATCCTGCACCACCTCCCTCTTTATGACCTTTCTCGCCACAGCCAGGGCGAGTCTCACCACCTCCTCGGTGAGCTCCTCCCATCTTCTCTCCATCTCCTCTCGCCACCCCGAGATGGCCACATTCAAAGCCATGAGGGTCTCTTCCATCGCCTTCTCGGCCATCTCCCTTCCGGCCTTCTCCCCAAGGGCGAAGCCCTTCTCGAAGGCCTCCCTCTCCAGTTGAGCAGCCTTGGATTTCGCCTCTTCCAGTATCCTCTGGGCCTCCCTTTCAGCCTTCCTCGTCGAGTTGAGGCCGTGGAGTTCCAGTTCCTCGAAAACTGGCTCGGATCGCCGGGAGTAGCACCAGTCCTCGAACCCGCTATCTTTTCGCCAGAACCCCTTGAGGGGCTCCCAATTAGACGAAGACATCCTCTTCCCCCGATGCGCTGACCACTATCCGGCCCTCGTCCCTCAATCTGAGGACTACCCTTATGACCTCCATCTGCGCCTCCTCCACCTCCGAGAGCCTGGTGGGCCCCAGGGCCTCCATATCCTCCTTGAGGACCTCCGCAGCCCTCTGGGACATGTTGCTGAAGATCTTCTGTTGCACCTCCTCGTTGGCTCCCCTCAATGCCTTTGCGAGAACCTTTATGTCCACCTCCCGCAGGATCTCCTGTATGGCCCTGTTGTCCAGTTTGACCAGGTCCTCGAAGGTGAACATGAGCTGCTGGATCCCTTCTGCGAGGGCTGGATCCTCTTCTTGAAGCCTCTTGAGGATGTCGGCTTCGACGCTTTTCTCCGTGTGATTCAATATCTCCGCCACCCTCTTGAGTCCTCCCACCTCCTCCCCTCCCGAGGCCATGTTGAGGAGATCGTTCTGCAGGGCCTCGATTATCTCCTCCATGACCGTGGGGGACACCTCCTTGAGCTTGGCGAGCCTCAGGACCACCTCTGTCCTCACTACCTCTGGGAGAAATGAGAGCACCTTTCCAGCCGCAGATGGATCCATATGGGCGAGGATCAGGGCAGTTGTCTGGGGATGCTCTGCCTTGGTGAACTCAGCTATCACCCTCGGGTCCACCCGGTTCAGGGCCGAGAAGGTCTCGTGATCCGAAATGTTCACGGTCTCGAGGAGTCTGGCCGCAGCTGCCCTGTCGAAGGCCTTGGATATCACGGCCTTGGCGAAATCTTCCCCTGATATCATGAGGCCACCCCTCTGAAGGAGGAGCTGGGTGAACTCCTCCGCTATGGCCTTCGCCTCTTCGGGATCCGGCGGTCTCATGCGCATGAGGGTCTGGGTCATCCTGTGGACCTCTGGCATGGGGAGGCTCTGGATTATCCTGGCAGCGGTCTCCTCCCCCATGAGCTGGAGAAGAATGGCGACTTTCTCCATGGGCGTCCTTTTGTTCTCTTGAGCCATCTCACTCACCTTGCTTCATCCAGGCTTTCAAGGCCGCGGCGAATTTCTCTGGATCCATCTCGGCCAGCTTCAACACCTCCTGGGGCAGTTGGGCTCCTGTGGCAGTCTGGACAGCGGGCTGAGGTTGAGGGAGGTTTGTGCCTTGCCCCCTGCCTTCCAGTTCCCCCAAGGTTCTGGGAAGCTCGGGGAGCTGCGGTGCCCTGTGGAGCGCTGTCATGAACCCCCGGACAAAAGGCCGAACCACCATGAGGATGAATAGGACTCCCAGTGCGAACACAACCCCATACCGAACCGCAGAGCTGGAGGCCACACTTTCGAGCATCTGGAATACCCCCTTGCTTTCTCCCGGAGCAGGCTCTCTCATCCCTTCGAAGGCCACACTCGCAATCTGGACCACATCGCCCCTCTGGGGATTGAATCCCACTGCCTGTTTGACCAACTCCTCGTATTGCTTGAGCTCCTCCTGGGACCTGACACCTCCTTCCTCCTTTCCCTCGGCCTGAGCCTGTGGCTTTTTCGCATCCACGAGGACCGCCACCGTCACCCTCTTGACCTCTCCCGATGTGGAGATGGTCCTCCTGGTGAGCCTGTTCACCTCGTAGTTGACCGTCTCGTTCTCCCTCTGGTAAGAGGAGCTAGCAGAAGGGGCTTGGGCCGATCCCTTGCTTTCTGGGAGATTCGACATGACACCCGGCACCCCGGCTGCGCCAACTGTTCCGCCCGAGGACTTCTCAACGGTTCTCTGCTCGCTCCTCACAGCCGTCTTTTCTGGATCGTACTGCTCCTCTGTCTGCTCCACTTTTCTACCGTCGAGGTCCACGTGGACTCTGGCAACCACCCTGTTGGGTCCTAGCACAGGCTCCAGGATCCCCAATATCTTGGCCTCGAGCCTTCTTTCCATCTCGGCCTGCTGTTCCAATATTCGACCAGAGGCCAGCTCACCCTCGCCTACGCTCTTGGGCGAGTAGAGGATGCGGCCAGTTGTGTCCACTACGCTCACATCCTGTGGCTGCATTCCCTGCACACTGCTTGCGACCAGATGGACGATCCCCTGGAGCTGAGATGGCTGCATCGTTGCCCCTGGATGAAGCTGCAGAACGACCGTTGCCTGGGGCCTCTGTGGTTCCCTCACGAAAAGGGTCCTCTCCGGGATCGTGAGGTGAACCCTGGCCTGAGCTACCTGGGGAAATTGTTTTATTGTCCGAGCCAGCTCTCCCTGAAGGGCCCTCTGGAGGTTCACCCTCTGGACGAATTCCGTGGCCCCAAAGGATCCCCGATCGAAGAGCTCGAAACCGACCCCCCCACCAAGGGACAGGCCCTCTGTTGCCAAGGAAAGCCGCAGCTCGTAGAGTTGATCCTCTGGCACCTCGACCACCTTGCCACCCGATGAAAGCCTGAAGGGGACCTTCCTCTCCTTGAGCCTCTCCACTATGGCTGCAGCCTCATCCTCGGCTAGGTTGGTGAACATGGGCCGAAAAGTCGGCCTCGTGCCCATCACCATGAGGAGGGAAAAGCCCGTAAGAAGGCAAGCACTCACAACGAGGAGCCCGATCTTCCTTCCCGTGCTCAGGCTACTCCAGAAGGACTTCCACTGATTCATAAAAGCTTCCATGGACAAGGACGCCACGGCTCGACCTCCGATGGCTGCGTCAGTAAACGCCCGGACAGTTCATGCGAGACTCGGCCCCAGGCCCCCATCCCTCGGGGAGAAAACCTTCCCCTCCTGTTGCCACTTTCCCGAGGGAGTTGTCCCAAGGCCATGGGAACCGTGTCCATCGCGACCTCACACTGGCATTCTCATGAGCTCCTGATAAGCGTCCAGGAGCTTGTTTCTCACCTGAACCATGAGCTTGAGGGAAAGCTCTGCCTTCTCCATGAGGATCATGGTCTTGTGAAGATCCTGGGTTTGGCCTCTTGCCAACTCCCGAATCGCCTCGTCCGCCTCTTTCTGTAGGTCGTTCACCTCTTGGATCGAGGCCTTGAGCACCTCCTCGAAGGAGGTAGCTGCCTTGTCCTTCCTCTTCTGGCCAGGAGCCTCTGGCCTCACCCCTTGAACGGATCCTTCCCATCTCACCCCTTCCATCTTCTCGCCCCCTTTCTCACACCCTTCCTATCTCCAAGGCCTTGAGAAGCATTGCCTTGGTGGAATTGAACACTTCCAGATTGGCCTCGTAAGACCTCGATGCCGCGATCAGGTTGACCATCTCCTCTATGGGATTCACATTGGGAAGCAATACGTATCCCGAGGGATCCGCATCAGGATGGGAGGGATTGTACACGAGGCGAAAAGGCCTGGGGTCCTCCACTATGGCCCCTACCCTCACGCCCATGGGAAAGGAGCTCATCCTGTGGGATAGCACCTCCTGGAAGCCCTCCCTCGATGGAACGAAAAGGACATCCTTTCTCCGGTAAGGACCTCCTCCTGGAGTGCGGGTGGTCTCGGAGTTGGCCAAGTTGGACGAGATGACGCTCAGCCTCTGCCTCTGAGCAGTTAGGGCCGAGACGTTGACTGCCAGGATATCGAGGAACTCCCTCATCTCCTTCCTCCTTCTGTGATCGCCTCTTTGAGGCTCGAGAAAAGCCGGTTAAGGGCTTGGGTCAGGGCCTGGAACCTGATCTGGTTGAGAGCGAGCTTGGCCATCTCCTCCTCTATCTCCACGGTATTTCCATCGGCCCTCGGCTCTTTCGGCGGCTCCAATTTGTACTGCACGAGGGTCAAAGAGTCGCTTGGAGATTGACCGATGTGTCTCGGATGAGTTCTGGCCATAGAGGCCCCTTCCTGGCCCTCTACCGTGGCCAGCACTTTCTGGAAATCCAGGTCGGCAGCCTTGTAGTTGGGGGTCTCTGCATGGGCCACATTTGTGGCTATTACCTTCCCCCTGGCCAGGGTCACATCCATGGCCCTCTCGATGAATCCAAGAGTCCTCTCTAGATCCGAGGTTCTCATCTCGCTCCCTCCGCAGGGATCAGGCCCTCTCTCCTGTACTCCTGGAGCTTGTTCCTGAGGGTCCTTATGCTTATTCCCAACTTGGCAGATGCTCTGGTCCTGTTCCACCCTTCCATCTCGAGGGTCTTGAGGATGAGTTCCCGTTCCATGTCCTTCAATGACCTTCCACCATTGCCTGGTATTCCCTCGGGCTCCTTCCCGGCCAGTTGCTCTATCCACACATCCTTCTCGCCCACCAAGTCGCCAGAGGCCAAAAGCACTGCCCTCTCGATCACGTTCTTGAGCTCCCTCACATTGCCAGGCCAGTCGTGCCCCTCGAGCTTCTCCATGGCCCTTGGAGTGAAGCCCCTGATGGATCTGGAATGCTCCCTGCATGCCAACTTGAGGAAGTGTTCCGCGAGAAGGGGTATGTCCTCTTTTCTCTCCCTCAGGGGAGGCAGCCTCAGGGGCATGACGCTCAATCTGAAATAGAGGTCCTCCCGGAACTTTCCGTTTCTCACCCCCTCGAGGAGATCCGCATTGGTAGTGGCTATTACCCTCACATCCACCGCAATGGGACCATTTCCACCAAGACGGTCCACCTCCCATTCCTGAAGGACCCTGAGGAGTTTGGCCTGGAGATTGAGGCTCATCTCTCCTATCTCGTCCAAAAGCAGGGTGCTCCCGTTTGCCTGCTCGAACTTGCCTATCTTGCGGGAGATGGCGCCAGTGAAGGCCCCCTTCTCGTGGCCGAAGAGTTCCGATTCCAGGAGGTTGTCCGGAATGGCTGCACAGTTGACAGCCACGAGGGGCTTGTGGGCCCTGGGGCTGTTCCTGTGGATGAATCGGGCGAGGAGCTCCTTCCCTGTTCCGCTCTCTCCTTGGAGCAAGACCGGCACCTTGGTTCCCGCAACTGCCCTCGCCCTCTGGAGAATGAGGAGCATCTGGGAGTTTCTGGTCAGGATGACCTGAGGATCCGAGCCTGCTCGGTCCGGGCCATGAGCTCCTCTGGAGCCGAGACACCTGTCTAGGGTCTCCCACAGATCCGTCAGGGAAAAGGGCTTCTGGATGAAGTCCACAGCTCCCTTTTTCATCGCCTCCACTGCCTTTTCCACGGTCCCATAAGCCGTTATCACCACAACAGGCGTAGCTGGTTGAAGGTCCCTGGCGCAATCGAGGACATCCATGCCGGATCCCTTGGGCATACGAAGGTCTGTTATGACAAGATCGAAGCCCTGGCCCGCCAATTTGAGCTTCGCCTCTAGGGCATCGCAGGCCACCTCCACCTTGTGGCCTTTTTTCTCGATAGAGGCCGTGAGCCCCTCTCTCATGTGGGGATCGTCCTCCACAATCAAGATCCTAGCCTGTCTCATGGCACAAGCTCCCCTGTGTTCTTCTGCGCTCTGGGTATCCTGATCTTCACCCTGGTTCCGACTCCTTCCTCTGATTCGATCCTTACGCTTCCTCCGTGAGAGACCACAATGTTGTGAACTATGCTGAGTCCCAGACCAGAGCCCTCGGCCCTGGTCGTGAAGAAGGGATCGAAGACCTTTGGAAGAACGTGGGATGGAATTCCTGTCCCTGTATCCTCGAGGATGATCTCCACCCACTTTTGGGCCATTTCCTCTGCAGTATCTATCCACGCCCTTATTTCGCCTCCCTGGGGCATGGCCTGCAAGGAATTGAGGAGTATGTTGAAAATTGCCTGTTTGAGCAACTCGCAGTCGGCCTCGACGAGACATCCAAGCCCCTTCTCCTCAAGCCATATCCTCACCTTCTTTTGCTCGGCCAGGGGTCCTATGAAGTTGAGACAATCGGAGAGGACTCCCATGGGATCGAGAGGCCTGGTCCTGGGTTTTATGGGTCTTGCAAAATGAAGGAGGTTCTTGAGGAGCCCTTCGAGGGAGCCCAGGGCGTCCTCTATTTGGGCCGATATCTTTGCCCTGGTCTCCTTTCTCTCTTCCTCCACCATGAGGGAGGCCATGAGCTTTATCCCACCCAGGGGGTTCCTCACCTCGTGGACGATGTTCGCTGCCATCTCCCCCATGGCTGCGAGCCTTTGCTTTCTAGCGATCTCTTCCTGGAGGTTCTTGAGATCCGTGATGTCCTCGATGGTCACCACCCCTCCTATGGGGGCCCCATTGGGTTCCCCATAGGGAGTGGACCTGAGGAGAAGGTGGCGCACTGCCCCATTTTGCGAAGCGATGGATGTTTCTCTGGAGGATGACTGGCCCCTCGAGGCGCAGGAGATGAGCTCTCGGAGCACTTCCCCCAGGTCGCAAACCGACTCCACATCATCCAGAGAGCAGGCCTCCCCAAAACCCCCTAGCCCCAGGAGCTTTCTACCCATGGAGTTCATCTTCAGGAGATTCCCACCTTTGTCCCACACCAAAACCCCCACGGGAAGGGCTTCCAGGATGGTTGAGAGGAGCTCCCTCAGCCTCTCTTCCTCTTTTAGGCTCTCTTCCAGGGCCCTGTTTCTCGCCTCTAGGGTTGTGGTGAGGCGAGCAACCTGATCCCTGAGGCTCTCATATGCCTCCATGAGCTCCCTTGTGGATCTGTCCCAGTGGTGAAAGGCCGCAATCCATTGGAGGCTCAAGCTCTTCCTTCCCTCTCCCACCTCGACTCGAGGGCCTGCGGCCCTTCCCTCGGAGAGATTCATGAGGACTTCCCCCCTTGCTGGTGAACTTTTTCTCTCCAGGTAATCTTCGCCCTTATGGACTCAGCTAGCACCCTCCACGGACTTCCAGGGGGCTCCCTGAGAAGCTTTCCAAGATAAGGCTCGAGATCCGTCTTCGCTTCTCCCTCCATGGAGATCTGGACGAGTTTCAAGGCAGCGTCTTTCCCTGGCTCGTCCAGGGGCTCGGAGCTAGCTGCCCTGGCGTACCACTTGACTGCATCCTTGGTCCTTCCGCCGCATTGAAGGAGGTCCCCGAGGGATACCCACACCCTCGGATCCCCCCACCTCTGGTCCCCTGCCAAAGGGTTCAAGAGATCCGCCAGAAGAACGAGGGCCTCTTGGCATGCTCCCCTTTCCACTGAAAGCCTTGCCATGGCCCCAAGGGTTGACGGGTGAGGATCCCTTCGAACCATCCCATCCAGCCATCGAGCCCCCATCTCCCCGGCCTCTTTGGTCCCTATCTTGGAGACCCACTTGATGAGGTCCTCACCCCTCTTCTTCCACTCGGGACCAAGGGCACCCTCTTCCCTGAAGGCCCTCATGGCTTCATCGAGGAGAAACTCCTTCAGGTAGCACCTTATGAGACCGAGAGCGGGCTCCCACATCTGGGACTTGGAGGAAGACAGACTTCTCGCCCTTCCATAGAGCTCCATGGCCACCCTGTTGAAGCCTAGCTCTTCCTTGGCCTTGGCTGCCAGGATGAGGAGGGATGGTTCCTGCCAAAACCCTCCAAAGAGGTCAGCTAGCTCCTGGAATATCTCCTCGGCAACGAGAAATGATCCCGCCTCCACCGACTCCCTCATCACCCTGATGCCCACGTTCCAGAGGGCTCTCTGGAATTCGGGCCACAGGGAATGGGGCGAAAGGCCCCTTTTCAGATCCCCCAAGAGCTGCCATGCGAGGATGGAATCCCCTCTTTTGGCGAGACACTCGGCCAGCTCCGCGAGGAAGCGCTGGGTGTCTCTGCCTTTGGGGTCTTGGGTGAAGACCTCGGAGCGGGGATATAGGATCTCCTTGGTCATGGGGGCTACTGATATGGACACCTTCGCCCCGTAACATTCGAGGCCCACTGTGGCCAAGAACATCTCGGCAATGGAAGCATCCCTGGAACCTTTCGTCCCTGCTACCTTCTCCGCCAGGAAGACGGCTTCCCTGATCTTGCCTTGCGCCCTCATGGCCCTCGCCAATAGGACCATCCAGAGTGAAGCCCTTGGATTTTCGCCATGGAGGCTTATGGCCATCATGAGGAACCTGGCAGCGTCTTTGCCTCTGCCCCTTTCCTCCAGAATCCTGGCCATGTTCTCGAGGCTCTCCGGAGGTATGGATCGAGGGTCCGGATCCATTGCCAAGGCCTTCTGGTAGGTCTCGATTGCCTTGGCCTTCTCTCCGAGCTCGTAGGCGCAGTCCGCGAGCCTGAAGAGGGCCCAGGACTTGATCTTGGGATCTCCCGTCTCCCCCAGTGAGTTCAGGGTCTCGTATGCCTCGGCTAGCCTCCAGCACTGAAAAAGGCTCTCGGCCAGGGAAGCTGCGGCTTTGGAGGCAAGCTCCTTCTCACCAGAGGCCCTCACGGTCATGGACCAGTATTGGGCTGCCTCCTGAAAATGGCGCATCCTGTGGTAGCCCTCGGCTATGTGCCAAAGGGCTTCTGCGGCCCAGGGGGGATGGTCTGCCTCCATGAGCTTCTTCTTGAATGCCTGGATAGCTGGATGAAAATTCGAGCTCCTAAATCCGCCATAGAAGGCCTCGTGAGCCTCGAGGAGCTCCTCTGAAGGCTTCCCCCCCACGGCGATCCATCCCGAATATTCGTGAGCCAAAAAAGGAGGATAGAGAACCTGGGATCTGTGGAAGTTGGGCTCCTTTGCCTCGGGGCTTATATCGAAGATACCATCGGCGAGAGATGGGGCCCCTCTTCCTGGGACTACTGC
>Ga0078972_1010784_pt1 | contig 16804 bp, 18 predicted proteins | sample YelNatPaOPGAMG01_FD_67568 | JGI IMG/M metagenome (GOLD analysis project Ga0078972, IMG submission 67568) | Hot spring thermophilic microbial communities from Obsidian Pool, Yellowstone National Park, USA - OP-RAMG-01 (SPADES assembly) (version 2) | ecosystem: Environmental > Aquatic > Thermal...
GTTTATACGTTATAAGGAGGTTAGATATGAAATTGTCCGCAAGGAATCAGCTTCTTGGAAAAGTAAGCGCTGTAGAAAAAGCCCAAGCGGTCTCAGAGGTTGTGATCTCAATAAGAAACGGCGCCACAATAAAATCTGTAATCACCACAGAAGCGGTAGACGCTTTAGATTTAAAACCTGGTAAAGATGTAGTGGCTATTGTAAAGTCCTCTGATGTTATGCTGGGAGTAGGGGAGGAAGTAGAAAAACTATATCCATTGAGCGTAAGAAACATCTTAAAAGGTACCGTCAAACAGATAGTGGAATCTGATGTAAATAGTCTTGTAAAAGTAGATATAGGAGCTGAGCTTACCATTAGCTCTGTAATCACTACAGAGTCTTTGAAAGAGCTTGGTATAAAAGAGGGCTCTTCGGTTTACGTCATAATAAAAGCTTCAAACGTAATGATTTATGTAATTTAGGAGGTATTTTATGAAAAAGTTTATAGTTTTTGGGCTTTTAGCAAGTAAAATAGTCTTTGGTGCTACAATCACAGTGGCCGCTGCTGCTGATCTTAGGTTTGTATTGCAAGATTTAACAGCACTTTATGAGAAAGAATATCCTCAAGACAAACTAAAGTTTATATACGGAGCTTCTGGTAACTTTTACAATCAAATAAGAGCAGGTTATCCTATAGATGTATTTATGTCTGCGGATACACATTACCCTGAGCTTCTTTATAAACAAGGTTTATCTTATAAGCCAAGAGCTTACGCCATAGGCAAACTTGCCCTTTTCACCGTAGAAAACAATATAAATGTAGACAACCCAAAGCTTGCCCTTTTGCAAGCAAAAAAAATAGCCATAGCAAACCCAAGAGTAGCACCTTATGGTATAGCTGGTATATCCACGCTTCATTGCTATCACATATATCATAACGTTAAGAGCAAAATAGTCTTCGGTGAAAATATAATCCAAACTGCCCAATATGTAGCTTCTAAAAATGCAGATGTAGGACTTGTATCGTATTCACTCCTTTTGACACCACAACTAAAAGGAAAAGGCAAAATATACCTTATACCTCAGGCTTGTTATAAACCTATCGTACAAAGCGCTGCTGTAATAAAAGCAACAAAGGATAAAAACGCTGCCATGAGATTTTTTAACTTTTTATATTCCCAGGAAGCGATAGCCATCTGGAAATCTTTTGGATACGGCATACCAAGATGATAGATTACAGCCCTTTTTTGATAAGCTTTGAAGTGGCTATATCCACTACGCTAGTCCTCGGCGTGGTGGGAATTTTTATATCTTATTTTTTAGCTTTTAGTAAAAGCGTATGGGCAGATATCGTAGAACCTTTTATCATGAGCCCTTTGGTGCTTCCTCCTACTGTGCTTGGGTTTTATATCATGTATATATTTGGGCTTCAAAGCCCATTGGGAAGGTTTTTAAACAACATTGGTATACATCTTCTTTTTAACTTTAACGGTCTTCTTTTGGGTTCTATCATATACAGCTTGCCTTTTGCTGTTTCTCCGGTAGTGTCAGGCTTTAGATCTGTGCCAAAGTCTATCATAGAAGCCTCTTATACACTTGGAAAATCAAAGTTTTATACGCTTTTAAAAGTTATAATACCAAACTCCAAATACTCTATAATAAGTGCTTTGGTGCTTGTATTTTCTCATACAATAGGTGAGTTTGGCGTTGTGCTTATGGTAGGAGGTGATATTCCTGGTAAAACTAGGACTGCTTCTATAGCTATATTTGATTATGTACAAGAACTAAACTATAAACAAGCAAACATCACAGCTTTGATACTCTTTGCAATAGCTATGAGTACACTTATTTTTTTACAAATTTTAAAAAGACTTCAAGAAAGATGATGGAAATACGTATTGAAACCAAGTTTTTTAAATTTGAAATCAACCTTTCTAAAAGCCAAATACTTGGTATAGTAGGTCCTTCTGGCATTGGTAAAACCACGACCTTAAGAGCCATAGCCGGCTTAGAAGAACCTAAGGGTAAGATTGTAGTTGATGGTGAGGTATGGCTTGATAAAAATTTATCTTTAGCTCCCAAGAAGCGCTCTATAGGATTTGTATTTCAAGATTTTGCACTTTTCCCAAATATGAGTGTGCTTGAGAATGTAGCTTATGCCTCTTCAAAAGAACATGCTTTAGAGATTTTAAAAGCTTTTAACATAGAACATCTAAAAGATAAACGCCCAAATAAACTATCGGGTGGTGAGCGTCAAAGGGTAGCAATAGCAAGGGCTATAGCAAGAGCTCCAAAAGTTTTACTTATGGATGAGCCTTTTTCAGCCCTTGATAGAAAAACAAAGCATTTTATTCAAGATAAAATATTGGAATTTTCAAAGATGTATAAGTTTTATACAATATTTGTAGCTCATGATCTTAAGGATGTTGTAAGATTATCTGATTTAGTTTTTTCAGTAGAAGATCAAAAGCTTTTATCCAAAGAAGAGTTTGAAGAATATTCTTTAATGTAAAAAATATTACATTATTGTAATAACTATAACAATTGTTATATGGTTGTAAATTTTATTACAATCTTATCAAAACCTTATATAGCAATGCATTTTCTGAATTTGATAATGGCATGATAATTGCCAAATAACAAATGAAAGGAGGTTAAGAATCATGGGTTGCAATTCTAAAGCTTGTGGAATAGGCTCAAATATGGAAGATTTTCTTCCAGATCATATAAAGGAAAAGGTGAAAAATCACCCTTGCTACTCTCAAGAAGCACACCACTTTTATGCTAGAATGCATGTGGCTGTGGCACCAGCTTGCAACATTCAATGCAATTATTGCAATAGAAAATATGACTGTGCCAATGAATCAAGGCCCGGCGTAGTGAGTGAGCTCCTTACTCCAGAAGAAGCTGCCAAAAAAGTTTTAGCTGTGGCAATGGAAATACCACAACTATCTGTAGTTGGTATAGCAGGTCCTGGAGACCCATTAGCAAATCCAGAAAGGACATTTAGAACTTTTGAGCTTATAAAAGAAAAAGCTCCAGATATAAAGCTGTGTCTTTCTACAAACGGTCTTGTATTGGATAAGTATGTAGATAAGATAAAAGAGCTTGATGTAGACCATGTTACAGTGACTGTAAACGCCGTTAGCGTCGATACTGCATCAAGGATATACCCTTGGGTTTTCTACAACCACAAAAGATACAAGGGTAAAGAAGCCGCTGCTATATTGTTAGAAAAACAATATGAAGGTTTACAAGCTTGTGTAGAAAATGGAATTTTAGTTAAGGTAAATACCGTTTTCGTACCTGAGATAAATGGAGATGAAATTTTAGATCTTAGCAAAAAAGTAAAATCAATGGGAGCATTCTTGCACAACATAATGCCTTATGTGGAAGGTGATGGGACCGCTTTCCAAAAAGCCGGCATAAAATCCCCTTCTCCTCAAGTGTTGAAAGAGATCCAAGAAAAGTGTGAAGGCGATATGAATCTAATGAGACACTGTAGGCAGTGTAGAGCTGATGCAGTAGGACTTTTGGGTGAAGATAGAGGGCAAGAGTTTACTAAAGACAAGTTAGATAAGCTAAATATAAACTACGATCCTAATTGGCGCAAGCAAGTCCACGAGGAGATAGAAAAAGAAAGAGAAAAATTACATAAAGCTAGAGAGCTCTTATACAGTGCAAAAGAAGACAATAATCCAAAAGTGCTGGTAGCTGTGGCTTCAAAAGGACAGATGACTGTAAATGAACATTTTGGAACCGCTAATGAATTTTTAATATACGAAGTAAGTGCTATCGGTGCTAAGTTTATACATCATAGAAAAGTAACACCTTATTGCCATGGTTCTATATCATGCTTAGAAGGCGAAAATATCTTAGAAGATACCATTTCAAAACTTTCTGACTGTAAAGCTATAATAGCCGCTAAAATAGGGTTTGAGCCAAGAGATGTATTGAAAGAAAGGAATATAGATTGCGTTGATGAATACGCTTTCCTCACTATAGACGAAGCCTTGGCAAAATACTATAAAGAGTACGTTCTTGAAAAGATAAATGAAAAAGTGGAGGTATGACATATGGCTTACTCTATAGATGAAAGCGCCTGTGTATCTTGTTACGCATGCGAGGATTTGTGCCCTACAAAAGCAATATATCACGATGATAACGAAACTTTCTTTATAAACCCCAAAGTATGCGTTGAGTGTGAGGGCTTTTACGATGAACCACAATGTGTAGCTATATGCCCTATAGATTTATGTATCACCAAGCTAAAGGAGGTGAGTGTATGAGTTTGTTTGAAGATATAAAAAAACTAAGTAGTGCAGAAGAATTTTTTGATTATTTCAAGATACCCTATGAAGAGCATATATTAAAACCTTTTAGACTACATATTTTACAAAAGTTTAAAGTTTATATAGATTCTTTATCTGTATCCTCTGAAGAAGAAGCCTATCAGAAGATGAGAGATTTCTTAGCAAAAGCCTATTCTGATTTTCAAAGCACTGATAGTCCGTTCAAAGAAAGGCTGTTTAAAGTACATCAAGATGTAGTAAAACCAAATGTTGTCTTTGAGGTTGGTTTAAATGATAGAGCCAAAGTTTAAAGTGGGTGATATTGTAAAAACCAAGAAAAAAATAAGAAATGACGGTACATTCCCAGGGCTACCCTGGGGTGAACTACTTCTACCAAAAGGCGCTGAAGGAGTGGTAATAGACATAGGTAGATTCTTGCAAACACAAGTGGTATATGTAGTAAATTTTTTAGAGCATGGTAAAATAGTGGGGTGTTTGGAGCATGAGCTTGAAGCCTGTAACGAAATATACTCTATTTAAGGGTGTTGTAACAGATTTAGACGTAGGTGAATTTAGAGCTTCTATAATGGTAAAGTTTAAAAATTTAGAGCTTTCAGCCGTTATACCAAAGAAGATGGTTACAGAATGGGGATTAAAAGTTGGCGACAAAGTGATGGTCCATATAGAAGAAGGGGGCGGTGTGTATATTTACAAAAACAAACTTACATAATATATAAGAGGAGGGTAGAGACTTGTCAATAGATGAGGAACCTTTGAATGTAGGAACGGGCTTATTCCACTTATTTAAAACATCTCTCTGGACAAGGATATTTATCTCAAGAATCGCATTTTACTATTGCATGGCAGACTTGTCGTGGGTTGATAAAAGAACAGGCAGAGCTATGAAATCGCATTTCACTTCGTGGGTTTATTAAGGAACAGGCACTGGTAGTGTAAGAAATGCTACCAGCACACTATACGATGTAAGAAATGCTTACAGCACACTAGCCTTTTGAAAAAGTACATAGAAAAATATAACTTTGTAAGACCTACAAGTCTACCACGGTTTCATTATTCTTTAGGTTATAGAACACCTGCTGAAGTAGCTTACAAGTATGCCACGGTTTATGGCAATGGTATAAAGAATTCTGAGGTGGTCCTATGATAATGTGTTATAATTTTTTTGTAGGACAAGTATACCACGGTTTATGTGTTCACGATGTAGTGAACTTGTACAGCGTTTTGAAGGACATTTTTAAAGTTTAGCCTCATAAATAGCCTCCTTAACAATATATAAAAATTAAAACATAAAATATATTATCACTAGCGAGTTTTGTTGGCTTTTATAAATAACCATAAAATATATTCCTTAATTAGTTATTTGGTTACCAGACCTTTGTCCTAAGAATTCATAAATAAATTTGGTAGCCTTTATAAGGTACGCCTTATTAAAGGTCCTATCGTAGCATTTCATTTGATAAAATACTTCTGATATTCTTGAGATCTCTTCTTTATTGTAAGTTCCTTTTGCTTTATATAGAATTTTTTTTGCCTGTATTATGTCTTCATTTTCAAGAGCCTCGATAACGCTAAGCCATTGCATATCAGACAACACTATATTTAGTTTTCTAATTCTTAAAACATTGCTTTTAGAAGAATCTGAGGTCATATTTAATCCCATATACACCTCCTTAACTTAAAGTTTTTTCTTAACTTCTTTGTAGACACTCTTATCCAACAATCTCTAAATTTAATGAAAAGCTGTATTGATTCATTGTATGTTGGTAGGCTTTTAAATAACTTTTACCATCCTTTGGACAATTGTGATTTTCATTTACGATTTTCATTCATGATGAAAATTTCAATATGATCTTTTTTAAGAAATTTGCAATGATATATATTATATAAAACAAATAAGGAAAAGCAATATAAAGCCTAACTCATCAATTAGAAGGCTTTAGCAATAACAATCTATATTTTTTCCCACTCAAAACCCACAACGTTTTTATCTTTCTTGCTAAACTCTATCCCTATTAGATAGATCTCATTATATTTGCCTATATATTTTTCATAATATTTTTTTTCTTTTATTTGTTTTAAAGCCTTATACTCTTCTTTATCTTCTACTGCCTTAAACTCTATAATATAAACGCTGTCTTGGTTAAAGACACTAAGATCTATCTGGCCTTTATTTGTATTGTCTTCTGCTATCACATTTAGCCCTGCTCCGTTGAAAAGTGCATATACGATAGATGCGTAAAAACCCTCATAGGAGTCTATATCGTTTTTCCTATACCAATCATGGGGTATACTGGCAAAGAATGTGTATAAAGCATCTTTTAGTTTGTCTATATTTTTCTCTTTAAGGATTTGTTTTATATTAAGCTCTGTTTTTGTTATCTTACTAGCATCAAAATCTAAATAAAAAAGAAGGGCGTTGTTTAAACTTTTTCTTACTTCTAAGTTTGGATAGGATAGTATATACACTCCGTCTTCTTCTAAAAACTCTTTTATCGTAAGATATCCTGCTTGAAACAAAAGATTTTCTATTCTTATATTATCCACATCAAGGTTTGATAAAATCTCATCTCCTACTTCAAGGTTCTCAAGTTCTGGTAGATAGTATCTGTTTTTCATAAAAAGCTTTATCAAAAATGTAGGTGTTCCTGTCTCAAACCAAAAGGCTCTAAACCTTTTCTCTGAGAACAACAGCAATATATCAAAAGGATTGTAAACGCTTTCTCCAAGCCAAGCGTAGCCATTGTACCACTGTTTTACTTTGTTTTTGTCAAAATCTTTTATCCTGTCTTCAAAGATATTTTCAAGCTCAGATTGGGTATAACCACAAACAGTTGAAAACTCTTCATTTAAAGTGATATCTTGAAGCTGATTTAAACCACTAAATATAGATACTTTTGAAAATCTTGATACACCTGTTAGGAAGACAAGCTTTAGATAAGGATCCATGCCCTTTAACACCGAATAAAAATCTTTAAGTATCTCCCTATTTTCTCTTGCTACTTCTATATTTTCTATAGCATCCAATATGGGTTTATCGTATTCATCCACGAGGACTACCACAGGCATGTTGTGTTTTTGATATATTTTGGTAATCAGTTCTTCAAATTTGATGTTTATAACTTCTTTTTCTTCTAAATTTAGTTCATAACGTCTTGCGTTGGTTTCTAATATGTGATGTATATTTTTCTTGAGCAATTGAGATGAGCTCATTACCCCAGATGTAAAGTTTATATTTACCACCGGGTACTTTTTCTCCCAATTCCAATTATCGTATAGATATAGCCCTTTAAATAGCTCTTTGTTGCCAGAGAAAGCTTCTTTTAGCGTGTCAAGAAAAAGAGATTTGCCAAACCTTCTGGGACGAGATAGAAAATAATATTTGCTTGTTAGCTTTGGTATAAATTGTGTTTTATCCACATAGTAAAAACCGCCTTCTATGATATCTCTAAAAGTTTGTATACCTATTGGTAAATATTTCATAATGTGATTATACCACGCTAAAGCATCTAGCTTTTTAAAAGAGTTTTTACAACTTCTTCAAACCTATCAGGAGAATATCTAACTATTATATCTTTATCGTTGAGAAGAGAAACTTCTGTTATATTATTTTCAAAACCGCAGTGAGCTTTGAAATTACGTTCATTGAAATATCTGTTGTTTGATCTGTTTTTATTATTTCCGCGCTGATTGTTATATTCAGCTAAATCGTACAATTTTTCCCATTTGTGGTTTACCCATTTGTACCCGTTTTCCTTTGATTTACGAACTTCATTTTTTATGTTCTTATTGAGTTCTTTGTTTAGATAATTTATGTTTGTATTAAGACCAAAAGGTTTATATAAACTATGTTCGCCTGTAAATGTTTCTTCTAAATCTTTCAAAGATGCAAAGGTTTCACCTTGTTGAGTTATATTTTTTAATCTGTCTTTTAATACTCTTATCATGCCTTTAGCCAAACTCAACGTTATAAATATTTTTTTAAAAGCATTTAAATTTAATTTTGGAGATTTTATGAAATCACTGTTAAACTTGTTTTTTAAAAGTCTTATTAATTCTTTTGTTATGTCATCAATCTCTTTTTCGTCGTATCTAAAATTTTTATCTGAAAACAAATGGTAAAGAGCCAAAGGTATGTTGTTTTTAAGTGCAGAGTAAAATAAATAAGCTTTGTATACAATCTGATTAGTTTTGTCTTTTAGTTTAGAGTTTTCTTCCGCTGGAAAATAATTAAATATACTATCAGCAAAAGCACTAAAAACATTTTTATAGGTCTGTAAATTGAGTCTCTCTATATTATTTGTATTGGGATTTTCAGGAAATTGAAAAAATGCCTTTACATCCAGCTGAAAATCTTTGTATATTTTATATGTTTTTGTTGCATCTCCAAGTATCGGTTCTGAAAAGCTTATATAAACTTTTAAATAAGGTTTTTGTAAGCTCATTTTTTGTAAGCTAATTAGGGTTAAAAACAGTCTTCCTGCTTCTATAATGGCTGAGGTATAAACGTTGTGCCCGCTTGAAATATCTAAATACATCTCTTCAAATGGTTCTTCGAGGTATCTTTGCATCATATCTATCAGGATTCTAAGAACTACATCTCCTAACGCTGTTGAAAACTTAATCCCCATGTACTCGCCTATGCTGTGTATAACTATAAAATCGTTGGCTTCTTTTGAATGAGTGTGGTCTTCTAAATAAGCATAGGGATTTTTTAAATATTGATTTATTTCTTCAGTGTCGTTTGCTTTTAGCTTGTCAAAAAATTCATCTAATTTATTGTTAAATTTGGGTCTTCGCTCACTTTTTATAGAAAATTCATTTAGCAAGACACTAGACGGGTATATCAATATTACTTTTGAAGGATCACCAGATTCATCAAAATGCTTTTTCAAGGCAAAAGAGGAAAGCTTGCTTTCGTATGTTTTTTCATCTATTTGAAATTTGTAATCTGTTATGATGTTGTTTTCAAATCTTCCTATTTGATATATTATCTTTTTAGTTTGCATTTTCTAATTTCACCCAGCCAATTGGTACTGATTTTACCTGATCATAACCAATTTTATTCTCTGTCACCCTTCTAGTTCTTGGATAGCTTCCACCGATACATTTTATCTTGTCTTTTAGCAATATCAAAGTCTGGCTTATTTTACCTTTGTATTTACCTATTCTTAAGAGTGGAGATTCTGGTGTATTTTGGTTTTTTAGTTTTTCATAAAAAGATTTTATCTCTTTCATATCCACTGAGAAAAATTTTGCCTCATATTCTATTATGCTGTTTGAAAGCTCATAGCAAGCTTTTTTCCAGTTTTTTATTGTATCTATATAAAATTTATATTGCTCTGGTCTAATACCTAATTTAGGCATGATATTTTTTAATTTCTCTTCAAATTCATTATCTTTTATGCTTATATAGGTTTCTGTATTTTCTTTTATGAGCTCTGCGTACTCTGAAATAGATCTTCTAGAAAATAAGGTTACAACATTTCTAACCTCTAAATGCTCTATGCCTATAGGGTCTGAATCAAATACTTTGAAAAATGTCATTAGCTTTAGATAATTCTTTATAGAAAAAATACCTTCTTCTAATCTACTTACATTGGGCCATTTTTCACATACTGAGTTTGCCTCATGGCTTAAAATCTTAAATAAGATAGCAAACCTTATAAATCCTTTTACAGTTGAACCTGGTATATACGCTCCGTAATCGCCCTTTTTGTTTAAAATTGTTTTTATATGCTCCGATATTTCTCTTGGTTTATCGTTGTTGTTTGCTAAAAGCCTCAAACTGTATTTTGAATAACTTTCAATTGGTTTGTTTATATCTCTGTATATATTTTCGTAGTTTTCTTGTTCTATGAGCTTTTCCAATAAAGAAGATTCTTTTTCTGTAAGAGATGCCAAAAATTTATCAAAAGAAAGCACATTCACGCGATCTCCAAAAACCATAAAATCAAAAGTTTTTTGTAGTTTGTTTCCACTGCTTACATGGATAGGGCTTATTGTTCTTAACTTGTAATTATACATAGGCTACTCCCAAAGGAAATTCTAATCCGTATTGAAATATGTTGTTGCCCACTTCTTTTATGGTACCTACAAAATTTTCTTGATCTTTTTTAACTATAAAAGAACCTTCTTTTAGATAAAGAACCTTTTTCTTTAAAAATTCTTTTTCAAAGGTATTTTCTGTATAGTTTTTAAATGTTTCTATATCATAATAACTTTTATCTTGATCTATATTGTTTGTTGGTATAACAGGTGATAAGCTTACAAACTGCTCTGTTTTTAGGTTTATAATACCCTCTAAAGAGCTATATTTAATCTCTTCTATTTTTATTTTACCCCAACCTATGTTTTTGTTGGCACCTACGCCTATTTCTTCTATTAGTTTTAAAAGTCCTTCAAGTTCTTTGTCAAAATTATCATCAAGAAGGTAAACCAGAAAAAACTCCTCATAAGTTTTTATAGTGCTTTCTATGAAAAATAGATTTTCTGAGTGGTGAGACACTCTATTTATTAGGTTTCTTACCTGTGTATGTATGGTTTTCCCAAGCTTTATATCTGTGTTTTCTTCTTTTATAATCCCTGATTTAACTTTGTAGTTTGCATAATCCTCTTCGTATCTAATTTTCCCTTCTATTACCTTTTTTAAAATATCAAGTGTTACATAGCTTGCTTTTTTGAAGTTTTTTCTTTGAAACTTTAGTTTAAAGTCTTGGTTTTCTCCTCTTATAGGAAGGATAGGCTTTGGAAATATAAACTGATCGTTTATATAAGGAAAAACTGAAGATATAAAAAATTTTGGGCTTTTAACAAAATCAGCTAAAAAATCTTCTAAAGCTTCTTTCCCATATAAAAGCCTATAACTCCAACAAATAGCCCCAAAAAGCGTAAAGCTTCTTAATATAGAAGCAGGAGACAGGTATGTTATCTTGTAAGCTTTAAGCACTTTTTACTCCAAAGATTCAAAGATTTTTTTTAAATCTTCTGGGTTTTGTAAATCTACTGGGACATCTTCTATTTTGTCTTTTGTGCAATCTGTCCATAAGATTTCTTTTATTTTGAACTTTACCTTTCCATATCCTCTAGAACCGCTACCTCCTAGATAGTCGTCTTCTATGAGCGTAATCCCTTTTTGAACCGTTTCGTAAAGATCTTTTTTATCTCCTTCATGAATTCTTATTTTTATCTCTCCTTCAAACTCTGAAAATGGTATAACCCTTTCTTGATATCTTGGATGCTGTGCTGTACCCTTTACTCTATCTATAGTATTTTCTACTTTTACCTCTACAAAATCCCCGTCTAAGAAGTTTCTCCACATTTTTATAGTCTCTTTTGTAGGATAAAAATCTTCTATTCTCAATCTTACTGGCTCTTTAGACCTGGTATTTTTATGAGCACCAAAAAGCTTACAAACCTTACATTTACCACAATTGCAAGGCTCTCCTATATCTTTATCTCCTATATCTTTATTATCCCACTTTGCTAGAGCTATTACTTCAAAAGCTGGTTTATCATTATCCAACACAGGCTTTTCTACCCATTCAAGCAAAGCTCTCATCTTACCTTTTATAGATGAGCCAGGTATATAAGGTACATCTTTCTCAATTTTATTATCAAGTTTTAATGCAGGTATTTTGATAACGATGTTGTCTATTCCACCTATTTCAACGTTTTCCTTAGAACCCCCTATGTGAAGCCCTGTTAAAACTACGATCCTACACTTTAATTTTATGATCCCTTTTAGTGCTTTGCTCATGTTGTTCCTCCTTGGGAAAGTGATGGAAAGTGATAGGTATAGTATGCTAAAACTGATTCTAATATATTTACAAACTTTTCAAACACATCTTTGGCGTCTTTTTCATTCATATCGTTTTTTAATCTAAGAAGAAGCGCTTTCATAAAGTTGTAAAACTTATCGTCTATTAGATCTCTTCCTTTTGAATAGGCAAGTTTTGGTATCAAAGCCAATACTCTTATTTTTATCTTGTTAAGATCTTCGTTGCTTTTTAGGCTATGCTCCAGATCTTTTATTTGATCAAAGAACTTTCTTAGTTGAGTTTTCTTTAAAGCATCTAAAAAGCCAATTCCAATGGCTATCCCTTCGCAAATTCCCTCTGGTTTTATATATTCTTCTAGATCTAAACTTAGCATGGGTGTATTGTTTATATCTTTTATGCAAAGATTTATAAGCTTACCATAAGCTTGTTTTATATCATTTTGATTGTTTCTAATAAATCCTCTTCTTTCTCTGCTTTCTTTAGATGGGATTTTATCGTAATCTTTCTTTTTTTCAACCAAAATATTGATGTTTTGACTCATCTCAGACTTCATTTTTTCATCCATACTTTTTTCCTCCTCTTGTTTTAATAAGAGCTATTAAAAGTATAACACCTAAATTTCTTATGACATCTTCTTTTTGTATTAAATCTCCATTGTGCTCATAGCCTGATTTTAAAAACCAATGTTCTATGGATTTTCTGACAGCTTCATCTTTTACATTTCTACCTATTTGATAGTAAATCTTTGGATAGATAACTGGGTTGGTAATTGGTTTTTTGTCTTCAGAAACATCTTCATCTTTAGACACATAAAGCCTATAAAGACTTAGCATTCTATGAGCTACTGATCTTGATATCTTACCATCTTCAATAAACGATGCCAATTTATCTGCTAAGGATACGATCCCTTCAAGGTTTACATAGTTTATATATTTTTTCTTAATTTCATCCAAATCCTCAGGTCCAATCTCTTCAATAACCCTCTGACTGTAAGAGTTATAACCAGATACATCAGGTGAGTATTTGAAGCTTTTACCAAACAAGCTTACAGCGTCTTTTAGATAAAACTTGGTGTCTTTGGCTTTAAACACCGAGCTTTTAGATTTTGATTCAAGCTCTTCTGATAGTTTTGCCATAAGTTCTACGCTAACCTTTGAACCTACTATCGCAATACCACCAGAGATTCCAAGATCTGGATTTTTGGCGGTATATCTATAAAAATCTTTTCTTAGTTCTATTACAAAATCCAATATCAAGTTGTAAGGCCCAATAACAAATAAATCATCCCCACCAGAGTAAACTGTATATATAAGTGTATCGATTTCTTCGCCAAATTGAGCTTTTGAATACGCTTTAGATAATTTCATTATCAATTTGGATATATAAGCGCTGAAAAAAAGATCCAACATTCTACTAAGGGTAGCTATTCTTGCTATGGTGTAATGTCTTATCCCATCGCTAAAGATAAGCCCCAAGTTATCGATATCGCCTCTAAACACACCGAGCTTTTTATCGCCTTTGGAAAGCTCTGCAAGGTAGGATAGAGAAAGTATTGAGTTTTGATGTTGATTTTTTAACTCCTCTAGGGCTTCTTTGCTTGTTTCCTTGCTTTTTAATATATCTTCCAAGATATTTTTTACTTTGTTTGTAAGCAAAGGGACTAAGTTCGCTATAAATTTAAAGCCATTTGAATATCCATTTTCTGCAAATTTAGCGAAGTTTAAAGCGATTATCTCTTTTGCTTTTTGTGTAATATCTTGATCTTTATCACTTAGCAAATAAACCTTACCAAATTTACCAAACTTTATATCTGATGTTTTGTTTACATCATCATCATCAAAAAGATAAGCTATAAATATCTTTTGCGATCTTACTAAATTGGATCCAAGATCACTAAAACTTTCACACCATTTGCAAAGATCACCTTTTTTTACCGGCAAAGATTTACAGGATTTGCAAACTTCGTGTTTATCGTTTTCAAAATCCTTTGTTAAAATATCTTTTGCTTTTCTTTTCTTATCTTTATCAAGCTCAATCTGAAGCTCCAATATTTTATCTTTAAGCTTGTTGTCTTTTAGATCCTCTTGGCTTAATTCTACGTATCCATCTGTTATTGTTAAATCAAGATGAAACTCTTCATGAAGGTATTCCGACAGATCTTTTTTAAACTCTTTTAGGGTATCTTTTACCTTGTTTGTGTTTGGAAGTATGAGCTGAAGATTTCCACCTCCTACATAGAGAATGTTGGTTATAGGGTATTGAAGCTTTTCTAACAAATACCTACTCAAAAGCTCAGGTAGTATTGAGATAAAAAACGATCTTCCCCTTAGGGCTTTTGGTAAGGAAAAGTTTTCATTCTCTACGTCAACTTTGCTAACCTTATACAAAAATCTTTGTATACCGTTTATTTGTGCCTCATAGATAATAAACGCTTTATCAACGGCATTTTGATTTTCTATATTGTTTTTATTAAAATCATAAAGACAAAGGGCTATTGAAGACAATATCCTCGCATTGTCAAACAAAGAAATATCTTGACTAGACGAGTAAGCCGGTACGCACCAAAAATATTTTTGAATAAGATAGTATATGAAATTAAATGCCTGCTCTTGCTTGAAGTATTTTATGTTTTGAAACTCTTTTTTAAATTGATCATAAAGTTGTTTATAACCATTTTCTTTTAAGTGTTTTATGTCCTCTTGGTTTTCTATAGGAAATATGATATTTTCAAGGTCTCTAAAAGAAAGCGCTTCTAATTTATGGTAAGCACTATGCTTTGGTGAAGCCTCTTCTTTAAAAGATATATCTTCAAATATGGTCCTAAGAAGTCCAAGCTCTTTTGGATCATCTTGTTCTGATATCAAATCATAGGCTTTTTGTAAAATATCTTTATCCACATCTTCTATATCTATACTATCAAAAGCCACAAGAAGTAAATCTTTTACCTCTTCAGAAAATCTAACATTGGCATTTTGGTTTAGCTTCTCGGAAAACCTATCTACCTCTTTCAGCAACCCAGCCAACGCTATCTTGTAGTATTTGTTCATTTAACACCTCACCCAAATACAACTTCTATTTTATGCTATTTTTTAGTTTTTTGCATTATAAAAATAACCACAAAGCTTACTTTAAATGTGGGAGCTTTTCAATGTATGCTAATATTTCCTTTATGTCTCTAGAAAAATCTTTTAAGTTTTGAGGCGTGTTCTTTTTCATATCACAGTGGGCAAAGATATTTCGGTATTCTATAATCCTATTCCAGTGATTTATAAATCCCTCTATGTCTTCAACGTTTTTGACTTTTTGCAATACATCCATCACATTTTGATTTTGAGACGTTTCTTCACTATTATGTTTACTTGCAGATTTGTAAAGAGCGTTAAGAGCTCCACTTACTGATTCTCTAAAATTATGATCTATCCATTTTTCTTGCTCATTTATAGCATATATGATATATGAAATCATAAATTCTCTTAAAAGCAAAATCGCTTGAAGTAACAGATTTTTATCTACATAAATCTTAATTAGGTTTAGCTGATATCTTAGGTTTTCTTTATCTAAAGTTTCTGGATTTTCTAATGAAAGTTTTCTAAAGTCCTCTTCCGCTAATCTATCAAACAAAGGCAAAAGGTGATCTGCCCACTCTTTGATCTCTTCTTTAGATTTTGATATTTTTTCTTTTATATCGGTAGCAATATTTGCAATTTTTATAGGTCTTACGTTTAGAAATTCATTTGAAAACGATGATAAAGCGTTGCCCAATTTTGGCAAATTAGTTGGCCTTTCTGATTTTTCGTGAGTATTGACTTTGGTGCTTGCAATAGCTTTGTTTAGAGCTTCGGCATCAAAGCGCTGATTGAATAAATATACACTGCTTGACCAGTTTACCAGATCGAGCAAATAAGATAAATCTATTATAGGTGTATATTCTTTACCCCTTTCAAAGTTTCCGTAGTATATCTTTTCTATATTTATATCGTAGATATTTTTTAGGTAAACAAAGGATGTAAAAAATATAAAAGGTAAATATCTAAATCCATGTGTTACATCCACATGGAAAGAAGCATCTTTGTATTTTTCAAAAAACTTTACAATCTGTCTAAAAATCTCTTTCTGATTTTCTATGTCTTTGCCCTCTGGAATTGTAAGTATCTCTATTTCTCCTAGATGATTTTTCACATCATCTATAATAGGAATACCAATATTTTCTATTTTCTTTTCTTTTGCCGTTTCTGTGGTAATAACAATTATCTTATCAGGCTTTACAAATTCTTTTAGTGCTTCTAAGATGTACTTTGTATTCTTGTAATTGTTTTTATCTTCGATATAATATTTTGTCTCCTCGTATCTACCTTCACCTAAAAACCCCACCAATATTTTTTCACCCATGTTGATTTACTCCTTTTTACAGATATTATAACATAAAATCAAAAGCTTGTACAAGTTCACTACATCGTGAACACATAAACCGTGGTATACTTGTCCCACAAAAAAATTATAACACATTAAAAATGTGTAATGCAACACCTTTTCAAAGCTTAATTGATAATGGTTTGCAGAGGTGGGGGTGTTGCATTTTTTTGAGAAATTATTATTTTTTTGAGAAATTATAAAAACGGAGAGGGAGGGATTCGAACCCCCGGTGGGCGTGAACCCACTGATGATTTCAAATCACCCGCTTTCGGCCACTCAGCCACCTCTCCTGAAGTTATATTATTTTACCAGAAGTTTGAA
>Ga0078972_1010785_pt1 | contig 16804 bp, 34 predicted proteins | sample YelNatPaOPGAMG01_FD_67568 | JGI IMG/M metagenome (GOLD analysis project Ga0078972, IMG submission 67568) | Hot spring thermophilic microbial communities from Obsidian Pool, Yellowstone National Park, USA - OP-RAMG-01 (SPADES assembly) (version 2) | ecosystem: Environmental > Aquatic > Thermal...
CGCGCCAAGCATAGCACAAAAGAAACCCCTCCTTGGTAGGAGTACCCAAGGAGGGGTTTAATGCCCGCTCGATCCGGTGTAGGGATGGCCGAGCGGGCCGGGGGTACGCGACGGGAGGTTAACCGCCACGCCCGATTATATTACGTTAACTGGTCGGCCACGGCAAGCATCGCTAGAGCGTTACGGGAATCGGTGCAGGCGTCCAATACTCCGGGAACTCGGAACAACCTTCCTCTAGTATTCGAAGCGCCACGGTCGCAACCTGTATTGCTTCCTTTTGGACTTGATCGCGCCTGTCCGAGAGGTTTTCATTGCCCGCCATGTTGTGCAGCGTTGCGTATCGAAGTTCTAGCAGCGCATTAGCCAGCTCTCCTACTTCTTCCATGAGTGCCGCCAATAGAACTTCGTTTGTCGGGAATTTTAACCGTGCGCGGATCGCCTCGGCGTTCAATGCTTGTATGGTTATAGTCTCAAATGATTTCATGGAACAGACTCCATAGATTATATTATGTTAATACAGCGGCAAGCACCGTTGCGGGTTGCGGTCCGGCGCTGATGGCGGGCAGTGTCGAAGGGAAAACCCTTCGCCGCTCTGGCGCATATCTCGGGTATCCCTCAACTGTACCCGCACCGGACGTTCCCTAAAACAAAATGCGTGCATATACAGCGTCAGCGCGCGGAACATTGTCTGTTTACGATTGAACATATTACACCCCATGTTTTAATCGCACGATTTTACCACGCAAAAGAAAACCCCGCCACGTGGGCGGGGTTTCAAAGATGCGTCAGCACAGTGACTACGATGACAACCGCCACTAACGCTATGAGCGTTACTGTGCTGTGAGGTTGCCCGGTGCGTTTGGGATTGCCGAGACATCAACTTCGACCGAGTTAGAAGGGCCGGACGTTTCGCCATTGACGGTAGCCGTTACGTCGTAACACGTCGCACCCGTTGCCGTGTAGGGCGGAGTCACCCACGAGGTGGCGGTCAGGTTGCTTGCCGCCGTAGTAGACATCGTGGCGTTTGTGCAGGTGCCTGCGCCGCTCATGACGTTGTAGGTGATGGTCGTGCCGCTTGGAATGCTCGCGCCGCCGACGTAGGTCGTAGGAGCGTTCCAGGTTAGGGTAGCAGTCTGCCCGATGGCCTTTGAAACCTGAGCCGAGCCCGAGCCCGCAGCGCCGGCCACAGCGATAGCAGCGCAGCATCCTAGAATAACTCCTGCGAGTACAGTTCGCATTATGGCATCCCCGGCGGCAGTTCAGGATCACGATGATACACCTTCGCCGCCTCGCCCACCGTAATACCCGATTCGTCATAAATCGGTTCGCATTCGCTGCACAGCGGTCGCGTGGCCTGCTTGTAGAATTCGTGAAGGGCGCGCATATCTTCACGACTTGGCGGGATGTTTTGATATTTCATAATCTCACCGTCACAGGTTTATAACTCAACTGCGAAAATATCAGCGCGCTGCCGCCCGGAGTGATACGAAACAGCGGCAGGTGTTTAAAGGGGCGTTTAGCGATACCCGCCGCGATCCACGATGCTGCTGCCAGTTCGTCGCAAAACCACGCATCGCGGCGGGTCCAATGCGGGTCACGATTTGATCCTGTCACAAAATCCAGAATCCCGCGCACGTCGTAACGCTTGCCTAACTGTGCGGTGAGAAACCGATAGACTGCGTTAGCTTCCGAACTTTCGCACGACAGTTTGTACCAGTCTACTTGTTCACCGCGCAGGTACGAAACGGGCCGACGTTGCACACCACCACGCAAACGCGCATCAATCACGGTACGCAAATCGGGAAGTAGCGTTGTAACGTGCGAGTAATAACTTCCGCCAAACCAACCGATCGCGGCAGAAGCCAACCCGGAACCCCGGCAGAATCCTACCGTGACGCCCGGATCGAAAACAGGAATGCTTTGCAGCATTCCTACTTTCCCGCCGCCTTCGCCGCACTGGCAATTGCGTTCTGAATTTCCGTATTCACCATTGCAGCCAAATCCTTAGCAAGCGTACCTTCGAGCGTCGGCAGCGCCGCGAGCGCATCAACTTGGAATTTTGAAAATTGGAGCGAAGCATTTAGCGGAGTCGGGTCTGCCGCAATGGCGGTTGCGGTCTGACCCGCGAGCGGGAGCACGGCGAGGAAAAGGTCGTATTTGAGAGTCGCGAGAAACTGCTGCAAATTCATAGTCAACTCCTAACTGTGTGTCGTATGAAACTTATTCGTTCGGCGCTCTTCGCGATAGTCCGCCAAGCGTTGCTCGAGGTCGCCTTTCGTGACGAAACGTTCGAACATGAAAACCTTCATCTCCGAAATATCGGCTTTTACTTTTAGACCGATAAATACCAGCGCGCAATTAATTAGAAATAACAGCGCTTCCAATAATGTATGTACTGAAAGTGTCATTCTCCCAATGCTGCGGCTTTCGCTGCAACATTCCCAACTTTGACAATGGTTTGCTTCTGCGAAATCAGGAGCGCACCTAGCGCCATAATGACTCCGACGGCAATCAGCGCTACGTCGGAGAAATTCAGCGTAGCAAAATCCCAAAAGTATTTCCCGATGCTGGCGGTCCCGCTCGCTAAATTTTTGGCGTCCTTCGCGACCGATGTTACCGCACCCGTATCCTGCGTAATCCCCTGCTCGGTGCCTTTTACAATTGAGCCGACAGCGGACTCGATCGGGTCAGCAATCGTGCTTCCGACATCGATCGGTGCCAGAGAGCCTAACTGTAGGGTAAACCCGCTCATCCGTAATACGTGCCCTGCGCCATGCCCGTAAATCCGAACAGCGGGATATACTGATTGCTCAACATTCCGAGATTCGGATTATTGATATTCAACTCCAACTGTCCGAGCGAAGGCGGCATAAACGTTGACGGTGGCACGCTTGTCATAGGCCAATTGCCTGATGGAAACGCGCCTGCGATTTGCCCCGGCGTTTCCTGCGACTGCGCATTACGCTTGCTCAAGTAATACCAAATCGCCAACGCGACCGCGACAACGAGCCCGAACAATTCGAATTGTTTGTCACTCATACTGCGATCGCCTGAGTATAGCCAGACTTCGGAGCGGCAGAACTCGCGAGCGTGCCCCCGAGCGCCGCCCCACCCACGCCACCCAGTGCCGCACCTGCAACGGTACCGATAGTGCCAATGATCGCGGCGTTTTGCTGATTGGTGGCATAAATGCTTGCATTGGCGCTCGAGGCCGCCGCGCCCGTTGAACTGTTAAGCGCGCTCGCGAGCGAGTTATACGCTTGCGCGCCGCTCGACCCGCCGACGGCTTGTGCTACAGCGTTCCAGGGCTGCTCAGTGGCGAGGATGGCCTGCGAGGCCCCTTGCACGCTACCGGGCACCGCGCTGAGTCCGGCAGCGGCCACCTGAGCGCCCGCCTGAAGGGCAGCGGCATTCTGCGCCGCTGCCGCGTTGATTGTGGCGATAGGAAGGGCGGACTGCGCCCCGATAATTTCCGACAGCGTACTGCCCGCAGCCTGGACGCCCGCAACGGTTTGCTGCATCTGTGTTGCGGCCAATTGCGCATTTAACTGATTTTGCGCTTGGGTGGCCTGCAACTGCTGCGCGTTCGCCTGTAGCGCATACTGTCCGGCTTGCGCGCTGTACGCATTCTGTGCATTCAGCATCGCCGCATACTGAGCGGCTGCGCTCGACGATCCGCTGGACGAGCTCGATGAGCCGCCCAAAACGTACTCATAAACGAGATACAGCCCGATAAGGCCGCCGACAATCCACAACCCGTATTTTTTAAAAAACGCTTTAGTCTCGCCTTCCATTTATGCTACCTCGGAGCGCACGGTTTCGAACATGCGCCGGTAAATCTGGAATGCGCGTTGACGGTTTCCATGCTCGATAGCAAGCAGCGCGGGCAGAATGTAGCGCGAATAAAGCCCGAGCAGATATCGGCGCGCATCACTACGCGCGCGAATCTTTGCGCACAGGCCGGGCGCAGTGTCGTAATACTCGCGAACCAAATCCGCACGCTCAGAATCCGCGAGCATGTACGTATCCCTAAATTCTCGCAGCACCGTCAACGTGCGGCAATCATCCGCAAGTCCGAGCGTTTCGCATACCGCAGTCGTGATATAACATCCGCCACCCGCCGACGACGCAGCGGACTGCGACGCGGCCACGCTCGCCTGCGCCACCTGGGTTTCCGCCTGGATTGCCCCTTGTCCGATCTGAAAATTTTGGTTCATCAGATTGGTGTACAGTTGCGGGAGCTGCGCATTGTCGAATTGCATTTGATTCTGCGCGCTGGTAATGAGCGGCTGTGTAAGTCCGCTCACCAGATTATTTGCGCCATAAATCGCGCCGCCCACGAAAGCCGCATCGTTATTCCAACTGTTATTCAGAAACGCATTCGATTGCGCGCTAATCGTCGAAATCGACGGACCCAAATCGTAGTTGAGATTGATCCCGCCCAAATTCATTGACAGCGTCCCGTTGCCGGTGCCGCTCGTTCCCCCGACCGGGATAGTGGAAGGACTCAGCGATGTTGGAATCGTGGTGCTGCTCATAGCTGCTATCCGCCAAACGGTGACTTGCCAAGGCCCGGCAACTGGGTGTTGTATCCCGGCGCGCCGCCCGCCAACTGGTTATTGAATACCGGTACAGTCGGGCCGAGCTGGAACAGCCCCAGGTTACCCACGCCCCGAGCCGGAACCTGATAGTTGACCGGCCAGACGCGCGGGCACGCGCCTTGCGATTCCAAATTGGTGCGCGGTCCGGGGGTGCCCGGATTGAATACCGCGCCACCGGTCACAAAAGAGCGCACGACGCGCGGGATATACCCTAGACCGTCCATCTTAGCCGCCGTAGGTGCCGGCCATCACCGGACCATGCGCACCGCCCATCGCAGTACCTAGCACGCCAGAAAATCCCGACGCCGCCGCGCCGATCACCCGCCCGGTCTGGTTACGGTTGCTCACCAGCACCGCCACGATAGCCACGCCGACAATGGCCATGGCGACCGCAGTGATATCTTTCATCGTTTCATTCATGACTTTGTTTCCGGTATCTGTACGTTTGACGGTAACACAGCGTCCAATTGGGACACAACCTTATTCCAATTTATCAGCACAAAACTGAGAGCCGCGAGCGCAATAAACGGTTTGACAGCGGGGCGCAAAACTTCGACGTTGTACAATACTCGCAATATAACAATCGCCAAAATCCACACCAAAAACTCGCGGCCATTATCTTCCGTGAACGTTAAAAGTTTACCCGCGTTGCCGTGTACGCCGACCAGGATAAAATAAATCGCATACGCGCCTACTAATCCGTAACTCATGGAGTTATCGTTGCGCCAGAAATTTCACTAGAAATATTAGACATGTTTATTCCCGCTTTTGACAAGCCCTTGATCGTAGAACTCGAACCGGTTGCCAAGTCCACAAATTCAACTAGCTTTCCGTTAACGGCCAAATATAACAACCATCCTAACAAAACTAGCGCGAAGGTATTCATGCCTCGATCATCCCTTCGAGCGTGACCTTGTGCGCCATAATCAAAAGCAAGAGCGCAAAGATGAAAGCGCCTTCCCAAAAATATTGGGACTCTGTGAGTTTGGAAAACCAATTGCCCATGTTGCCTCGCAAAGAAAAACGGCGCGACCGAAAAATCGGCCGCGCCGTTGTCACTCCGGCGCAGGCCGGGTTATGCCTGGATCACACCGGGCAGCGGAGTGCCCGACAGATACGTGGATTCAAACTGGCTCTGAATATACGTACCGGCACCCGCAGTCACAACATCCCATTTGGTCTGCACGTTACCGTAGAGCTGCGTTGTGATCGGCTGAGTTCGCGCCCCGAGATAGTAGACGCCCGCCGGGAAATCCCACCCCATCATGTCGCGCTGCATCAGGCGCAGGAGCGCAGGCGAATTTTCCCGCACGTTCGTGTTGCCGTTGACCAGCAGCGTGATCTTCTGAAGATCGCTACCGTTCAGCGTCCCGCCCGTCGCGCCTTGGTTAAACATCCCGAGCCAGGACATCACCGCCCGGTTGTTCGGCCAGTTGGTGTATTTCGGCAGTCCCGCCGCGATGTTGGCGTTGTCGAACAGGTTGCCCTGAATTTCGTAAATCGTCGAAAGGTCAATGACCGGGATGTTGCTCGGACTGACACCGGCCTGAGGCATCAGATAGTGCTGGAATGCCTGCACAGAAATCTGACTGCCGGCCTGGAGCGCAGCAGTTCCCGCCGTATAGGGGGCCGCGAACGGATCGGCGTTGACCAGCGCGTTTGCGAAGGTGACGTTGATATAGTGCTCGCCGCGATCGGTCTGCGCCAGCACCGCGCCCCGGAGGTCCGAGCGCGCATCGTAGGCCAGCGGAACGTAGAGCGCAAAGTATGCATTCGCGTTTCCGACAGCGGTCGGGAGCACGAGCAGGTTGGTATCGATGCCGGTTTCCGACGACACATAACCAAACATCTTCTGGGAGTTGCCCAGTGAGCGCCGCGCCTTGATGGCGTTCAGCGCATGCAACTGCCAGCCGGTCGTCTGAACGTGAATAACGCCGGCAAAGTCCACATACTGAATCTGATTGACAACATTCCACGGACCGAAGGGCGACTGCGTCGCGGCAGCGGTCACGTCAACGGGGACCGTAAAGAGCAGCGTAACGCCCGTCACGATACCGGTACGGTCCAGCGGAATGCGGACCGTCTGCCCAAGCGTCGGGGTTCCCTGCGTAATGCCGGGTAAGAGTTTGGTAAACGCAAGGCCCTGCGAGAGCAGCGCCTGCCGAGCCATCATATTCTGCACGGCAGGATTCTGAGTCTGAGTAGCGGTAGCCATGTCCGAACCCTTACGCTTTGTACTGAGACAGCCCAACCGCAGTCAGACCGCGATTGATTGCCCAGACACCGATAAATGCAATGATCGCAATTTCAATCCAGCGGATAATTCGGTCCACGGTTATGCTTCCCAAGTGGTGAGGCCCGCGTAGCGCAGTCCCCGGTTAATGATAAATACGCCGACAAATGCGATCAGCGAAATCGTAATAATGTTTGCAAGATCAATGCGGATCATGTCGGGACTGCCTTAAACAGCGTTATGTCATCTGCGGCCACGTTGTACCACAACCATTTATGATTGTGCAAGCGCCCTGTGAAGTGTTCCGAACCTGTTTCGTCTCTAAGCCGTTTCCGATCATCGGCAAGTACTAAATCCATTGAGCCTATAAAATCCGCTTCAGAAAATAGAAAGCGCGAAATAAACGCGGGACGTTGTGTCAGCCCTAAAAATGACTGTTTTAATTCGCGCCCACGAGTGAGCCATCCTAGAAGCCCGTCACCCGCGCGGCCTGCGGCGCTGTGCATCGTGTACAGTTCATCGATACAAACGCCGACGTTTTTGACGTTCTCATGCAACCAATACAAAACTGCATCCATAAAATCCGCGTCGGCTTCCGGTCCGCGAAAATTAAGCACGACAAATTTATGCTGCCGTATTTTTGAGAGAATACCTTTAGCGTCAAACTTTTTAAACACGACAGAATCATCGAGCGTGCGATATGCCGCTGTGTGTTTTGGATTAAAAATAATCCAATGCTGCGCGCTGCGATTCAGAAGCCAACACGCCAGCGTGCTTTTCCCGCTGCCCGTGCGCCCGGAAATAATGGCACGCTGGCCGGGATCAATTCGCGGGTCCGCTGGTAGTTTCATGCGCGCTGTGCACCGTCTGTGCTTCACCGTTAATTGTTTGACCGCGCTGCGCTTTGGTGCGCTTGACGCGCGCCGCAACCCTCATGACACGCGGGACGTAAATAAAGCCAGCGACACCGATCAATTCAACTGCCGCCATAACCTTAGGGTTGGGCTCAAAATCAAATTCGCGCGCGAAGTTTGCAAAGGCGCTCGCCAATTCTGCGGACTCTTTATCGTCTAGCACAAATTCCGGCACGCCAAAGAAAAACGCAACCGTGCCGTGCGCACCTTTAATCTGACGCGCGAGTGCGGATGGATCAATTTCAACGTGCGTTTTCTTCGGTCGGCCCGGTTTGCGGGGCGCAGCATCGCCGGGGGCGGTCGCCTCAAGGGTTTCCTTCGCCTTGTTCGTAGAACCGGGCGGACGCCCCCGGCGCTTCGGCGCGTCAGCGGCGGGCGGCGGGGTAGACTTGCCGTTGATTTGCGGCGGCGCGGTATCATCAGTCATAACACCTAACTCCTATTTATACGCGGATGAATGAGCGTTTGCGCTTTGCGGGTTTTTCTGGCGCGGGCGGCACTTCCGTTTCGATCAGTTTGTCATCCTCTTTTCGCGGCTCGGGCGGGATATCCTCGACCGGTGCCGCCGTGGTTTCTTCCGCTACCGTCTCCGATACAGTTTCAGCCGGTACTTCCGCAACGCTTTCAACGCTCGGGGTTTCTTCAGTAATCACTGCTGCCACCTCAGCAACGGTTTCCGCCGCTGCTGCTACTGTTTCCGCCGCTTCCGCAACCGTTTCGGCGGCTTCTACAATTTCCTCAGTTTCTTCTGTTTCATCTTCTGCGCCGATATCCTCAAGCAATGCCAGAATCTGGGCGTGCTGTTCAAACAATTTCGCGTGTCCGGTTTCAATCACGCCGATTTTTTCCGACATCGCAGTTTGCGTTGCGCGAATCTCGTTAAGTAACGCTTGCGCGTTAGTGATGAATTCCGCAACCTGAACCCCGGTCGATTGCAAATTCTCAAACATATCCATCATGCTCATGTCAAAACACTCCTAATGATTAGCCGAAGTAAGCATTGATATCTAACTCGCCACTGGCGAGCACGGTTCCAACTGTGACGACCAGCGAACCCGCCGCGCCAGCGTTCAAACCCAACTTTGTGAAATCCAGAGTCCGCGACCAATATTCCGCGAGATCGGTTGCGGCAGCGGGAATGTACACATTTTCTTTGAATACCACCTTGCCGTTCAACGTTGCGGTAATCAAATTCAAACCCGCCGCCGCAAGCGTGACGTTTCCGGTCAACGTCAAAATCAGTTTACGTAAATAGGTGTTTGCCGGCGGCGTGATGTTACCCGACGAGGTGCTACCGCCCGTAATGGTGTTATTGAAAAACGGCGTGACCAATACTGGGACTTCCGTATTCTGGTACGGAACCCCACCGCTATTGACGCTGGGCGCGGTCGGGACCGGGTTAGGTGAAACAATGTCAACGTTCACCGTGCCGGTCACTGTGACCACGGTACCCGCCGGGAGCACCGGGAAATCTACGAAAATCACCGTCGCCTGACCGTCGCCGGTAATGCTCGCGGTCTGACCGTTCGGTGCCGGGAAATTGCCGCTTTGAATTGCGCCAGCCGGTACGATGAAATTCCAACCGATAGGCGCAATTGAAATCGTGAGCGGACCCGCGCCCTGCGAGTTATCGACGAAAACGCCCTGCGGCTGAAACGGAAAGTTATCAACGCGAAACTGGCGCCAGTCAATAAAAAACGGAGTCGCGCTGAATGTCCCGGTAAACGGCACCGCGTGCGTTGCGCCTTGCGCGGGCACGAGATAATTGGTCGTGCTCATCGACGCGCCTTCGGACGGCGCGGCCATCAGTTTGCGAGCAAATAGATTTATCATGACTTGTATTTTCCTGTCACCGAAATGGGCCGAGCAGAGTTAACTAAAATCGTGGGGACCAAATTACCTATCGCGTTTCCTGCGGTGAAGCCCGGATTATCTACCTGAAATACCGTTAGGTAATTGTTTGTGTCTTTACCTACCGCAAATATGGATTTGCTACCTATGACGCACGATTGTAGAGAATCGAAAATTCCTCGGGATGGAAACGAAACGGTGCCGGCGAATGCACCAGAATATGCGGTCAAAACGCTAGGGTACGGATAAAATGATGCGGAGTATGTAAATCCGATCATGTTAGGTATGCTGCTATCCACAAACAGCGCATTATTGCCATACCCGACGCCCGTATTGACGACGCTGTTATAGCGATCATACACGTATGATCCGGTTACACCGTCCGCCACATTGCAACCTGCGTTCTGTCCAATATTGATCCCGACAGACTTAGCGCCAATAATCAGGGTATTGTCCGCGTCGGCTAAATAACTCAATATTCCGTTGCTTTGGTATGCGGCGCTGGCTGTTACTGGCGCGGTATGGTCAAACGGATCGAAGGGGGGATCGGAACTATAGGTTCCGCATACCCCGCTAGTGAGCGGAGTCGTCAACTGACCCGCGCCCGTTAGGCGCGCGACAACCGAGTAGACTTGGCCGCCCGTTTGACCGTTTGCTGAATAGATACCTCCGGCTACTAACCGGTGAGAGATGTCCAAATAGACTTTTAGACTCGGCTCGATAATATCCGGACAATTCATTGTGAACGGCAAAGATTGATCGCGGATCAAAACGGGCGATGCGTTATTCAGTTTCAGATTAGCGACTTTGGCGTAATAAATCGTGCCTGTGTCAAGCAAACACTGAAATATTCCGTTTCCGAAAGGCACGATGGCCTTAAAACTGCCGTCGTTGATGATGGTATACCGCGTATACGCACCGCTGCTGTCTACTACAAAAATATTAGATGCGTAATTTATTGCCCCTTGCGGGTTCGCGAAAATAACGCAAGATTCGTCATCATTATGATAAATGAATTGTGCCCCGTATCCTTGCCCAAAAATTTGGGTTGTAAAGATCGGGGTTAGATTGACCGAACCGAAGTCAATCACAATCCCAACTCACTTGCGGCTTTCGTCATCGCCGCCGCGTACGCTTCGGGATCGCCGGGACCGTTATAGACACCCGCAAAATGGAGCAACGCGCTGTGGTCCGCTTTCAATGTCACCCACGGAATATTGATCTCGTTGCGCGTGAGAAAGCGCGCAAATACAAGCGTTTGCTGGCCGCCTAAAATAAACTCAAAAATATCTGCGCTCCATTGCGGGTCGCTGTAGATATTAAAACCCATGATTTGATACAGCCCATAACTCGTGCTGTATACGACTTTCGCGGTCGCAAAATCGCAACGGTTCACGCGCACAATTTCATCGAGCAAATCAATTTTTTCAGAATTCAACGTTGCCAAATTTTCGTATACGCTCGGCTCAAATCGAAACGCGCGACTGTTATTTGAAGATTCGACCTCGGCGATGATGTCCGCCAGGGCGGGATCAACTGTCTCTGGACTTGACGCGGTAGCGAGGTTGGGCATAGGGTCCGACTCCTGAGTGTGACCGGGGCGAGCCGCCCGCCCGCCCCGGTCCGATGTGACAGAGTTATATGGGAACCCTGCCGTGCCGCTGCGCAAATTATCAAAGCTGGAAAAATTCCGCAAGGCATCACTCAAGAAATCAATTTCCTATCGAATCGCGGCGCGCGAGAAAATAAAACGTGCCGCTAAGAAAAATTCCGACAAAGATTTAGTGCAGCAATGGAGAGCATTAAAAAAACTGGGTGTTTATGACACTAAAGAAAATCCGGCATTATCCCGCCTGACAAAATCACGTCGCTCTGAAATTGCACGCAAGTTTAGACAGGTTCAGGGATTGCAAAGTTATTACGAAGGTGAGGCATATATTCCGCTCCGTAAACACGTCACCAAAAAACCAATATTTACAGAGGATGCAACGGGGCGCGTCGTACAAAAAGGGATGCGGGTTACAGAGCGTTATGATTTAGACACCGATCATTTTCAGCTCGCAAAAGGAAAAGCCAAACAAAAATTAGCCGATAGTCTGCAAACTAAAAAAGGATTGCTCGCCGCAAAATCGCCAGACGAAAAATTGACGATTGATAAAAATGGCAACGTGAAAATAATCAAACGGCGCGACGGAGGGGCGACGATATTTGGGCGGCTGCCGATCAGCGGCCCGGTCGATATGCTCAAATTCATTGACGACGTGAAGGCCGGACGCGTTCGTCTGAAGAAAAATGAGCGTATCCAATTACTCAATAATGGAACGCGCCAAAAAGGAAACGCATACGACCAGTCGAGTCTTCATTTACTCGCGGAGCGCCTGGAACGGTACGCTACAGGCGGACTGCGCCGCCTTATCGGTAAAAAAGGTGCCTCAAGTTTTGATGACTGGGCGAGTGAGTCGGGGTTAGTCAAAATCACCGTGTAGGGGTTCACTGTGCGAATAGGGGTTATCGATTTAGAAACTGACCCGTTTAAACACGGGCGCATACCGATGCCATTTGCTGCGGGGTTTTATGATGGCGAGAAATACTCAGAATTTTGGGGCGCGGATTGCGTCAAGCAATTGCTCGCGTTCCTCGAAAGGTATCCACACAAATTGGTTATCTACGCGCACAACGGTGGCAAGTTTGATTACTGGTACTTGGGACACGCCATTTCGGAACCGTTGCTTTTCATTGATTCCCGCCTCGCCAAAGGCTCGCTATTCCATCACGAAATTAGAGACTCGTTTAAAATCCTGCCCGTCCCGCTCGCTGCAATCGAGAAAGATAAAATCGATTATTCATGGTTTGAAGCGCGCGTGAGGATTCGACACAAAGCAAAAATCCTTGCCTATCTCAAATCGGATTGCGTGTATTTGTGGGACGCTGTAAGCAAATTCATCATGCGCTTTGGTGACGTGCTCACTATCGGCGGCGCGGCGCTGAAAGAATTACAGCGCGACTATAAAATCCCGCGCATTACGCCCGAGAAAGACGCTGTGTATCGTGAATACTTTCACGGCGGACGGTGCGAGACTTTTGCTGTCGGAGAACTCAAATCGAAAACCGGATGGAAGCTCTACGATGTCAACTCACTTTATCCGCACTGTATGGCGCGCTTCTGTCATCCTATCGGCTCGGCTGATTTTGTGACCAGCGAATTACCCGACGTTCCTTTTTATCTGGCACATATCTGTGCGCGTTCACGCGGCGCGCTTCCAGTGCGCACCAAAAACGGCTTGACGTTCCCGCACGGCCACGTCGAGTCTTGGTGTACAAGTCACGAAATCCGCGCGGCGCTCAAACTCGGGCTTATTGAAATAACACAGGTTATTGAGTGTCACGCTTGGAACGAGACGACCACGTTTGAAAAATTCGTCACGCGATTTAATGACGCGAAGATTGCCGCTGAAAAATCCGGCGATATGACCGGGCGGACGTTCTACAAACTCATTAGCAATAATGCCTACGGTAAAACCGCGCAGAATCCGGAGCGGTTCAAGGATTATAAGATTTTCGAGAATGAAACGGAATGCATCGCAGCAGGATTCGAAATTGCCGGCGAACTCGGGGCGCGAATCGTGGGCGGGAAAAAATGCGACGTGCGCGCGAATCAATATAAAAATGTCGCAATCGCGGCGAGCGTGACCGGGGCGGGGCGCGCAACGTGGCTGCACGCGATGGCGTGCGGCGAGCGGGTCGCGTACGGTGACACTGATTCTCTCTGGTGCGAAAATCTTCCGCTCGAATTGGATGCCACAAAATTAGGTGCGTGGAAATTGGAAGCCGAAGCCGATACGCTCTATGTTGCCGGTAAAAAATTGTATGCGGCGTGGAAACGCCAATATAACTTGCCCGATCATCCGGCTCGAACGAAAAATAAGTTTGTCGAAGGTTTCTACAAAATAGACAAGACGGGAGAACGTGTACCGCTCAAGTGCGCATCGAAGGGCGTCCGTATGAATCCTGAAGATATCGCGCGTATCGCAAAAGGCGAAATTTTGCAAGTACCAATTGACGCGCCAAGTTTACGGGTTGGGCGCGAAGCAAAATTTCTTGCACGCGAGATTGCGCGTACAGCTAAATGCGCGTAGCATTCTTTGCGCGGTTTACCGTTCGGTGACGCACATAAACAATTATTTAGGAGTCTCTAAAATGCAGATTGTCAATAAGATCTCGATGAAAACGATTGACGCGCAGCCGAAGGCTCGCAGTGTAACCGAGCCGCAGGAACTCGCACATATTTACGGTAGCGCGCGAACGTTCAAGGAGGGGTCCAGCACGTTCGGCATTTTCCGCTCTTTTATCGGTGAATTTGAGGCGGTCACGCTCGCGACCGGCGAAGTGACGCGCAGCAACCGTATCCTGCTGCCGCCCGTCGCCGAAAAGCTTTTGACCGAGCAGATGCTGGCACTCGGAGCGGTGGCCGGGAAGGAAAAGACCGCGACCGATCCCGGCACCGAAGGCACGGCGGGCTCGAGCCCGGTAGACTTTGCCTTCGCCATTGGCGTGAAGCCTCAGTTTGAAAAAGACGGTAAGACGATCAAGGCGCAGGGGCAAGGGTATGAATACACGCTGCGCCCGCTGATGGAAACCAAGGTATCCGACTCCCTGGCGCACCTGCGCGAGCAGGTGAAAGCCCACAAGCAGCTCGGGCATGACGAGACGGCAGAGCGGACGAAGACCGAGGCGAAGCGCGCAGCACGCTGAGTCGCTCAGCAAAGTGAGAGAAAGGCCGGGAGAAATCCCGGCCTTTTTATTTGTCTCTACCAAACGTGTCGTCCTACATTAAACCCGATCACGTCATCGACTCTCCACAAATGATAGACATTGTCTGTGTCGAGCAAGCGTGACTCTGCCGGATAGACCTCCACGGCTTCGGCATCTTTGCCCCACAGTTGGTTTTTAATGTCCTGAAAATCGCGCCATTTACGTTTGGCTTTACCGTCTTTACGGCGGATCGAAATACGCGGCGCTTGGGTACTTTCCAACGTCCGCGAAACAATGTATTTATCGTTTTCGTACCATACCACATCGATAAAAAGTTTGCGGTATCCATCTTTCAGAATCTCTGTCAGTTCCGAATAGTCCGATGAATATTTATAAAGCGAAACACGGGTACTCCATTCTTCGAATGACGGGACAGGTTGCGCGGCAGCGGTTAGTATTTGCATGTTATTTTCTCCGTCAATCCATCATTTTAGATTGTTTATAATAGCGATCCATTACCAGCAACCAAAGCACCTGGTATGCCGTACCTCTTTTCAACGTTCCGCTTTTAAGTGAATCCGCCAAATCACTTAAATACATCGGATCATCTGTCAACGCTCTGGCCGTGGTAACATCGAAATTATAACGTTGCGCTCTAGGTATAGATTTATTCTGTTTTGACTTGTCACGAAAAAATATCATAGCAACCCCTCTAATAACTCATTGAGTTCGAGTCCTAGTTGTATCGCAATTTCTGCTGCGCGGCGGATGGTAATGTCAATCTGTCCCGCCTCGATGCGCGACAACGTACTCGGAGTGATACCAATAAACCGCGCGAGTTCTTCTTGAGATAACACTAAAGAGTTTCGCCGCTCGCGAATGCGCGCGCCAAACGCTTCCAAAAACGGCACCTCGCATACTTGGCGCTCGATCATGGCGTCGGAAACTCCGGGAGGAAGGTTGGAAAGGGCTTTCATGATTTTTTCTCCTGCACCACCTTGAGGCGCGTGGTGCCGCGCGATTCGCGACGCAATCGGCGGTTCAATCTGCGCCGCTCTTGTTTGGCGACTCGCACCCAGAGTTCTGCATGGTGTTTGTCGGTCGGGTCAGTGTGACCGAAAAGGCGCATGTTATTTTTACTCATACTTTTTCAAGCTCCGAGATAAGCTTCTCTAACTTAATTGTGAGACGGTCCCAATAAAGAGGGCCTTCTACGGTTTCTGACCAAGGGAAATTTGACCACACATCGAGTTGTATTACCTTCAACAGCCCGATAGTCCGCCTCGCAAATTGTTTTGCAGCGATAACTGAAGTCTCAGAAATTTGGCGTTTGTTTGATTTGGAAGGCATGTTAGATGCTCCTGTTGTGACAGCGCGCGAACCATTCGCGCCAAAAGGCAACTATATCGGCGTGCTCTGTATGCTCGCGGACTTCGATGCCGGAGGCATCGGGCGGGGGAAAGATATCGTCGGGGCGCGGTCGGACTTCGGCGATAATCACACTGTTAAAATAGATAGACGATTCTTCGATAGAACGTGCGCGATCTTGCGCGAGCCGCGAATCTTTCCATGTACTGTTATAAGTCCATTCGGGACTGTTTATGTGTCGTGTAAAAACTTGGTACCGCATGTCTGGTTCTCCTAATAATTTCCGCATTTGTGCGCGCGTCCGCGCACGTTGATGTACTTGGCAAGCGTTATGAGGGGCGGACGCTCCGAGCCGGTGGCGCGCGCCACGGTAGCCTGTGCTGCGTTGCGGTAGCTCGTTTCAACGTGCTCGCGCGCTATCCGGCAGGCTCGACGGAAATTGGACTCGGTGAGCTCGAAGCCATCATCAGCGATGCCGTGCTGGCAGATGATTGTGTAGACGTGTTTCATGGTTCAATCCTCGAAGCCGTAGAATTCGCGGTCGTATGCCCGCTGTTCACGCTCGTTGCGGGGTGCGACCTTGCCATTGATAACGTCATCCAGGCGAGCATCTGCGCGGACTTCAGCGGCGATGCGTGCGGCAGCGGAGCGGCGCGCATGCTCGCCAGCCTTGTACTCCGCAGCCTTGACGGCTTTCTCCCGCTTGGCTTGGTTGCGTCGGAACTTCTCTTGCATTGACAGTGACATGATCGCCTCTCGTTTCTTTCTACCCTGGATTAGAGTCTACCCCTATCTTGCATCTCATGCAAGTCCAATATTGAGGGGTAGGTCACAGAATGGGCTGTTTACCATAATGCGCTTGAGCGGCTCGGGTAGGTGCGAGGATCGGGCGGCTGCGCGCATCCCCCACCGCTCGCAATTCCAACACCTAACATTGCGCTGCGACCTAACAGCGACCTAACACAGATTGCGTTCCCAACACCTAACACCATTCCAACATCTAACACGAACCTAACACTAACCTAACACGATGTTGGTTGCAAATGGTGCAAGTGAAAATCGCGAAAAAAAGTGGGGGACCCCCC